>Ga0157379_10001367_pt1 | contig 19977 bp, 13 predicted proteins | sample S25metaG_FD_121802 | JGI IMG/M metagenome (GOLD analysis project Ga0157379, IMG submission 121802) | Switchgrass rhizosphere microbial communities from Kellogg Biological Station, Michigan, USA - S2-5 metaG | ecosystem: Host-associated > Plants > Roots > Rhizosphere > Soil | place: USA... | reverse complement strand
CTGAACGCGACCTCGGCGTCGCAGAGCTCGGAGTGCGCGCAGCGCTCGGAGTGCGCGGAGAGCTCGGAGCGCGCCTGGTTGCCCGCGTCCTCGTGGCCCGCGCATTTGTCGCGCGCGCCGCGCGCACCGATTTGCACGGGTGACATTTCGTGGCACCGCGCCGCGCAGGCCGGCGGGATGACGGGAAACGTCAACCGGCTGTCGAGCGGCGGCGGATCGAAGGATGCGTGGACGCCGGTGTCGCGCGCGTCGAGCACCCACGCGACCTCGTCACACAGGCGGCGGACGGTGACGGTTCCGGCGCGAGCGACCCACGCGACGGCATTGGTATGGTCGACTACGGGGAGGAGCGCGAGCGCGCGGGCCCAGGAGAGCGTTCCATCGGCGTACGCCCGCGCGAACTCGGCGCTGCGCCGGGTGGCCTTCTCGACCTTGAGGAGCGCCCACGCCTTCCGCAACGAGATGCCGAGATGCTCGCGGACGTAGAGCTCGAGCGAGGGGAAGCCGAGCGTGCGATAGAAGCGGTGGCCAACGACGACGCGCAGCAGGTGCCCGATCCGCGGCTCGCTCGTCCGGATGGTGTGCATCGCGGCCACGAGGCGCGCATCGAGCGCGAATGGATCGGTGCTGACCGGCGGCAGGAGGTTGACGGTGCCGATCGCCGGATCTACGCCGACGATCGGCGGCGGTGCATCCGCGAGCCCGTGGTCATCGTCGGGGAGCGCCGAGACCGGCGCCGGCCCGGGCTCCCGGTCCGCGCCCCCCGTCGCGGCGCCCGTGCTTCCTGCTCTTCGAGAGCAAATGGTCGTGTCCGGTCCGGTTGCCGTATTGCCCCTCCCTCGGACGTCCGGAGAAGCCCTCGGCGGCGATGACCTCGACGGCGCGCCAGTCCGCCAACGTCTCCCCCGCGACCCGTGCCGCGAGCTCGACGGCGCGCCGCCAGAGGACGCGTATCCTGGCGGGGCAGGTGAGACGGACGCGGACGGTCGGCTCGCCGTCGAGCGCGCGTTCGTCCGCGTCGGGATCGGAGGGAACGTCGCCCGCCTTGCGCTCGCGCTCGACGCGGTGCTCGAGGGCCTCGACGCTGGAACGAACTGCGAGCTCCAGCCACTGCGCCTCGGTGGCGGCCGAGGCGACGGCGCAGAGCATGCGCGCCTGCGTCCATGAGATCTCCGCGCGATCGAACGCCGAGGAGATCGCCGGCAGGTCCTCGAGCCGCGCCGCCAGCCATGCCGCGGCTTGCAGCGTGCGTGCCGACACGCCCAGGCGCTCGCGCGTGTAGTCGCTCAGGCGGACGAACCCGAGGCGCCGATACGCGCGCCGCCGCAAGAACACCCGCGCGGCGTCGCCGAGCTCGCGACGCGCGGACGTTTCGGTGCGCGCGGCGACCCGTAGCTCGACGTCGGTCTGGAGGGCAACGCGCCGGCGCTCGGACATCCGTGCGCGCTCGATCTCATGCTCGGCGAGGCCAAACGGCCGAGTGTCGCCGCGCGGACGCTCGGCGCCTGCGGCGGTGGGCGGCGCGAGCCACGACGGGCTCGGCCTCCGGGTGCGCAAGCGGGTGGCGTGGAGCATGGAAGCGTCCGGGACTCAGGTGGATTATACGGAAGCTCTACGTATTGCGTATCAACACCAGCAAGGCGAAGAATACACGAAAGCGAGGCTTGCGTCAATGGATATCAGCATAGAATGACCGGAGGTCGTTGAACGTCGAGCTTTGTGGGAAGGCCGCGATGGCGTGGCGTGTGAAACTTACGTTTCGCGCTCCACGGCATCCTGCGCTGACGACGCGTCCACTACAACTGCGGTCTCAGCCGCAACGCGAGCCGCGCCGCAGGCACCTGCCTGCGACGCGACTCGCGTCGGTTTCAACCGATCAGAGGTCGTTGCGGTCGGAGCCCTCGATGTCGACTGGGCTCGCGTTGTTCTCGGGGTTGGCGGCGTCGTCGGGGTCGGTCGTGAGACCCGGGTCGTCGGTGACCTGCGCCTCGGCGGCGATCTCGCAGCGGAACGGCACGTCGGAGGAGAACGACGTCACGTCCTGCAGGCGCAGGGTCGCGACGAAGCTGCCCTTGATGCGCGAGCCGCGCGCGATGAGGGCGGTCGCCTGCAATCCGGGAGTGGCCGTGTCGGCGTCGATCTGGCTGACGGTACCCTTCGGACACGTCCCGTTCGAGACCACGAGCTTGTAGGTGCGGCTCGCCGGGCCGTTGAACTCCTCGTTCGACGTGAACAGATTGATCGTCTTGCTGGCGGTGGTGTGGCCGAAGCCGATCGAGATCTTGGCGGAGCGCGCCACCTTCATGACCAGATCCGATCCCTCGGCGCGGGTGTCGGAGATGCCGTCGCCGCCCGAGTCGACGACGACGTCGTTGGGGCTGCACGCGGCGCCGACCGCGACGACCTGCACGTCGTCGCCGAGCGCGTTGACGTTGTTGGCAGGCGTGTCAGCCTTGCCGTTCGGGCCGCAGAGCGCGACCGCCGTGTTCGCCTGTGCCGTGCCGACGGCGAGCTTGCGCACGTCGTCGCCGCCGACGGGGTCAGGCGTGTCGCCGATACCATTGGCGCCGGCGATGACGCACGCAGTGTGCGCCGGCACGGTGCCCGTCGGGATGAGCTGGACGTCGTCGCTGGCGGCGGTGCTCGACGCGAAGCCGTCGGCACCGGTGTCGACGATGACCTGCGAGGCGTTCTTGCACGTGGCCCCGACCGCGACGAGCTGCGTATCGTCGCCGAGCGCCGCGGTGTCGGCGACGAGATTCGGCCCGCAGCGCACCTCGTTCTGGAACGGCGATCCGTGGCCGATGGCGGCGAACTGGATGTCGTCGCCCTGGGCCGTCGTCTCACAGAGGCCGTTCGCGCCGGTGTCGACGACGACCGAGCTCTGCAAGCCGGTGCCCGGGCCGATCTGTTGTTGGTCGGCGCGCGCCCCGGACACGCCGAGGAGCATGGCTCCGAGTGTGACGGCACTACTGAGTACTACTACCTCTATGCTGCGCATGGCTCGTCCTCCTTGGTTGAGCATGACACCCATCCGGCGGCATGCTCCTCCATTGGTGCCTCCAGTCAATCGCTTAAATTGCCGAGAACGGGCGGCGGCCGTCCGGGATGGGGGCGGGAGACGCGCCGGGGACCTAGCGGATCCCCTCGAGCGGCGTTCGCCGCGGCGCGACAACTACCGACGCGTGATGCCGGTCAGCGCGCGGAGGGCAGGGCCGGATGCGAAGCCGGCGGTCCCATTCCGTGGAACGGGACCGCCGGCTTCGGCTTTCAGCGTGGCCGCGAGGAGACGGGCCCTACGGGGCGCACTGCGTGCAGCCGACGCAGACCTGCAGCGGACCGCATCCGGTCTGCGGCAGCTCGCAGACTTCGCCCGCCTCGATCACGCCGTTGCCGCAGATGGGCGGCGGGCACTGGCAGGTGCCCTGGAGACAATTGCCGGGACATGCCGAGTCATCGGGCGGCGGGCTCCCGCCGGGGCCGCCCGGATCGCACTGCTCACTCGGCGCCTTGAAGCCGTCGCCACAGACGGTCGTCTGGCAGGTACAGCCGTTCGGACCGGGAGGATTGCACAAGCCGCCCGCACAGCTGTTCGGGGCGGTGCCGTCGCACTGCTCGCCGAACTCGACGACGTTGTTGCCGCAGGTCGTCTGACAGGTGCAATCGGGCGCGCAGGCTCCGGGGCAGTTGGCGTCGTCGCTGCCGTCGCACTCCTCCTGCGGCCGGTTCTTGTGGCCGTCGCCGCAGAACGCCACCGAGATGGTGTTCGGGAAGCGGATGGCGCCCGGACCCGGCAGGCCCGCGGTATTGTTGACGGCCGGGCTGGTCGTCGCCGGGATGCAGAAGGTCGAGCCGAAGACGTTGGTCGTCGTGCTCGGCACGCCGACCCGGACGATCGGATCGAGGAAGCACCTGCGCGTCTGCGTGACGCAGGTGCCGAGGCCGACGCAGTTGGCGTCGCTGGTACAGCTCACCTGCGACGCGCCTGAGCACGTCTGGTCGAGTGGGCCGGCGGCGCACTCGCCCTCGCCGACGGCCTGGACGCCCTCGCCGGGACGGGTCTGACCGGCGATCGAGCGGCAGAGCGGCTTGCACGCGCTGGCCGGCGCGCCCGGGCAGTCGGCGTCGGTCGAGCAGGGCTGCGCGTCGTTGCTGCCGCCGTCGCAGGCGTTGAGGCACGCGTTCGGCTGCGCCTCCTGCGGGCACCAGCACTGCTGGTTGGTGAATCCCGAGCCGGTGCACGCCTGGTTGGACGCGAAGGTCGAGGTACCGGTGCGCGCCGGGTTGAAGGCCAGACCGAGCCCGCTGCCGGAGATGTTCGACGCCGGGTTCGGCGTGCAGTCGTTGGAGGTCGGACCGAGGGGTCCCGTACCCTGCACGGTGCAGCTGCGCGTCGGGTTGTCGCTGCACGTCCCCGTCTGGCCGATGGTGCAGGTCTGCGGGTCCGCGGCGCCGCAGTCGCAAATCGGACACGGCCGGTTGACGTCGGTGCCGAGGTAGACGAGCGAGTTGAGCGGCACCGTGATCTCCGAGGCGCCGCTGGCGGTGTCGTAGCTGCCGGTGACGTCGCCGGCGAAGCGGTTCACGACGCAGACCGGGATGCCGCCCGAGGAGAGCGGCAGCGGCGGTCCGTAGGTCTGGATGACGCAGGTCTGGCCGACCGGGCACTGCGTCGTGTCGGTGCACGAGACGCTGCCGTCACTCGAGCAGTGCGAGCCGACGTTGGCGAAGAAGGTGCAGTTGGTGTCGGTCGAGCCGTCGCAGGCGCCGATCACGCCGGCGATGGTGGACCCCACCTGGACGCCGAAGTCGTGCGACGTACCGGTCCAGCCGGTGTCGAGGTCGGCGCCGGGCGCGACGACGAAGGACAGCTCGCCGATCGCGGGGCAGGTGCAGTCGGGTTGGCAGTTACCGGGGCAGAGCGCGGCGTCGGCGCCGTCGCACAGCTCGCCGGCCTCGCGCACGCCGTTGCCGCAGAAGGGCGCGCAGGTGCAATCGGACTGGCAGCTCCCCTGGCACGTGCCGGTGGCGCTGCCGTCGCACTGCTCGCCGTTGTTGATGAGACCGTCGCCGCAGTACGGGCCGCAGGTGCAGTCCGCCTGGCAGGCGCTCGCCGGACACGCCGTCGAGCCGCTGCCGTCGCACTGCTCGCTGCCGTTCACGACATTGTCGCCGCAGTACGGACCGCAGGTGCAGTTGGCCTGGCAGGCGCTCGGCGGGCACTGGCCGTTCGTTGCGCTGCCGTCGCATTGCTCGCCGAACTCGACGGTGTTGTTGCCGCACGTGGAGCCGCACGTGCACGTGGGGCTGCACTGGCCGGGGCAGTTGGCGTCGTCACTGCCGTCGCATTGCTCACTCGCCTGATCGACGTGGCCGTCGCCGCAGGTCGGGCACTGACAGCTCGCGGTGCACGCGCCGGGGCAGGCGCCGTCGTTCGGCGGATCGCATGCCTCGCCGGCGTCGACGACGCCGTTGCCGCACTGCGCGCCGCTCGTGAAGATGCTGACCGGCTGCTGCAACCCGCCGGGTCCCGGCAGGCCGGAAACGCTGTTGACCGCCGAGGCGCTGACCGGCGGGATGCAGAAGGTCGCCGCGAGTACCGCGTTCTGCGTGCCAGGCGTGCCGGTGCGGACGATCGGGTTCAGGAAGCAGTTGCGGAAATCACCGGTGCAGGTCTGGTTCGGCTTGCAGTTGCCGCAGCTGCCGCTTGGCGCCGGGTTGCAGTCGCTGTCGCTGGCGCAGCCGCGGAAGGTCTCGATCGAGCAGAAGCGGTCGAACGGTCCCGCCTCGCAGACGCCGTCGTTCGGCGTGTCGGGATTGGAGGGGTCGGGCGAGCAGGTGGAGTCGTCGCACTGGTTCGGCGCCGTCGCCTGGCCCATCCGGCCGCACGAGCCGCTCGCGCACTGCGAGGACGTTGTGCACCCGGTGCCGGCGTTCGCGCCGCCGACGCAGCGCTTGCCGCCGCACACCGCGCCGCCCGGACAATCGGCGTTGCTGTTGCATGCCTCCGCCGCGGCCGTGGCGCAGGTGTCGCAGAAGCAGTCCTGCGACGTGAAGCCGGGCGCCGTGCACTTCACGCCGTTCGTGGCGAGCGAGGTCGTGCCGGTCGTCGCGGGGTTGAACTGGATGCTCAGGTTGCCGACGTTCGCGGCGTGGAGCGGCGGGCAGTCGAAGCTCATCGCGCCGAAGAAGACGTTGGTGCCGGACACGTCGCAGCTCTGGCCGTCCTTGGCGCCGCCGCTGCACGTGCCGTTCTTCACGCCGTCGCGCGGCGTGGTGTCGTTGACGCAGATCGGGCACGGCTGATCGACGGTCGGGCCGTTGTGCACGCCCGCCTCGAGCCGGATGGTGGACGAGCCCTCGCCGGCGTGCGGGCCGCCGTTGGCGATGTTCGCGGTGCCGGTGATGCTCGAGGTGTAGCGATTGATGACGCACACCGAGACCGCGCCCGAGGAGAGCGGCAGCGGCGGCCCGTAGTAGCACTCGCAGGTCTCGGCCCCGGAGCAGGTCGATGGCATCTCCGGATCGCAGACGTTCAGGCTGCTCGCGTCCCGGTTGCCGAGATTGGTGCAGCGGCAGTTCTTCGAGGGACCGGGGAAGAGCACCGGTCCGTCGATCGTGCACTGGCCGCACGTCGGCGACGACGTGTTGGTGTCGCAGTTCGAGAGGCGCACGGCCGCTGCCGCGCCGTCGTCGACGCCGGGGAGGTCGTGCGATTGGCCCGTCCAGCCGGTGTCGAGGTCGACCCCGGGCTTGGCGACGTAGCTCAGCACCGCGGGGATCGGGTTCGGCAGCACGCACGGGCCGCCCGGCGTCGCCGTGGCCGTGGGTGTGGGCGTGGGCGTGCTGCCGCCGATGGGCGTCGCGGTACGTGTGGCGGTGGCGCCCGGACCGGCGGTCATGGTCGGCGTCGCCGTCGGGCCCGCCGCGCTGCGCGCCGCGGGGACGCAAAGCTCCATCGGCTTCTTCACCGTCAGTGTCTCCGGGCCGAACTGATGGTTCACGAAGGCCGGGCTCACCGGAGCGAACTTCGGCAGGCTCGTCTGCTTCACCTGGTAGCACATCAGGTAATCGGGGTGGCTCTCGGCGCCGGGCGCCTCGCCGTTCTTGTTCACGGGGGCGCAGAAGCGCTTCGGCTTCTTGACGTCGACGGTGATGGTGCCGAACTGATCCTGCGCGGTGACGCCGATCACCGTCACGAACTTCGCGCTGCCGCTCGTGACCTTCATCTTGTAGCACTGGAAATGATCGACGGCAGGGCTCGACGGTGCCGCGGGCGGCACGCTCAGGCTCTTCGCCGACGGCACCTGCAGCGTGTACGGCTTCTTCACGTCGATCGTCAGGTTGCCGAACTGATCGCTGACGTGCAGCGCGGGGACGGTGGTGAAGGGCACGGAGGGTTTCACCAGGAAATCGGTCAGATGGTCGGGGTCGGATGGCGCGGAGGGATCCTCGCCGTTCTTGTTGCTCGGGGCACACAGGAAGTGCGGCTTCTTCACCGTGACCGTCGAGGAGCCGAAGGCATCGACCAAGTTGATGCCGGTGACGGCGGTGAAGTGCGCCGCGTTCGGCGCGTAGGCCGCTTTGTAGCAGGCGAAGTGATCGGGCGCGGCGGCCGCGGCGATCGCGGGCACGAGCACGAGCATGGCGCTCGACAGGAGGACACGCGCTGCGCGCGCAGCGACCTGACATCGATCAACGGGGTTCATCATCGGGGGCTCCCTCCGCATTGACGTTCGACCGTCATGACGTTCGAGCGCCAGCGTAGGGGCGTGCCACGGGAACGGGCAATAACGCCTGTCCCCCAGGGCAGGCAGAAAAAATCGCGGTGCGGCGCACCAAGGAACCAATGAGCGTTGCGTCAAAAACCCGGGAAGAGCTACCGCCCTCGGGATCGGTCAGGCCCGATATCTCACCACCGCCCCGTGCAACCGCTCACCTGTACACGCATACCATGGGTGAGTTGACCGCGTGCCGCCCGCGACGTATCGACGCAGGCGCAAAGGGGGAATGCCGCGATGGGCCGAGGAACGACGATACTCCTTTATATGTTGACGGGGGCGCTCCTCGGGGTGGTCGCGGCCTCCTTCATCGTTCCGCCCGCCCTCAGCTGGTACAACGAGCCGGGCGCGATCAATGCCGGTAAGCAGGTCGAGACCCTCTGCAACATCCCGGAGCTGATCCACTACACCGCCTCGCGCCTGCTGCGCGGGCAGCTCATCGGGGCGCTGATCGGCGCCGTCGTCGGGCTGATCCCGGGCGTCATGCGCTCGGGACGCCGCGCCTCGGGCGGGCTACCGACGTCGCCGGGCGCCGCGGTCCCGCGCGTCTAGCGACAACGCGTCGAGGCGGCGCTCCCCGGTCGGCGCCGGCGAGCGCGCGCGGCCGCTAGGGACACGCAGACGGCGGCGTCGGACAGACGGCCGGCGCGGGCGCCTCCTTGGCGGAGAACTGCCCCTTGCCGCCGGTGATCGGCGGGTCGGTGCCGGAGTCCTTCTTGATGAGGCCGCCGAAGTCGGCGCAGTAGGTGATCGTGCCGCTGATGAAGCGGACGGCGACGCTGCCCTGGCTCGGCTCGTCGAGCGAGTAGTCGATCGGTTTCACCTTCGCCTGGCAGACGGCCTTCAGCAGCTTGCCGCTCTTCACCTGCACTGTCTTGCAAGGACCATTCGCGTACGTGGCGTCCTTGTACTTGAAGAGCGTGAACGCGTTCTTGTCCTGCCACGTTCCCGTGTTGGGCAGCGGGAAGCAGACCGCGTCGCTGCCGCCGTTGGCATTGTAGACCTGCAAGTCGGCGCCGAAGGCGGACGGATCGACGCCCGAGCCGTCGCCGTTGCCGTTGGCGATGATGTTGGGGTCCTTCGAGAGGAAGATGATCTTGCGCTTGGTGTGGTCGGCGTTGTCCTTGATCAGCAGCTTCTTGCCCGAGATCGGCCGGACGTCGGTGCCGGGCGCCGTGACGGTCAACGTGAAGTTGCCGCTCGCGCCGTTCAGGCCGTCGACGATGATGGCATACTGCTGGCCGGCGGTGACGTAGCGGAAGAGGCGCGAGCCGGTACAGTCGGCGATCGGTCCACGACAGACCTCGTCGCCGCCGTTGCAGTCGTTGCTGCGCACCGAGACGATGGTCGGATAGTCGGTCGTGCCGCCGCAGGTCGAGAAGAGCGCCCAGCCGGTCGTGTCCGGCGTCCAGGTGTAGACGATCTCCGGCGCGCTGGCGCCGAGATTGCACATGCTCGCGACGTCATCGGTTCCGCCGGCCGTCGAACCGCTGACGGTGCCGCCGCCCGCCGGGATGGTGCCCGGGTTGGCGCAGCTGCCGGGTGGGAGAGGCGTGGCCGTGGCCGTCGGCGTGGTGGTGGCCGTGGCCGTCGCGGTGACGCTCGGCGTCGGTGTCGGCGTGGCCGTCGCGGTGGGCGTCGGCGTCGTCGTCGGCAGCACGGCGGCGCAGCCGGAGAGGCATTGCTCGGCGGTGGCGCGCTCGGTGTCGTCGAGCACGCGATCGAAGACCACGATCTCCTGCACGAGGCCCTGCAGATACTCGCCGTTGAACAACCCTTGCTCGCCGAGCACCCACGGGCCGTTCTCGTCGATCTCGAGTCCGCCCGGATTGCCGGTGAGGTTCGAGCCCTTCTGCGTCTGCAGCGTGCCGTTCTGGAAGATCTCGGCGTTGGTCGCGCTCGAGCGGAACGTCATCGCTGTGCTCGTGTCGAGGAGGATGCTCGAGCCCGTCGCCGGCGTCCAATCGTCGGTGAAGCCCCACTGCGTGTTGTTGCGGCGTCCGAAGAACATGCCCTTGTAGCCCGTCGGCGGGTTGGTCCAGTTGCTGATGATCTCCTGGTTCGAGGCGCCGCTCGAGTCGGTGTACGACTTGACCAGCACGGTGAAGGCGTTGCGGCTGTTGATGAGCTTGCCGGCGACGTCCATCACCGTCGTCGAGCCGTTGAACTGCACCGCGGGGCAATTCCCATTGCCGACGTAGAGCGGGCGCGCCGCCCCCGATGCGGTGGCGTCGTGGCCGAGCCCCGACTGATCCGCCCACTGCGAGACGAGATTCGAGCCGTCCACCGTCAGGCCGACGCCGGCACGGAGCCAGAGGCTCTTCCCGGTCAGCGCTTGCAGGCCGGCGCACTCGTCGAGCTGGCAGGTCGCCGAGCAGCCGTCGTTCGAGACCACGTTACCGTCGTCGCATTCCTCGCCGGCCGTGACGATGCCGTTGCCGCAGGCGGTGATGGTGCAGTTGCTGTCGCAGGCGTCGCCGCTCGTCTGATTGCCGTCATCGCACTCCTCGGTGGCGTCGACGACGTTGTCGCCGCACGGGCACTTGCCGGCGGTGCCGGCGGCGTAGAGCCCCGCAACCTCACCGCTCGTGAGCGCGCGATCGAAGGCCTCGACCTCGTCGATGGCGCCGTTCCACGTGCGCGCGAACCCGATGCCGCGTGCGGCGGGATTGTTGGCGCCGATCGTCCATGGAAACGTGGTGTAGGGGATCGTCGTGAAGAGCGAGAGCGATCCTTGGGGGGCGCCATCGACGTAGAGGCGGAACGTCGCCCCGTCGTACGTTCCCGCGACGTGGTGCCATGTGCCGGCCGGAAAGGGATCGGTGGAAAGGATCGCGGTACCGGCGAAGTTGAAGCGGAAGCGGCCGCCCGACTGCGTCGTCCAGGCGAGCTGCACCGAGACGCCGTTCGCGTCGGTGTTCTTCCCGAAGATGATGCTGCCGCCGGCGTCGTCGTTCGGACCCGGCCCGTCCGGCCGCGCCCACGCGTCGAGGGTGAGCGTCTGCACCCGCAGGCTCGCCGAATCGGGAACGTCGATGAAGGCGCCCGAGCCGAACGTCGCGCCCTGGCCGACCTCGCCCGCGGGGAAGGTCACGCCCGATGTGCCCGATGGGTTGTTCCGCCCGAGCCAATCGCTCGCGTTGCCCTCCATGCGGTACCAACTGACCATCCCAGGCGGCGGCGCGGTGCACTGGGCGCCCGCGTCGGTGCGCACGCCGACGATCGCCGAGGCGACGGTGAGAAAGCCGATCAGGGCAAAGCGCGGGTTGGGCATGGAGGTCTCCTGATGATCGAAGGGATCGTTGACGGCGATTCGGACGCGCGTACCGTTCCACAACTCTCGCCGTCGCGTCCAGAAAAAACCGGACGCGCGCCCCGGACATCGAGGCTTCGGAAACGAAAGTGCGCCATTCCGACGCACAATCTGCGCTCCGCCGCTGTGAGAGCGCAGTCGCTGCACCGGATGCGCTAGGCGCGTGCAGCGTCGGCGGGCGCTTCGGTCAACGCGCCACGCCGCCGCGGTCAGTCGTCGGCTTGCTTGTGCGGCGGGAGTCGACCGCTTACCCGATAGACGAAGACCAGCAGCGCCGCGACCACTCGATAGAGCTCCGGAGGAATCACCGTGTCCAGATCCAGCTTGGCGAGCACCGCGACCAGCTCGCGATCCTCGCGGATGTGGACGCCGTGACGGCGCGCCAGCTCGATGATGGTGTCGGCGACGTGGCCTTCGCCCTTCGCGACGATGCGCGGCGCGAGATCCTTCCCGGCCTCGTAGTGCAGCGCGACGGCGCGACGACGTTCGGGATCGTCGGGCATCGTCAGGCTCGCACGTCGAGGCCGGAGAAGCGCCGCAGCAGGTGCGCGGTCTCCTCGAGGCGGTTGCCGCTCCACAGCGTCACCTGCACCGCGGCGTTGGCGTAGCCTGCGTCCGCGAGCACCTGGCTCAGCTCGGCGCTGGCCGCGGTCATGGCGGCGAACGTGTCCTCGCTCGTCGCGCGTACGATGCAGGTGCACGCGCCGCCGGTGATCGTCAGGCTGATCCACAGATCGCCGAGGCGCTGCGTCGAGAGATCGAGCGTGATCGAGGCGTTCTGGCGGTCGAAGCCGTGCCGGCCGCGTCCGCCTTCGCCGAAGACGTGCACCTGGGCGCGTGTCAGCGGCGCGCCGGGCGGCAACGGCAGGTCGAAGAAGAGGTACGGCGCCTCGAACGCGCGCAGGTTCTGCATCGCACCGGCGACGGCGCGCTCGAGGATGCGCTCGAGTGCGCCGTCGAAGCTGCCGAGCAGGCCGTGGCGCGCGATCCACTGGCGGAACGTGTCGTCGCCCTGCAGGCGCAGGAGCACGGCGCGCAGGTCGTGCTCCAGGATCTGCGGCAGATCGCCGACGCTGCCGGCCTCGAGCGCCTCGGCGAGACGGGCCTCGAGCGGACGGCTCGAGCGCGTGCCCCACTCGCGCACGATGCGATCGAGATCGTCCGATCCCGCGGGGACGAGCTCCCGCGCGAGCAGCGCGATCTGCGCGGCGAGCTCGGGCGCGAGCGCGCCCTCGTCGGCGCCTTGCGCCACCCAGGTGGCGAGCTGCTGCAGATCCTCGGCGACGGTGCCACGGGTGGTGAGGAGGCGGAGCAGGGCGGCGATCTCCGGCTGCGTCGCGGGTAGGTTGACCGGGAGCAGCTCGACGGCGGCCTCGCGCAGGCCCGGCGCCGCATCGAGCAGGTCGAGGACCTGCGCGAGCGCCGTGTTTACGACCTCGCCCGTCGTGCTCCCCTGCGTCTCGTCGGGCGCCGCAATCGGCAGGACGAGCAGGCGCAGGCCGTTCTCAGCGGACTCGACGGTGACCGACACGATCTGTCCGGCGCTGAGCGCCACGGAGGAGTCGAGCGAGGCACGCAGGCCCGCGACGCGCAGCTCGAGCTCGCCCGGCACGCCGGCGATCGTTCCCTGCAGCACCTGGCCGGGCCGCAACGTGCCGGAGCCGACGCTCTCGGCGGGGATGAAGACGGCTCCCTGCAGCGCGGCGACCGGCCCGGCCATGATCTAGGGACTCCCGGGCGCGAGCAGCGGCGCAACGACCTCGGCCAGGGCGTTGCCGAGGCGCAGGTGCTGGTCGGCGTCGAGATGGATGCCGTCGATGCGGCTCGCCGGCGTGGCGGACGCCGCGTCGAAGAAGTGACAACCGGTCGCGTCGGCCACCGCGCACAGCTCCGCCGCCAGCCCTGCACACTTGCGCTCGGCGCCGGCGAACTTCGGCGCGAGCGGGCCGCGCGGCGACACGATGGGCGGTGGCGCCACCACGAGGACGGACGGTACCGGCATGCCGGGCTCGATCGGTGCGTCACGGATGGCGCCGATCAGCGCGCTCGTGCCCTGCGCCGAGAGCCACGCGTCGTGTGGATGCATCGACTGGAAGTCGTTCGTGCCGAGCAGCAGGATCACGAGTGTCAGCGGCGAGTGGATCTCGATGCGCTGCGCGAGGCCGACGAGGCCGTTGCGGCCAGGCTTGAACGGATCGTCCCACACGGTGCGCCGGCCGTTCAGGCAGTCCTCGATCACGCGTACGCGCCGGCCCCCGGCGGCGAGCGCGTTCTCGAGCACGCCGGGCCAGCGCGCGTCGAACGCGAGGCGCTCGCGCGTGTGGGGAATGATCCCCCAGGAGAGCGAGTCCGCGTAGACGAGAATTTGCTGCATGAAAGATCCCCCGCTGCTACGATCCGCACATGGGTCGTCGCATAGCGGGGGGGCGGAAAGGGGTCAACGCTGCACGACGTCCGCTGTCCTGCCTGCCGCGCGAGACGACACAGCGGGAGGGAGCGACGAGCGCGTCACCCGTCGACGCGACGCCGCCGCGCACACGCGCGCGCCGCGCGGACGACCCGTCGCTGCAATGGTTCGTCGTACACCGCGGCCGCGCGCGCTGGCACGCGGGACGCTTGTCGTCGGACATGCGCGTCCGCCGTCTGCTCCGCACCGTCGTCGTCGTGGCGCTGATCGGCGCGGGTTCGCTCGCGCCGTCCGACACGAGCGCGGCCGCCGGACCCGCGCTCAGCGTCGACGCGGGTGCCGATCGGCATGCGATCAGCCCCTACATCTATGGAATGAACTTCGCCGACGAGAATCTCGCCGACGAGCTGCAGCTCCCGGTCCGCCGCTTCGGCGGCAACGGAACCACGCGGTACAACTGGCAGAACGACACCAGCAACCACGCCAGCGACTGGTACTTCGAGAACCTCCCGAACGACAATCCCAATCCGGGCGCGCTGCCCGACGGCTCGAGCTCGGACCAGTTCGTCGAGCAGGACCGCCGTACGGGCACGACGACCCTGCTCACGATGCCGCTCATCGGCTGGACGCCGAAGTCGCGCGCCGTCGCCTGCGGATTCGGCGTCGCGAAGTACGGCGCGCAGCAATCGGTCGATCCCTGGCAGACGAACTGCGGCAACGGCATCACCTCGGGCGGCGCGACCATCACCGGCAACGACCCGACGGACACGAGCGTCGCGATCACCCCGTCGTTCGTGCAGGCGTGGATCGCGCACCTGATCGGCCGCTACGGCACCGCGGCATCCGGCGGGGTGCGCTTCTACGACCTCGACAACGAGCCGATGCTGTGGCGCGACACGCATCGCGACGTGCACCCGTCGCCGACGAGTTACGACGAGATCAGCACCCGCGGCATCGCCTACGCGTCGGCCATCAAGGCGAGCGACCCCGGCGCGCAGACGCTCGGCCCGGTGGTATGGGGCTGGACGGCGTACTTCTGGTCGGCGCTCGATTGGGCCCCCGGCGGCGCGTGGTGGAACAATCCCCAAGACCGGCTGGCGCACGGCAACGTGCCGTTCGTCGAGTGGTACCTGCAACAGATGCGCGCCTACGAGCAGCAGCACGGCACGCGCATCCTCGACTACGTCGACGTGCACTATTACCCGCAGGCGTCGGGCGTGGCCTTGTCGCCCGCGGGGAATGCGACGACTCAGGCGCTGCGCCTGCGCTCGACGCGCTCCCTCTGGGATGCATCGTACGTCGACGAGAGCTGGATCAACGACACCGTGCGGCTCGTGCCGCGCATGCACGAGTGGGCCAACACCGACTACCCCGGCACCAAGCTCGCGGTGACCGAGTACAACTGGGGCGCGTTGGACGACATCAGCGGTGCGCTCGCGCAGGCCGACGTATTGGGCATCTTCGGACGCGAGGGCCTCGATCTCGCGACGCTCTGGTCGCCGCCGACGACGGGCCAGCCCGGCGCCTACGCGTTTCGCATGTACCTGAACTACGACGGCGCCGGGAGCTCGTTCGGCGATACGTCGGTGCGGGCGCAGAGCGCGAACCAGGATCAGCTCGCGATCTACGGCGCGGCGCGCGCCGCCGACGGCGCGCTGACGTTGATGCTGGTCAACAAGACCGCGTCGGCGCTGACGAGCACGATCACGCTCGCGGGCTTCGCGCCGGGGTCGGCCGCGAAGATGTACCACTACGGCGCCGCCGCGCCGGCCACGATCGTGCACGACGCCGACGTCGCCGTCAGCGGCGGTGTAATCAACGGCACCTTCCCCGCGAACGCGATCACCTTGCTCGTGGTGCCCGGGGTCGCCGGATCGACGCCGACACCGACGCGCACGGCGACCGCAGGGCTCACCACCACCCGCACGCCGACGCCGAGCGCCACCCGCACGCCGACGCCGAGTCCAACCCGCACCGTCACGCCCACCCCGGTGCCGACGCCATCGGCGACGCCGGGCTCCGGTGCGGCACCGATCCTCGTCGCCGGCAAGCAGCTCGTCGTCAAGGACAACCCACTCGATCCGACCCGGCGCTCGGCCGTGGTCGTCCTCAAGGATGCGGCGATCACCACGCTCGGCATCGATCCGGTCGCCGACGGCGCGAGCGTCCAGCTCTACAATGCCAACGGCTCGGGCGAATCGACGTGCCTCGCGCTCCCGAGCGTCGCGGGCAGCTGGCGGCTCAGCGGCCTGCCGTCGCGACCCAAGTATCGCTACAAGGATGCGGCCGCGGCCAACGGTCCGTGCAAGACGGCGGCGATCGCGATCGGCTCCGGCATCAAGGTGATCTGCACCGCCAAGCAGGCGCCGCTGGCGTACTCGCTCGACGAGCCGTCGCAGGGTGCGATTGCCGTGCGGATCACGAGCGGCGGGACGACGTGGTGCGCGACGTTCGGCGGCCAGGTAGTGCGCGACTCGGGCACCGATCCGCCGGTCGACGGCGGCCGCGGGCAATTCAGCGCCAAGGACGCGCCCGCACCGGCGGCGTGTCCGCCCGCGCCGGCGACGTGTCCCTAAGCGCACGATCCACACTCGCGGCCGACGACGGTTGACCACGACGGAGCGCACTGCCATGCGTGGTCCTCCCGATGGAGGAGAGCATGCGCGCCTTTCGTCGTTGCTGCGTCGTCGCCGTTGCCGCCGGCGTGCTGTTGGCCGGTGTCGTCCACGCCTCCGCGACGGACGGTTCGGTGGTCGCGAGGCCGGAGACGGGCGCGAGCGACATGCGGCTCGCCTACCAGTGGCCTCCGCCGCCGCAGCCGACGCGCACCATCAAGTGCGAGTCCCGCGGCGGCAAGTACACCTACTGCCGCACCGGGGCATACGGTCCCGTGCGCCTGCAGCGCCAGCTCAGCGGCACGCGTTGCGTTCCCTACGACACCTGGGGCGCGGATTCCGACGGCGGCGGCGTGTGGGTGTGGAACGGCTGTCGCGCGACCTTCCTCGTCGGCGGCGGATGGGGCGGACCGCCTCCGGGCTACGGCGGACGGCCGCCGCATCACGGCGGCCCTGGCGGGCGCACCGTGACGTGCAAGTCCGATGGGTTCTCCTACAATCGTTGCGAGATCGGACGGGCGCGCGACGTGCGCCTGCAGAAGAATCTCAGCGACACGCGCTGCATCCGCAACGACAACTGGGGCGTCGATCGCGGCGGCATCTGGGTCGATCGCGGCTGCGCCGGCCGCTTCACGGTGTACTGAGCGGCGAGGCGGGCAGGGGACGGCGCGAGCGGCCGGTCGTCAGTCGACTAGACCGTGCCGATGAGGAACTGCGCCATCGTTGAAGCACTGAGACCGTCTCTTCGACCTTGGAAATAGCGGGCCTGCGCTTCAGCCGGCGTGAGATGAAAGCACGATCGGTAGCCGAGCTCCGCGAGGAGGGCGCGCATCTCCTCTGGTGTGAAGCGCGAGAGCCACGGCTCGCCTCGGGCGGCCGACGCGTCTGCCGCGAACGTCGCGACCTTGCGCTCCGTCTCGGGCAGCATGGAATCCGGCACGAGCACCTCGAACACGATCTGGGTCCCTGCCGCGAGGCCGCGCACGAACTCGAGCGTCCCGCGGACGGCATCACGCGTGAGGTACTGGGTCACGCCGAGCCACGAGAATAACGCAGGCTGCGCCTCGTCGAACGATGCCGTGCGAAGGCCTGCTTCCAGGCTCACGTTCTCGAAATCGACTGGACAGTACGTGACGTTCGTCGGTGGCACGATGCCCAGGGCTTCCAACCGGCGCTTCTTGAAGGCCTGCGAGGAGGGATGATCCACCTCGAAGATCCGCAGCGCCTTGGACCACGGAGGTTGGCGGTACGGGAACGTATCAAAGCCAGCGCCGAGCAGCACGAATTGATGTGCGCCCGCATCGACCGCATCCCGCAGTGCGTCTTCCGCGAAACGACTGCGGAACGCGAAGGTCGATCGAAGTAACTTGATTGCAGGGCGCTGCAACTCTTCCGCGGTGTTTCGGATCGCTTCCTCGGTGGATCCGGGCACGAGACCGACGGCGATCGGGTCGTCGAGGATCCGAGGAAGATCGTCGAGGATCTGGTGAGCGGCACGCTGCAGTGCCGTGAAGATCGCCGTATCGCTTCCTGCTCCATCCCGCATCGGCGTGCCGTCCTTCCCGCGCCGAGTTGCGACGGCGCCTCGCACGCCTCGCACCAATCGAAGGAGAAGTCCAAGGCGGTGCCGGCGATTCTCCAGCGTTTGACAGGCGACAACAGGTTGGATGTAGGACCCTCCGACAGGGAGGGCCGTTCTTGTCACCCGCACGCGTGGCAGATCTAAGTGGTAGCGGGCCGGGGCGGTGAGCAGAGCGCATGCCGACACCCACCCGCAGCCCACCTGACGTAATGACCCGCCAGCGCACCGTCGACCTGCACGCCCACTACCTCGTCGGTGAGGTGGAGGCACTCGTCAAGGACGATCCGAGGCGCAAGCGAGAGCATGCGCTGCAGGCCGCGCAGATGGGTCCCGCCTCGATGCAGCACAATCTCAGCCTGCTGCCACAGTATGCCGTGGCGCTCACCGATCTCGATACGCGGCTCTACCGAATGGATGCGATGGGCATCGACTTGCAGGCCGTGAGCCTCTCGCCGACGCAGTACCACTACTGGGCGGATGAGGAACTTGCTGGCGAGATTGTGAGGACCGCCAACGAGGGTGTGGCGGGGATGTGCGCCGCGCGGCCGGATCGGTTCATCGGCCTCGGCAGCGTGGCGCTGCAGCATCCGGATCTGGCCGCCGAGCAGCTCACCGTCGCCGTCCGCTCGCTCGGCCTGCGCGGCGCGATCCTCTCGACGGCGGTCAACGGCGTGGACTTTTCCGACCCGCGCCTCGACCGCTTCTGGGCGCGAGCCGAGGAGCTGGAAGCCCTCCTCTTCATCCACCCGCTCGGTTGCTCGCTCGGCGAGCGGCTGAATCGCTTCTACCTGAGCAACGTCATCGGCCAGCCGGCGGAGACCGCCGTGGCGCTGTCGCACCTGATCTTCGGCGGCGTGCTCGACCGCTTCCCGCGTCTAAAGATCTGTGCGGCGCACGGCGGCGGCTATCTGCCCTACTATGTGGGACGCTCCGATCACGCCTACGAGGTGCGCCCAGAGAGCCGGACCACGAAGCGGCGGCCAAGTGAATACCTGCGGCAGCTCTGGTTCGATTCACTCGTCTACCGTCCGGATACGTTGCGTCATTTGATCGACATCGTCGGCGCCTCGCAGGTCGTGCTCGGCACCGACTACCCGTTCGACATGGGGGTGGAGAATCCGCTGGCGCATCTGGCCGCGGTACCGGGGCTCTCGGCACAGGAGGTCGACGCGATCCACGGAACGAATGCCGCCGGACTGCTGCGGCTGGAGCAGAAGAAAGCGTGAAGTCGCGAAGCGGGCTGATCGTCCTCGACCGCGGGATTCACTCGGCGACCGCCGCGACGACCGGGCGCTGACGCCGCGCCCGGCGCGCGCTCTGCCACGTGAGGATCAGCGCTCCGCCGACGACCGCCGCGATGACGTACGCGCCGTCGTAGGCAAAGAGCGACCCGTGCACGGCGCGCAACGTCGCCGCGACGACGAGCCCTGCGCCGAGCGCCGTGAACGGCATCTCGGTCCATGCGAGGTGCTGGCGTCCGGCGACGAGCGCGGCGAACGGCAGCGCCGACGTCGCGGCGAGATAGTCGGCGTACGGTGCGCCGATGCGGTGGAGCAGCTTCCGGTCCTGGTGCAGCGCACCCGCCAGCGCGACCAGCGCGATGCCCATGAAGAGCACCGTCCCGACGAGCCGCGTCGCGAGGAGCGCGTGCGCGCCCGCAAAGACGGCGAGGCCCACGAAGAACGGGTGTCGCGTGATGCGTTCCACGCCGCGCGGCGGGCGGATGCGATGCGTGAGGAGATCGTACGGCGAGCCGACGTAGGTCGTCGAGCCGGAGACCATGAGGACGACGCCGAGCACGGCGACGCCCATCAGCAGCCCACGCAGCGCCGGCACGGCGCCGAGCGCGAGCCCCGCCGTGCCCTCGCCGCGGTGCCGCGCGTAGTATGCGATCGCGACGGCGAACGATACCGACGCGATCACGGAGAAGAGCGCGGTGAACCCACGCTCCCCGAGGGCGTCCACCAGGGCCGCGCGAATGCGTCGGGTGGTGAGGCCGATATGCAGTCCGCCGAACACGAGCCACAAGGCGGCGACGGCGATTGCCGGGTGCGCGTCCATGATCGTTCTCCTTTCGCGTCAGCTGCGCGAGCGCGGAGTCGACGCGGTCAGCGGAATCACGTTCTGCAGCGTCTCCGCCGTGACCGGCTTGCCTTGCGTGAAGGCGCTGATCGCGGCGTCCACGGCCGTGAAGAAGAGCCCCAATGTCGCGAGGCGGCCGGAGGGGAACACGGCCGCCGCGCGTTGCCCCGCACCCCGTCCGCGTCCCCCCTCCTCCG
>Ga0157379_10001366_pt1 | contig 19984 bp, 18 predicted proteins | sample S25metaG_FD_121802 | JGI IMG/M metagenome (GOLD analysis project Ga0157379, IMG submission 121802) | Switchgrass rhizosphere microbial communities from Kellogg Biological Station, Michigan, USA - S2-5 metaG | ecosystem: Host-associated > Plants > Roots > Rhizosphere > Soil | place: USA... | reverse complement strand
TAGACATCGTCGGCGGAAAATCCCACCACGGCGGAGCGGCGGGGCAGGCGCGTGAGTTTCTTCGCGCCGGTATAGGCCAGGTCGGAAAAACGTGCCCGGGTGATGAACCAGGCTTTGGGAATGAAGCGCTGGATGATGCCGCGCATGGTGTCGCTGCCCAAGAGCATGGTCTCTTCCTCGCCGCGCGCGTGAAGAAGCCGGTCGGTGAAGACATGGCCGCGTTCGGGATCGGCACAGAGCTGGATTTCATCGATCACCAGGCAAGCCACCGGGATGTCCAGCGGCATGGCCTCGACGGTGCAGACATAGAAGCGCGGCGCCTTGGGGACGATCTTTTCCTCACCCGTGATCAGGGCCACTTCCTGCGGCCCGCGCAGTTTCACGATGCGGTCATAGACCTCGCGCGCCAACAGCCTGAGCGGCAGGCCGATCATGCCGGACTTGTGGGCCAGCATCCGTTCGATGGCGAAATGGGTTTTGCCGGTGTTGGTGGGCCCCAGGACCGCGGTGACTTTCGGCGCCGGGGCGCCCCTGTTGTGCATGGCTGCTAGATTGGGTTTGGCTGGTGCGGCTGCAAGTAAAAAGGATCTGAAGAGGCCGCCTTGTTCCGTACGCGGCCGGTTTGCCGCGAGCGCCTACCAGCGGCTGTGGATGGTCCATTCTGAACCAGTACGGAGATAGAACAATCCGTGCCCGAATCACCAACCAATTCAATATCTGCCTTTGTTCTCATACATTTAGCTGGCCCCAATGGGACCCGGACCCACCATATCTAGCGTTGGACTCGAAAGATCGGGCTTTGTCTGGCCCCCTCGGCTTTATTCCGTACCCTGACAAATGTTGGTAACAAATGTCAGCTTTCAGGACTTGAAGCCCTTGGGCGTCTGGCCGTCCACCTTCACCGAATTGGTGAGGATCGCCAGTACGCCATATTTGGTCTCCGCCCAGATACGCACCGGCACGGCATAGCTGTGCCCGCCCACCTCACTGGGCAGGCTGACGAACCAGGCATGGATGGTGGGGAACTTTTCATTGTCCTTCAGCACCCGCGGCCGGAAGCCTGCCACCTGGCGGTAATGCAGATCGCACTGCACGCCCTTGCCCTGATAAAGGCCGCTGTCCAGGCGCACATCCACGTCTTTCACCTTGGTGATTTCGATGTCGTAGCGTCGGCGGCCGTCGAATACCGGCGCGGTCACGGCGCAGGGGTTGCCGGCGTCCGCGCCCATGCCGCTCAAGATCATGGTCACGGCGCTGAGCGGATCCAGCGTGTTTTTGGTGTCGTCCGGCTTCACTTCAAAACCGGTGGTGGAATAGACCGGATCGGCATAAAGCCGCGGCGGCGCGGCACCGTCATAGGTGAGGGAGACTTCCTGCTTCTTGCCCGACTTGCCGGTATAGAAACTGTCATAGAGACCGGGCTGGAATTTCCTGGCGCCCAGCTTGCCCGTCGAGGTGGCCTGGATTTCCGATTGCCAGAAGGCGTTGACCACCCCGGATGTCTGCAAGGTGGAAACACTGTGGTAGTCACCGCCGCGCAAGGTGGTGTCGATGCCCATCTGGCCCATGGTGATTCCCCCGGCATACAGGGTCATGGCCACCTCCAGCCGGGAGGCAGGCTGGGCGGGAGATTCTCCGCCGGCGCCGCCCGCCGCCCAGGCGGGGGAACTCCCAGCCAGTACCGGCATGGTGAAAATCAGGGCAAGGGAAACGGTTGTTTTCATCATCTATCGGTACAGCAGCAACCCGAATGTACCTGTTTATATTGGTGCTTTTGGGGCGGGCGGCCAAGTCCCGGCTCGCATGCGCGCTGAGCGCTTTCCGTCGGTTCCCGCTTGACCTAAGGGCCTGATTTGCCTATGAACCCCGCTCTTTTGCGGGGAAAACCCGCGGAAATCCTTGCGAATCGTGAGAACAGCCCATGTCCCGCCGCTGCGAATTGACCGGAAAAGGCACCCAGGTTGGCCATAACGTCAGCCATGCCAACAACAAGACCAAGCGGATCTACCGCCCCAATCTGCAGATCATTGCGCTGGCCAGCGAGATTTTGGGCAACAGCTACAAGCTCAAGATCTCCATGAACGCCCTGCGTTCGGTTGACCGCAATGGCGGCCTGGATCCCTTCATCCTGAAGACCAAGGACAGCGTGCTGTCGCCCAAGGCGCTGCGCCTCAAGCGCGCGATTGCAAAGAAGGCCGCCGAGAAGGCGGCCTGATCAGCCAATAAGAAGGCCGCCGAAAAGGCCGCCTGACTGCATCATAGCCGTTTGAACTAAGCCGCCCGGCGTCCCCGCCGGCCGGTTGGTGCTTCTTCCGCAAACAGATCGATCAGCTGTTCGGTCATGGCGCCACCCAATTGTTCGGCGTCCACGATGGTGACGGCTTTGCGGTAATAGCGCGTCACGTCATGGCCGATGCCGATGGCGGTCAGCTCGATGCCCGAACGCGTCTCGATTTCCTCGATCACCCGGCGCAGATGCAGTTCCAGGTAATTGCCGGCATTCACCGACAGGGTCGAATCGTCCACCGGCGCGCCATCGGAAATCACCATCAGGATCTTGCGCTGCTCGGGGCGGGCGATCAGCCGGTTGTGCGCCCAGGTCAGCGCCTCGCCGTCGATATTCTCCTTGAGCAGGCCTTCGCGCATCATCAGCCCCAGATTGCGCTTGGCGCGCCGCCACGGTTCGTCGGCGGCCTTGTAGACGATGTGGCGCAGATCATTCAGCCGGCCCGGCTGGGGCGGCTTGCCGGCGGCGACCCATTTCTCGCGGCTTTGTCCGCCTTTCCAGGCGCGGGTGGTGAAGCCCAGAATTTCGGTCTTCACCCCGACGCGTTCCAAAGTGCGGCCCAATATGTCGGCACACATGGCGGCGACCATGATGGGACGCCCGCGCATGGAGCCGGAATTGTCCAGCAGCAAGGTCACGCAGGTGTCGCGGAAGGTGGTGTCCTTCTCGCGCTTGAAGGAGAGGGGATACATGGGATCGATGATGATGCGGGTGAGCCGCGAGGCATCCAGCATGCCCTCTTCCAGGTCATACTCCCAATGCCGGTTCTGCTGCGCCATCAACAGGCGCTGCAGCTTGTTGGCCAGCCGCGACACCACGCCTTGCAGCGACGACAATTGCTGGTCCAGGAAGCCGCGCAGCCGCGCCAATTCCTCCGGCTCGCACAGATCGGCGGCCGCGATCTCTTCATCGAATTCGGCGGTGAAGATCTTGTAGCCCCATTCGTCCTGGTGGGCGAAGGCGGCATCATGGCGGTTCGGCTTGGCGCCTTCCTGCGGGTCGGTGGCGTCGGACAACTCGTCGGATTGCTCCGTGGCGCTTTCGCCTTCCACTTGCTCGCCATCCTCGGCTTCGGCGGCGGATTCGGTGGAAGCGCTTTCGCCTTCCTGCTGGACGTCCTGGTCGTCGCCTTCGGAGTCTTCGCCTTCGGCATTTTCGCCTTCCGCATCGTCCTCGGAAGACTGCTCGCCCTCGCTCTGGTCGCCCAGCGCCAGATGGTTGAGCATGGTGCGGGTAAGGCGGGCGAAGGCTTTCTGGTCGCGCAGCGCGCCTGCCAGCTTCTCCAGGTCGGTAGCAACCTTGGCTTCGATGGTGGGACGCCACAAATCCACCGCATGCGCCAGGGAAGCCGGCGGTTTCTCGCCCGTGAGTTTCTCGCGCACCATCAGGCCCAGCACATCGGCCAGCGGCGCTTCGTCCTTGACCCGCGCCTTGGCCAGGCCGCGATGCACCAGGCGCTGTTCCAATCCAGCGGCCAGGTTGGCGGCCACCCCTTTCATCGCCAGCGAACCGATCGCTTCCACCCGCGCCTGTTCGGCGGCTTCGAACACGGCGGCGCCTTCCGGCGAAGCGGGCCGGAACTGGTTGTTTATCTTTTCATCATGATAGGCCTTGCGCAGGGCATAGGCATCGCCGGTGCCGCGCACCAGCGCCACATCCTGGGCCGAAAGATTGCGATGGGGCGAGGGCAGGCGGGCTTTAAGCCCCTTCAGTGCCGGCGGCTCGGAAGAGAAATTGACTTCCAGTTCCGGCTCGGCCGCCAGCGAGCGCACCGCAACGGAAACGGCGCGTTTGAAGGGTTCAGCAGGGGATTCAGGCTTGGCCACTTCCAACCCTTTTTCAAAGCGGCGGGTGATGGTTGCTACGCAACCATCACCTTGGCGGCGCTCTCCGGCAATTCCTCGCCAAAGCAACGCTGATAGAATTCCGCCACACTGGCACGTTCCAGTTCATCGCACTTGTTGAGGAAGGTGAGGCGGAAGGCAAAACCGATATCGCCGAAGATCTCCGCATTCTGCGCCCAGGTGATCACGGTGCGCGGACTCATTACGGTGGAGAGATCGCCGGCGACAAAGGCATTGCGGGTCATGTCGGCCAGCCGCACCATCGCCGAGATGGTCTTTCTGCCTTCCGGCGTGCTGTAGCCGGGTGCCTTGGCCAGCACGATTTCCTCTTCGGCATCATGGGCAAGGTAATTGAGGGTGGTGACGATCGACCAGCGGTCCATCTGGCCCTGATTGATCTGCTGGGTGCCGTGATAAAGCCCGGTGGTGTCGCCCAGCCCGATAGTGTTGGTGGTGGAGAACAGCCGGAACGCCGGATGAGGATGGATCACCTTGTTCTGGTCCAGCAAAGTCAGCCGGCCCGACACTTCCAGCACGCGCTGGATCACGAACATCACGTCGGGACGCCCGGCGTCATATTCGTCGAACACCAGAGCCACCGGTCTTTGAAGCGCCCATGGCAGCAGGCCCTCGCGGAATTCCGTCACCTGCAGCCCGTCGCGCAGCACAATGGCGTCCTTGCCGATCAGGTCGATGCGGCTGATATGGCTGTCCAGGTTGATGCGAATGCAGGGCCAGTTCAGCCGCGCCGCCACTTGTTCGATATGGGTGGATTTGCCGGTGCCGTGATAGCCCTGGACCATGACGCGGCGGTTGAAGGCGAAACCGGCCAGGATGGCCAGGGTGGTGTCGCGGTCGAAGCGGTAGGCGTTGTCGATCTCCGGCACATGCTCGTTGGCCGTCTTGAAGGCGGGCACCTTCATCTTGGTCTTGATGCCGAATGTGCTGGCGGCGTCCACCGTCGTATCGGGCGCGGCCGTGACTTCCAGGGTTTCGGTATGAGTGCTCATGGGCTTTAGGTCCGGAACCGCCGCGACGGAAGCCGCGGCGCGGTTGGCAGCCCGTTTCAGGTGAGAAGGCCGGAGGCGCGCAACACGCCATAGGCTTTGATGACCTGCTTCAGCCGTTCTTCCGCGCCCCGGTCGCCGCCATTCGCGTCGGGATGAAAACGCTTCACAAGTTCCTTATACCGCGCCTTGATCTCGATCAAGGTGGCGTTGTGCGCCAGCTGCATCGTGTCCATCGCCATGATCTGCAGCCGCGTCAAATGCCGCTCCGGACGCCGCACAGTTTCCCCGTCCTCTGCAAACATCGCATGGCTGTCATTCACGCCGCCCAGCGGGGTCTGACCCATGCGCGCCTTGGCGCCGCGCTTGCCCAAAGGCCAGGTCGGGCGGTGTCCCAGGCTGGCCTCTTCGCGGAAGCGCTGAATGTCGTTGTCGTCCATGCCCTTGAAGAAGTCCCAGGCCTCGTTGTGGGCGCGGGCATGGGCCGGGCAGTACCAGAAATATTCCGACAGGTTCTTGGGCGATTTGGAGACGCGGCAGGTGCCCGGGCCGATGCAGTCCGGAGCCTCGCACATGCGGGTTTCCGGTTCCTTGACGCGCGACTTTGCCGGCTTGATCCGGATGTCGGTCTTGAATCGCGAGGGTCGGGGTTGAACCATGATGGAATTATGGGATCGGAACCGTAAAAGACAAGGAAACGTATTGCTTGACATTCCCCCGGCGCAAGCGAACTTCAGATTATGAAAGTCGCCGCCGCCATGCGGGAGAAATTAACCTCCGCCTTTACGCCCAACGAAATGGACATCGTGGACGAAAGCGCCCGCCATGCCGGGCATGCCGGCGCCACCCGCGAGGATGGCAGCCGGGGTGAAACCCATTTCCATATCCGGCTCGTGTCGCCGGCCTTCGAAGGTCTTGGCCGGGTGGAACGTCAGCGTCGCGTCTATGCCGTGCTGAAAGACGAGCTTGCCGGGCCCGTTCATGCACTCTCCCTTGCCGCTCTCACGCCTGCTGAGGCTGCGCGGAAAGCTTGATTTATTTTACAGCCGCGCGGCCAACGGCTCGCCTGCGCTCGCCTGGCCGCCGCTTCGGGGCGGGATGATCCTGAGCGCCGTGATCTGGTTGCGCTGACGGCGCATGATCTCGAAGGTAAATCCGAAAAAGGCGAAACGCTGGCCGGTTTCCGGAATGGTGCCGGACTGGGCGATCACCAGTCCCGCCACGGTGGTGGCATCGTCTTCCGGCAGGTTCCAGTCCAGTTCGCGGTTGAGGTCGCGCACCGGCACCGTGCCATCCACCAGATAGGAGCCGTCGGGGCGGCGGCGCACATCCGGGCGGACTTCCGCCGCATGCTCGTCGGGAAGCCGGCCGAAGATTTCTTCCAGAATGTCTTCCAAAGTCACCAGGCCCTGCAGTGCGCCATATTCGTCCACCACCAGGGCAAAATGCGCCTTGTGCTCGCGAAACGAGCCAAGCTGTTCTTCCAGGGTGGTGGTATCGGGCACATACCAGGGCGGTGCCGCCAGGGCAGGGATGTCGATGGCATCCAGATTTCCCTTTTGCTCCACCAGGGCCTGGGCCAGATATTTGGTGGACAGCACGCCGATGATATTTTCCGGCTCGTCCCGCCACAGGGGAATACGGCTGTGATGGGAGGCGATGGCCGCATCCAGCAATTCCCGCTTGGGCAAGTCGGCATCCAGACTGTCCATGTTGGTGCGATGGCGCATCACGTCGCCGACCCTTAGCTCCCGCAAATCCAGGATGCCGCCGATCATGTCGCGATGTTCGCGTTCCACATTGCCTTCGCGATGATGCAGTTCGACCGAGCCGCGGATTTCCTCATGTGCCTCGTCGGTGCCGGGCTCTTCTTCGTTGCCGACACCGAACAGGGTCAGCACATTCCACACCAGCCATTGCACCGACACGATAACGGGGCCGAGCAGCGCAACGACCCAACGCAAAGGGCCAGCCACAAACAACGCCACACGATCGGTGCGCGCCACCGCCAATGTCTTGGGCAGGGTCTCGACAAAGATCAGGATCACCACCGTCATGAGCGCGGTGGTCACCGCCACGGCGCGCGGACCATAACGGGTTTCAAGTGTCGCGGTGGCCAGTGAGGAAGTCAGGATGTTGATGAAGGTATTGCCCAGCAGAACGGCGCCGATCATGCGCTCGCGATTGTTCACCAGCTTGTTGACATTGGCGGCGGCCCGGCTGCCTTCCTTCTCCAGCTGGTGCATGCGGCCGCGGGAAACCGCCGTCAGCGCGGTTTCCGCCGCCGAGAAAAAGGCGGAAATCGCCAGCAACAATACGATGGCGGCGATGGTGTAAGCGAGCATCTTGCGAGAATGGCACCCTGGGAGGGCGGTGATAATAGCCTATTCTCAGTCCGTCAGGACGGATTTTACCGCCTCCAGCGGAACCTCGCGGGTGACAAAGGCCTGGCCCAGCCCGTGCAACAGGATGAAAGTGAGCCTGCCGTCCGTCACTTTCTTGTCATGGGCCATGTGGCGGATCAATTCGCCGGCGCTGGGGCGCGCACCCGGGATATCGGCGATGGAAGAGGGCAGGCCCACCGCTTTGAGGTGGCGGACGAATCGCTCGGCATCCTGGCCGGGACAAAGGCCCAGCTTGACCGACAGCCGGAAGGCCAGCGCCATGCCGATGGCGACACCTTCGCCATGAATCAGCCGGTCGGAAAATCCGGTGGCGGCCTCCAGGGCATGACCGAAGGTATGACCGAGATTGAGCAGCGCGCGTTCGCCCGTCTCGCGTTCGTCGCGTGCCACGATGTCGGCTTTCATCCGGCAGGAATGGGCCACGGCCTGAACCAAGGCGGCCTGATCGCCGCCCAGCGCCTTTGCGCCATGGACTTCGAGCCATTCAAAGAATTGCGCATCCCCCAACGCACCGTATTTCGCCACTTCGGCATAACCGGCCAGCAACTCGCGCCGGGGCAAGGTATCCAGCAGCATGGTATCGGCGATAACCAGTCGCGGCTGGTGGAACAGGCCGATGAGGTTTTTCCCCTGTGCCGCGTTGATCGCGGTCTTGCCGCCGACCGACGAATCCACCTGCGCCAGAAGCGTGGTGGGAATCTGCGCAAAGGCGATGCCGCGCTTGAGAACGCCGGCGGCGAAACCGGTGAGATCGCCGATCACCCCGCCACCCAGCGCGATCACCAATCCTTTGCGGTCGATTTCCATGTCCAGCAGCGCGCCGCACAGTCTTTCCAGCCCGGCGAAGCTTTTGCTGACTTCGCCCGGCGGCATCACGATGGCGCGCGCATCCATGCCGGCCCGCCGCAACCCTTCCAGCAGGCGCGGCAGATGCAACTCCGCCACATGGCTGTCGGTCACCACCGGCACCACGCCCCCTGAACCTGTTTTGGAGACGAAGGGCTTCAGCAATTCGGAGGCGCGCGCCAGCATGCCCGCGCCGACATGGATATCGTAGGCCCGCTCGCCCAGCCCGACTGTGACTTTGCCGGTTGAAATTGGTTCGCTCATGGCTTTTCGCATATCCCATGGGCAGCCAGGGCGGCAACAACCTTGTCCAGCAGCACGGCATGGGGCTCATCGCCGGATTCCAGCACCATGTCGGCTGTGGCATAAACCGGTTCGCGCGCTTCCAGCAGCCGTTCCAGCGTGCCGCGCATGTCTTCGGTCTTCAGCAGCGGCCGCGTCTGGTCATGTTCCTGCCGCTTCCTGACCCGTCCCAGAAGAATCTCGACCGGCGCTTTCAGCCAGATAGTGAAGGCTTCGGCCTTCATCGCCTCGCGGGTGGCGGGGTCCATGAAGGCGCCGCCGCCGGTGGCCAATATGTGCGGGGGACTGTGAAGCAGGCGGGCGATCACGCTGCGCTCCAGCCGGCGGAATTCCGGTTCGCCATACTTGGTGAAGATCTCCGCCACCGTCATATCGGCGGCGGCTTCGATCTCATGGTCGGCATCGGAGAAACCCACGTCCAGGCGCGCGGCCAGGCGCTTGCCGATGGAGGTCTTGCCAGCCCCCATCATGCCCACCAGCGCTACGGTCCTGGTCAGTGTCATGCCCTCCCGATACAGCCATGATAGATTTGTGTCCATGACTCGCGCTCCCACGGCCGCCCGCAAAAGCCCGGGTATCGGCTCGGCCCATCTGGTCGAGGCCTTTCTCGACATGATGAGCGCCGAACGCGGCTCGGGCGCCAATACCTTGGCCGCCTATCGCCGCGACCTGGTGGATTTTGCCGTCCATCTTGGGCGGCACGGCGCCGATCCGGCCAAAGCGAGCAAGGACCAGGTGCGCGCCTTCCTGACCGGCCTGTCGTCATGCGGCATGGCGGCCTCCACCCAGGCGCGCAAGCTGTCGGCCCTGCGGCAGTTCTATGGTTTTCTGTATGCGGAAGGCATCCGCAGCGACGATCCCACCCAGACCATCGCGGCGCCGCAGGCCAGGCGCCCCTTGCCCAAGGTGCTTTCCGCGCACGATCTGGACGCGATGCTGACCACGGCGGCACAGGACACATCACCGGAAGGCCTGCGGCTGACCCTGATCGTGGAAATGTTGTATGGCGGAGGTTTGCGGGTCTCCGAACTGGCCGGCATGTTCGTGGCGGCGGTGCGCGCAAAAGAAAGCTTCATCCGCGTCACCGGCAAGGGCAACAAGGAGCGGTTGTCGCCGCTCAGCCCCGCGGCGCGCACAGCCCTGGATGCCTATCTCAAGGTGCGCGAGAATTTCGTGCCCAAGCATGACAAGAACAATCGCTATCTCTTTGCCTCGCGCGGCGCCGAAGGTTTTCTCACACGGCGGCGCTTTCACCAGCTGTTGAAGGAGTTGGCCATCAAGGCCCGACTCGACCCCGCCAAGGTATCGCCGCATGTGCTGCGCCACGCCTTCGCCACGCATCTGGTGGAAGGCGGCGCGGATCTGCGCAGCGTCCAGACCCTGCTGGGCCATGCCGATATCGCCACCACCCAGATCTACACCCATGTGGCGCGCGATCATTTGAGCCGGGTGGTGCGCTCCGCCCATCCCCTGGCAAAGCCTAAGAAAACCGGTGGTTGAAGGCGAAAAAGCAGGCAAATGGGTAACCCGGCGGTAACGGCGGACCGGGAGAATGCCCAGCCTGCTCTTTGGTTTGCCCATGCTGCCCCTGCCCAGATACAGCGCCGACGCGAAATGGTCCGGTTTCGCCCTGGAATGGCTTGTGGTGGCGCTGCTCACCTTGGGGGTATTTGCGCTTGCACGGATGACCGGCCTGCACATCAAGGCGGGACTGGATGACTATCGCAACGCGCTGATGTTGGCAGCATTGGGCATCGCCGCGCGCAAATTCGGTTATGTCCGTCTCGCCAGCCTGTTGGAATATTTCGCGCTCTTGATGTGCGCCGCCACCGTCATCCTGGTGGCCATCTATATCGGCATGGGCAATGCCGGTCCGCTATGGGACAAAAGCTTTCTGGCGGCCGACCGGGCCCTGGGTTTTGACTGGCTGGGCTGGTTTCATTTTTTGACGGCTCATCCGGCCTTGTACCGCGTGCTCGACAGCCTCTATCACAATGTCGGCCTGACCGCCTTGTACCTGGTGGTGCTGTTGAGCCTGATGGGCAACACGGCGCGGCTTCGCGAGATTTTCTGGCTGTTGTTCGTGGCGGGTCTTTTGACGGCGCTGGGCGGCTGGGCCTGGCCGGCGTTGGGACCGTTCCAGCAATTCGGGCTGCAGAGCCACGGTCCTTTCCTGTCCGAGATGCAGCATCTGTTGAGCCACCGCGACTTGAATTTCTCGCTGCCGAAACTGCAAGGCGTGGTGTCCTTCCCGTCCTACCACACGGTGTTGGCGCTGGGGCTGATGATGGCGTTCCGCGGCACCGGCATCATCGGTTGGATCATGATCACCGCCTGCGGCGCCATGCTGTTTTCCATACCCTTCTTCGGCGGCCATTATCTGGTCGACGTACTGGCAGGCGCCGCCGTGACGGCGCTGTCTTTTGCAGCCATCAGGCTGACGATGCGGCTGGCGGGGCGGATCCGCCTTGGCGCGGGCCGGCGAAGCGCATTGGTCTATGTCCGTGCCGGACAGGCCGGGTGACGCACTAAACTATTGATATAATGTATATTTTAAGCCGTTCCCTTTCCCGGCCGGCTATGCCATTTTTCCGGCCCATCAGCTGGTTGAGTCATGCATTACCTGGAATTTGAGCGTCCCATCGCCGAACTGGAGGGAAAGATCGTCGAGCTGACCAAGCTCGCCGAGGAAGATCCCACGATGGAGATCGGTTCCGAGGTCGAACGGCTGAGGACCAGGGCCGGCACCCTGGTGGCCGATACCTATGCCAGGCTGACGTCATGGCAGAAGGTTCAGGTCGCCCGTCATCCGGAACGGCCGCACTTCCTGGACTATGCCCGCCGCATTCTCGAGGATTTCACGCCGCTGGCCGGGGACCGCAGCTTTGGCGAAGACCAGGCCGTGGTGGCGGGGCTGGCACGGTTTCGCGGCCAGGCCGTCGCCTTCATCGGCCAGGAAAAGGGCAACGACACCCAGAGCCGGTTGAAGCACAATTTCGGCATGGCGATGCCGGAAGGTTATCGCAAGGCGGTCCGCATCTTCGAGCTGGCCGACCAGTTCGGCCTGCCGGTGCTGTCCTTCTGCGACACGTCCGGTGCCTATCCCGGGGTCTCGGCGGAGGAACGCGGCCAGGCGGAAGCCATCGCCCGTTCCATCCAGGCCGGGCTGGGGGTCAAGGCGCCCTTCATCGCCACCATCATCGGCGAGGGCATGTCGGGCGGCGCCATCGCCATCGCCGCCGCGTCGCGGATCTATATGCTGGAACATTCGATCTATTCAGTGATCTCGCCGGAAGGCTGCGCGTCCATCCTTTGGCGCAGCGCCGACAAGGCGCAGGACGCCGCCGCGGCACTCAAGATCACCGCCCAGGATCTGCATCAGTTGCGGGTGATCGACGCCATCGTGCCGGAACCGGTAGGCGGCGCTCATCGCGCGCCGCTGGAAGCGATCGATGCGGTGGCCGACCAGATCGCGGCGGGCCTGAAGGAAATGGACGGTATTTCCGGCGAGGAGCTGCTGCGCCAGCGCCGGGCAAAATTCTTGGCTATGGGGCGCGGCATCTGACGAAGGGGAGGCTGTCATGAATTTGAATTTCAGGACAGCAGCGATAATCCCGACAGCCCTGGCGCTGCTGGCGCCTATATCGCCTGCAACGGCCAAGCCCACCAAGAAGCCCGTCTATTACGATTGCCGGCCGTCGGAAGATATCGTCAATGGCCGCTCGGTCTGGAAAACCGTCTGCCAGAACCAGGACGGCGAATGGGTGGAAGTGCCACCGCCAAAGAAAAAGACCCGGCGCTGAAGCCGGGCCTTGGTTTCGATATGCAGTCGTGAATCAACATCCATATTCACAGCTGGCCGCTCGCTCAAGCTCGCGGCGTTCGTCACTCGAAATGATCCACTGGATCATTTCGTTCGCCTTCGGCGAACCGCGCCTCACTGCCTGTAATTGGCGATGGAAAGCTGGGAGACCCAGCCCTTATTGCCCACTTCGTCGGCCACTTCGACCCACACGCCTTCCTTGTTGCCGGTGGGATAGAGGATCACGCCCGCATCCAGCGGCTTGAGCACCTTGCCCTTTTCGGCGGGGGTGGCGCGCAGCACACCCGGACGGGCCAGGGTTACAGCCTGGGAGGGTGCATCGGCTTTGGCATTGGCGGACAGACCGCCCAGATCGCCGACCAGCTTGGTATAGGCCTCGATATAGGCCAGCACCACGACCTGGCCGATGGCGGTGTTCTGGTAGTTGGAAATGCCCATGCCGCCGAAACCGCCCCAGCCGCCCCAGCCACCGCCGAATCCGAAGCCCACATCGGTCTTGGAGCCGTGGCCCTCAGCCATCGCCTGCTGCTCGCTGGTGCGCACATTGGTGACCGTCAACACCACGTCGGCGGTCTTGGAGGAGATATTGAGGTGGGATGCAATCGCGCCAAAGCCGCCCGGCAGGAAACCTCCCAGGATGCCGCCGACATTGGTGCCGCTGGCATTGCCGTTGCGGGAGACGATATCCGGCACCAGAACGTAGTCGGCAGCGCGCACCTGGCCGGCGCCGATATTGGAGCCGCCCTGCAAGGTGCCGCCCGCCGCCAGCGCCCGTTCCTGCTGTGCCATGGCAAAGCCGGCGCCGCGATCCACCAGGGTGAAGCAGCCGGACTTCATCACAAAGACCTTAAGCAGGGCCTCGGGCGATTCAAGCCCCAGCGGGGACCACCAATTATTCGCGGGCTCATGAATAGCCAATGCACCGAGCTTGCGGCTGCAGCTGGGAATCTCCGCCTGTTTCTGTGCGGTCTTCTCATCGATGGAAGCCGCGTAACCTGATGAGGTGGCGAGCGGCATGCAGGCCACAGACAGAGCAGCCGCTGTGGCAACGGATTTGCCGAATCCCATGATAACCCCCTTGTAGTTCAGCTCCGGATCACGCGATCCGGCCCCGCTGAATCAGAACCCCGCGGAAAAACGCCCGCACAACCTCAGATTAGCCCAAGGCCGGAATTCCGCAATATCTGCCGCGGAGTGGCGGTCAAAATTGACAACGGCCCTGCAGCGCCGGCGCCGCCAAAGTGTCACGCGTGGGAAACGGAAAAATGCTCAGCGGACAGCCACTTGCTAGGCAGGTGGAACTTCCCCTCCGCATCAATTGAGAGGCAACGGCAGGGGCTCCTCCCACCAACCTTTCCATTTGAACCGTCCGTGCGCAGCACGGACGCCAAGCCGCGGCCAGCGGCGCGGCAGGATCACTCCCACCACCCCTTCCATTTAAACCACAGTAACGGCAGCACGCCGCTGATCACGATCAGGGCAAGTCCAAAGGGATAGCCGTCCGGCCAGCTTAACTCCGGCATGTAATGGAAGTTCATGCCGTAGATGCCGGCGACCAGAACCGGCGGAATGCCGATCACCGACGCGATGGTCATGACCTTGAACAGGTCGTTCTGCTCGGTGGAAATGAACCCCAGATCGGCATCCAGCAGGAACTGCAGCTTGTCGGTCAGATGCACCACATAGTCATTGAGGGACTGGACATCGGCCCCCGCCGTCTTCAGCCTGGTCTTGACCAGACCATCCAGCCAGCCATCGCCATGCTCGGTGACGAAGGGCATTGCGCGCTGCAGGACCAGCATGGTGTCGCGAATATGCGACAAGCGCTCACCCATGTCGCCGATCTCCACCAGGGTCTCGCGCAGCATGCGATTGACCTTGGCAACCTTGTTGCGCTGCCAGTCCTGCATGTCCTTGTGGAAGATACGCTGGGAAATCTTCAACGCTTCGGTGCGCAACTCCTCCAGCCGGTCGGCATTGTAATCGATGAGCGCTTCCACGATGACCATGAAAATGTCGGGCGCGCTGCGCGGGCGCCGTTTCACCCGCGCGGTGATGGCATCGAAGGTATGGAGCTGGGCGAAGTGCAAGGTCACCAGCATGTCCTTGGTGAGGACAAAGCCCAGGGGCGAGGTGACGTCATCGCCGCCATTCTTGTTGTGCGGCGTCACCGGCACCGAAATGGTGAAGACGCCTTCCTCATATTGCAGCCGGCTGGAGAATTCGATCTCCTCCAACTGCTCGCGGGGCGGGATGTCGAGCTGGTAATCGGTGCAGGCCTTGGCGATTTCCTCATTGGTGGGATTGAACAGATCCACCCATACCAACTTGCCGCCGGATTCATGTTCGATTAACACGGACTCATCCCCTTTCGCGGGAGTAACGCGCGAAAGCGGCCTTGGGTGCAAGCGGGATGGCTGCCCCGAAAATCAGACCAGGGCGCCGTGGCAGTGCTTATATTTACGCCCTGAACCGCACGGACAGGGCGCGTTGCGCTGGACCCGGTCCCAGGTCTGGGGATTGTTGGGGTCCACCGCCGGCACATCCTGCCACAGCCCCGCCTGTTCGACTTCGTTCTCGCCGGTGAGCGGGTCGATATGGGAGGCCTGCATGGCGGGCAGGGGAGTCTCTTCCAGCGGCGGTTGCGGGCCGGTCTGGATCTGCACATGCATCAGCTGGCGCACCACTTCGGTCCGCAACTTGGCCAACAGCCCCTGGAACAGCTCGAAGGCGTCGCTCTTATATTCGTTCAGCGGATCGCGCTGGCCGTAACCGCGCAAACCCACATACTGGCGCAGGTGATCCAGGTCGACGATATGGTCGCGCCAGTGATGGTCCAGGGTCTGCAGCAGGATGGCCTTTTCCACATAGCGCATCACCTCGGGGCTGTATTCGGCGGCGCGGGCGGCGGCACGGGATTCCACCGCCTTCTGGATGCGCTCGCGCACTTCCTCGTCAGCGATGCCCTCTTCCTTGGTCCAGTCCACCACCGGCAGGTCGATACCGAGAATGTTCTCCACTTCGTTGCGCAGCCCCGCGGCGTCCCACTGCTCGGCATAGGCCTTTTCCGGGATGTGGCGTGACACCAGCATCTCCACCACTTCCTCGCGGAAGTCGGCGATCTGGTCGGAGACGTCATCCGACGACATGATCTCGCGGCGCTGCTCGAAGATCACCTTGCGCTGGTCGTTGAGGACATCGTCGTATTTGAGAATGTTCTTGCGGATCTCGAAGTTGCGCGCTTCGACCTTTTGCTGCGCTTTTTCCAGGGCCTTGTTCACCCAGGGATGGGTGATGGCCTCGCCCGGCTCCAGCCCCAACTTGGTGAGGATCGAATCCATGCGCTCTGACCCGAAGATGCGCATCAAATCGTCCTGCAGCGACAGGAAGAACTTGGAGGCGCCGGGATCGCCCTGCCGTCCCGAGCGGCCGCGCAACTGGTTGTCGATGCGCCGGCTCTCGTGCCGTTCGGTGCCGATCATGTAGAGGCCGCCGGCGGCGATCGCCGCCTGCTTGTTGACGGCAACCTCGGCGCGGATATCGTCGATGCGCCGGCTGCGCTCGCTGTCGTCGGTGATGGCGGCCAGCTCCTGCTTGATGCGCATCTCGACATTGCCGCCAAGCTGGATGTCGGTGCCGCGGCCGGCCATGTTGGTGGCGATGGTGACGGCGCCCGGCACGCCGGCCTGGGCCACGATGAAGGCTTCCTGCTCGTGATAGCGGGCATTGAGCACATTGTGCTGGATCTTGCGCTTCTTGAGAATCTCGGAAAGCTGCTCCGATTTTTCGATCGAGGTCGTGCCCACCAGCACGGGCTGGCCGCGCTCGCGGCACTCGATGATCAGCTTGATGATGGCTTCGTTCTTCTCGTCGGCGGTGCGATAGACCTCGTCGTCGGCATCCTTGCGCGCCACCGGGACATTGGTGGGGATTTCCAGCACTTCCAGCTTGTAGATGTCCATGAACTCGGACGCTTCGGTCATGGCCGTACCGGTCATGCCCGCCAGCTTTTCATAAAGCCGGAAGTAATTCTGGAAGGTGATGGAGGCCAAGGTCACATTCTCGGGCTGGACCTGGACCTGCTCCTTGGCTTCCAGCGCCTGGTGCAGGCCTTCGCTGTAGCGGCGGCCTTCCATCATGCGGCCGGTGAATTCGTCGATGATCACCACCTGGCCGTTCTTGACGATGTAATCCTTGTCCTTCTGGAACAGAAGATGCGCCTTCAGCGCCTGGTTGACGTGATGGACGGTGGTGATGTTCTCGGTGTCGTAGAGATCGCCATGCGGCAACAGGCCGGCCGCCTTGAGCATCTCGGACATATGCTCGTTGCCCTGTTCGGTGAGGGAGACCTGGCGCGATTTTTCGTCCAGCTCGTAATCCTCCTTCACCAGCGCGCCCATCACCGCATCCACCGCGCGGTAGGTTTCGCTCTGGTCCTCAGTGGGACCGGAAATGATCAACGGGGTGCGGGCCTCGTCGATCAGGATGGAGTCAACCTCGTCGACGATGGCGAAGGCGTGACCGCGCTGGACCATGGTGTCCAGCGAATACTTCATGTTGTCGCGCAGATAGTCGAAGCCGTATTCGTTGTTGGTGCCGTAGGTGATGTCGGCGGCATAAGAGGCTTTGCGCTCATTGTCGTCCAGCCCATGGACGATGACACCCACGCTCATTCCCAGAAAACGGTAGATCTGACCCATCCACTCGCTGTCGCGGCGGGCGAGATAGTCGTTGACCGTCACCACATGCACGCCTTCGCCGGCCAGCGCGTTGAGATAGCAGGGCAGGGTGGCAACCAGGGTCTTACCCTCGCCGGTCTTCATTTCGGAGATGGCGCCCCTGTGCAGCACCATGCCGCCGACCAGCTGCACATCGAAATGACGTTGGCCCAAAGTGCGCTTGGCGGCCTCGCGCACCACGGCGAAGGCTTCCGGCAACAGGTCGTCCAGGGTCTCGCCCTTTTCCAGACGTTCGCGGAAGGCGGGAGTCATCGCGGCCAGTTCGGCATCCGACATGGCCTGGAATCGCGGCTCAAGCGCGTTGATCTTGGAGACGGTGGCCCAAAGGGGCTTGACCTTGCGGTCATTGGCCGAACCGAAAAGCGATTTGGCGAGCGAACCCAGCATGAAATCCTCTACATCCGGCCGGAAAACGGGGCTGATCAGACCGTCAAATCCGCATGGCGGCCGGGCGGGAGACATAAGAACGCGCTAGTCTCTTGTCAAACCAGTGCCCCGATTACGAAATTCGCTTGATCCCTATATAGGGCTCGGGGCGAATTTCGTAACCGAAGGGCACCGGTAATCTATTGATTCCCAGTGTCGTTTGGTTTCGAAGTTCGCTTCCAGGGCGATATCTGGTGGTTGCGAACTTCGAAACCACGACCCTGGGCGGGTTTTTAAGAATATCCCCCTCATTTCAGGGGCAATTCGGGGGGCATATGGCCACAAAGGCAAAAACGACACAAAAGGCTGCACATCCGGTTTCGCCCCTGGCGCCCAAGGCCTTTCCCAAGCTCCCGCCGCTGGCGGGGGTGCGGCTGGCCACCGCAGCGGCCGGCGTGCGCCACAAGGACCGTACCGACGTTCTGATGGCCGTTTTGGCGCCCGGAACCCAGGTGGCCGGGGTCTTCACCACCTCCAAGACCTCCTCCGCGCCGGTGCTGTGGTGCCGGGAAGCCCTGAAAGGCGGGGCGGGGCGCGTGCTGGTGGTGAACAGCGGCAACGCCAACGCCTTCACCGGCAAGGCGGGCCAGGACGGCGTGCGCGAGATTGCCCGCGAAGCCGCCGGCATAACCGGCTGCCGGGAAGATGAGGTCTTCATGGCATCCACCGGTGTGATCGGCGAACCGCTGCCCGCCGCGAAAATCACCCGCGTCCTGGCGGACTTGGCGGCGCGCGGCGCGGCCGGCAACTGGCGCGCCGCGGCAGACGCCATCATGACCACCGACACCTTTGCCAAGGGGGCTACCGCCACGGCCCTGATCGACGGGGTGAAGGTGACCATCAACGGCATCGCCAAAGGCTCGGGCATGATCGCGCCCGACATGGCCACCATGCTGAGCTTCGTCTTCACCGACGCCAGCCTGCCGGCATCGGTGCTGCAGGAATGCCTCAGCGCCGGAGTCGGCCCGTCCTTCAACTCCATCACGGTGGATTCCGACACCTCCACCAGCGATACCTTGCTGCTGTTTGCCACGGGCAAGGGCGGCAAGCATGCCGCCATCACCAAAGCCGGTGACAAAAGGCTCACCGACTTCCGCCGCGCCCTGGACGCGGTGCTGATGGAGCTTGCGCTGCAAGTGGTGAAGGACGGCGAGGGTGCGCAGAAACTGATCCGCATTGATGTCAGCGGCGCGGAGAACGACCGGGCCGCCAAGCGTATCGGGCTGGCCATCGCCAATTCGCCGCTGGTCAAGACCGCGATCGCCGGCAATGACGCCAACTGGGGCCGTATCGTGATGGCGGTGGGAAAAAGCGGCGAAGCCGCCGACCGCGACCGGCTGAAGATTTCCTTCGGCGGCCATGTGGTGGCGGAAAATGGCATGCGCGCCGTCAAATACAATGAGGCCATGGCCACCAAGGCGGTCGCGGGCCGCGAGGTGCAGATCGCCGTGGATATCGGCCTGGGCAAGGGCGCAAGCCGGGTTTGGACCTGCGATCTCACCCACGGCTATATCGACATCAACGGCAGCTACCGGTCTTAGCGCCGGGGACTTTTGCGTCGTGGGTTCGTCGGCCGTGCTCACGTACGCTGGGTACGCTCCGCGCGGCCTCCTGCCCACGCCGCAAAATTCCTCCGGCTCTGCGGTTCAATTTGATCTCACCTAGCGTCAGACCAGCGCGGCATCCAGCACGATCTCGCAGTTCAGCACCTTGGACACGGGACAGCCTTTCTCCGCCATGCCGGCAAGCTCTTTGAATTTCGCATCATCGATTCCTGGAATCTTCGCGCGCAAGGTGAGCTGCGATTTGGTGATGGCGAAACCGTCGCCCTGTTTCGTCAAGGTGATCTCGGCCTTGGTGTTCATCTCATCGGCCTTGAAGCCCGCCTGTTCCAGGATCAAGGACAGGGCCATGGTGAAGCAGCCGGAATGGGCGGCGCCGATCAGTTCTTCGGGATTGGTGCCCGGCTTGCCTTCAAAGCGGCTGGCGAAACCGTAAGGATATTCGCTGAGCGCTCCGCTTTTGGTCGAGATCGCGCCCTTGCCGTCTTTCAGGCCGCCCTGCCACTTTGCCGTGCCATATGTCGTCATCTGCTTCTCCTTCGTCCTTTCGATTTCGCATTCTGATTTCGCCCGGCAATATCGCCCGGCAAGCGGGCAAATGTCCCGCGGTGGCGCAATTTCCCTACAAGTTTAAGCCATGCTAACCATGCCGCTTAACTCCAGCTTAGTCCTGTGACGCGAATATGAACACACCGCAACCCTTGATGCTTGTCGTTGCGGTGGCGTTGGTGGATGTTGACGG
>Ga0157379_10001365_pt1 | contig 19985 bp, 26 predicted proteins | sample S25metaG_FD_121802 | JGI IMG/M metagenome (GOLD analysis project Ga0157379, IMG submission 121802) | Switchgrass rhizosphere microbial communities from Kellogg Biological Station, Michigan, USA - S2-5 metaG | ecosystem: Host-associated > Plants > Roots > Rhizosphere > Soil | place: USA... | reverse complement strand
GCTGCCTGCCAATTGTGGCGCCTCCTGTTTTTGAATTTGGATGGATCCGTTACCAAAGAGTACGTATCAATGGATTCTGTCTGGCAGTCACCTAGTTCCCTAGCCAATCAAGGCCTGTCGGCAAGATCTTCTTTGATGTACCTCAGTGTGGCAGCTGATGATTGCTGATGTTATCTTTCAATGGAGGGAAAGGATTCGTGCTTCCATTTTGACATCAGAGGAAATGAAATCGAAAAGCTGTGTCATCCTTTATATTGGGGTATCACTCGCGAAAGCTGTTCCCTTGCGAGCCGGTTCCTCCTTGCCCCCACTTTCTTTTCAAGAGACCTCTGCTGAGCAGAGGAAGTGCCCCTTTTACGCGGTTTACAATGTCTTTGCGCGCCGATCCAGAGCAGACTATCATAGTCCCATGGCTAGTATTCGATTTAATTGGACAATACTCCTTACTTTTCCTTATAATCACATACGCTGTGGCGGGGTCTCTGCCTCAGCGCAAAAACCCTTATCTGGTCAATTTGGTCGTCGCGACCTTTATATCAACAATTCCGCCCGCGTTACTGTAAGAGTGGGTTTTGTTTTAATAATTTATATCTTCCTTGATTATTGTCTTAGTCTTTATGGCGGCGTTCAGTTCAAGAATGTTCCGATGGCACTTTGCCTTGCTCAAGGTATTATTATGGACGCCTTAATGCCTATGTACGTACTTCGGTACTAATAAAAACACCGAATCTAATCATCGTGAAGGGTATTTGTGGCACAATTGGCTTTGGTATTCGACGTAAGCACATCCGCGTTCTTTCAATGGCGTTAAAGTACCCATACCTCTGATATTTAGAACTGGTCAGAACTTCAGAGTTTAGCGCTTCATAAACCGCAAGTGAGTAGGCAAAGGGTTATTCAATGGCTGGTATGTTTTCCACTTCCTCCCACATCATTGGACTTACGCCACAGTCGAATAGCTCATCGCCTCTCCTTACTTCTTCCTAATTATATTCCTCATAGCTTCGGCCTTGGTACGATAAAACTCATCCTTTTTCTTCACGGTGCCCGCTCAAATATTCTTTGCCAGGGAGCCACCAAAGATCCTCAAAATCTTCAAGATCAGGGTCGGATTGCCTTCGTGTACTGCCGGAATAATGGTAGTGCATCTGCTATTGTGTAAATTAAACCTCCCGCGTGCCGTTATTCGTCCACTCATCCTGCTTTAGCAAAGCGATTGTTGGCATTTTCCTGGGCATTTTCTCAGTGATTCATCTTGTGTTTGAGAGTGAGTGCAGGAAACCGTATCAGGCCATGTTTCCCTGCTAACTTCCTGCAGTTTGGGTTATTTGGATGATCTACGCATATCCAACCAGGGTTCAAGATGATCCTACATCATGGAGAACAACTATACAATTTGCCCTCCGTCTAATCATATTCAGTTCACTGCAGTTCCTGACCATACTGTACGTACACGGTGTCACCGGACCGTTATTTCGGGCTCATATATTTCCTCAGTATAAGCATCATCAATATGCCTATGGGTGGTGGCCCCATGAAGCGAACATATGAGCTTCTGACGGCCATGAGTGAGTTTCAATTACCCTTGAATGTGGATTCATTTTGACTCATCCCAGATGGACTGGCTACATTCATTGCTTTCGGTACCCAAACAGTAAGTAATCCTTGCTAATATTTAATACTCGCTCTCACCTTTACTTCAGAGCGTATTACTCGTATGGAAAGGCTGGCTTGTCGCGGCGTGGAACTTTATTCTTCGCAGAAAGGAAGTCGAAGAAGATCCCGTTCAGCCGTATGGACTTCCAGTAACCGACTGGAACTACACCCCATGGCGGGGTGCTTACCTAGGATCAAAGCATTCATCCATGAGCAGCGGCACTGATATATCAGCGGAAGAGAAGGGGATAACTCGTCTTCTCAAACCAAAGGGGCAGCCCAAACGTTCATTCCCAAGAGCTTTCTGGAAGAAATGATGAAACACTGAGTGAAGTCATATTTATATCTACTCAGTTTTGAGTATTTAATTCAACTTTAATCGGCGGTTGGGTTGCCATATTCGGACGGTTTCTTCCATGCTGACTTGTACGACCGGTTGCCTTTTATGTATCAAATAACCATAAATCGTTAGATACTGCTGTAATGCCATATCCACCGCTAATGTATTTTAACCATTGAAAAAGACGGCTTTAGCTAAGATCGGCCCGCATTTTAGCGCTCTACCGTTATTGGAGGAACACAACTTTTAGTAAGCATAGGCGACTTCACGTTGCGCCTTATCATGCTAAGGTTCTTGAGAGGAAGATAGCCCGAGCTATTTTCTCATGTTTTAACTCCATCCTTTCGTATTCTATCTTTTACCGAGGTTATAACCTACCGCAGATTTCTTTTTCACGTATCGCTATTCACTGTGTCATCGGATACGCACCATTGCTGGGCCACTGCGTCCTCAAGACCAGTCCTTCTTTCCATATGCCATCTTCTGAGAGTCCTTTCAGACAATTTTGGATGTGCAATATCCTCTACCTTCGGGACATTATACTTCCAGCATGGTTCTCTCCGTACCCTTCTCATTACATAACGAAGGTCGCCCGTTCTTTGGACGGGGTTTTTGCGGACAGTCGCGTCTGACACTCTCGAGTGCAATGGTATTATATCCACGGCAACGTCACATCCACGGCATCATCACGTCCTCCACTGCATCACGTCTCAATGGCACGACTCCCTTAGCCATATCCCATCCGCTGCGACTGCATCCCATCCTTTGCTTCTACTCCTGTAACTCATAACGATCCCGTCCTTCCACTCGGTGCTGGCATCGTGATCTTTACTAGTCTACTCCCCATCTATTTCCACTTTCACTTGTCTAGATGTCTTTTCTGGGCTTGACATATCTTTATTCCCGCTTCATTGCACTGGCTACCAACCAAGTATACTAATAAGAGCTCGGATATCATACTGCCAATGGAGAAATAAGTGTGTGGTTTTGGTACATCTCACCATAGTGGACTACGTCCATCTTGTTCAATGTGTAGGATATCATTGTAGCATCACGTCAAGCAGAATTCGAATTATCTTGTTTTCAGCAGGTCGAATATGACAGTGGACCATGTCAATCTTGTTGCATTACAAGTCTGAATGGCTGTCAGCTGCAGTTCCAGCACGGCTATGATATCATTGTGGTATTGCGTCCACCTCGTTCTGGCGCAAGTCGAATCTTGTTCTTTAACATGTCAACCTGTTGACTATGATAGTGGATGATGTCCGCCTTGTTTTTATTATGAGACCGAGTTATAATACCAATTTTCCTTGTTCTGGTATAAAGAATTTATAGATAATGACAGATAATGATATCCTCCTGATGTTAGTATGGGTAATTTTGTAGAATGGACGTGTCACCATTCCATCTCTTCTTCAACTTCAAGTGCTGCTTTTATTAAGGTGAGTATGTGTAGCATTGGGTTAATCATTTGTACTTGGGGTTGTGCCTTGACCTCCCTCCCACTTCAAGAGGAGCTCGTCTTTCGCATACACACGTCGCGAGGGTCCTATCTTTATGGGTGGCTCTGCTCTTGTGAACTCCAGATCTTGGAGAGACATATATGGCTAATCCCCCTCTCGGGGAGTTTTCCAAAGCTAAGTATGTTCCCCGCTGATTCTTCCTTCCCCGGACTCACGACTCAAAGGTCGGAGTCCCCCGCGCTACACGGGCGCAGACACCTAGAGCACAGTGGCAATGTCCAAACGCGTTTTTCAAAGACAAGCTACTTCTTCCTTAGAAAAATTCTTCTGAACTTTTGAAATACTACGTGGATAGCATAGCAAGCAGCAATCGGAGCCCGAATTCTGCGGAACCGAGGTCAACATTCGACGTCGACTACCACAGCGCTATCGAACAGAGTTCCCGCCCTCTGCTGGTGGCTGAACGCTATCACGCCGGGTGATGCCATCTGGATACCTCACACACCGGAATATTAGCTGCGAGGTATGGTGCTGGCCATCCAATCGCGCCGCGAAAATTCAGAAGCTCCCTGCACTGTCGTCGGATCCACCAGACGTCATCCGAGGTAGAGTCGACTTGCAGTCGCGAACGGTAACTAACGGTAACTCAATTTGATTCATTGATTTAATCCACAAGTTTTAAATCATAGAAATATGTCGTCGAGTGGAAGAATGAGGGTGAACCCATCACCGCCTGTTGTGATGTCTCGTACCTTTCTCCAGTCAAGGAAAGTCAAGTTACATACGACATAACTCTAATGGACAGAGAGAAACGGAAGACACAAAATTGGAAGGCAAAACCCCGTGCAACTGCAGCCATTCAGACAAAAGGTCGGTGCAATTTCCTATTTGACCGTTGCCGCTTTTATTCATCTTCTTCGGTAGTCACCCAATTAGGGTGGATCCAAGTGGAAATTTACAGAGTGGATGATAATTTCATGGTACTAAGCTCAGCGACCTCTTCCGAAGGATTCGATGAAGTTCAGCTAGACTTGCTGGACAATCCGAAAACCGGAGGACGACCACATGTAACATTCCTCATCCGAATAGATCCTTTAAAAGGTAAGTACGTTGTGTCACAAAGGGAAATTAAATACTGACATTATTATAGCAATCGTAAAGGGTGCTCGAAAGAAAGCAGCTGTCTCCCCGGGGCCAACCGTCGCACGTGAGGGGTCGTCATGTGCTAGTCTTTCTCCTTCTTCGTGCCTCCCAAAAAATCGGTGCATCAGCCCCACTCCGTATGAATATAATGCAAAGATTTCATCTACCCATGAGGCAAGTCTCAAGGAAATAGGTTCCCCTTCCTTGGATGAAAAACCGAGGTTCAAGAGCGAGGAAGAAGACACCATAACGTCGCTTGGCGAGACCGCCGACACCAACGATTTGAAAGACATGGTAATTTCTGTTGAGCATGAACGTCACCGAATAAAGGTATGGTTTCTATCCATGTAATAGTGCCATAGGAGGGGGCTATTGACACCGTCTACAGGAAGAAAACAAGTGATGCTTGCTTACAATTCAGCCGAAAGAGAAGGAGCGGAAGCTTTAGACGCAAAAATAATACTCCCCGTCCGTTATTTATGCTAAAAGTTTACCTATACCGTATAGAGACAGGCAACGCTATTCGAGGCGAAAGAGAGAAACTTTTGTCAGCGTCGGCAGGATTTGGATATTAGATTTGATAGAATAACATAAAAGTAAACCGAACTGCATTCAGGGCAAAACACTGCTTGTACAAGTCCATATTACACATGTATAAATCCTAAAATGAAAACGCAATGTCCATCAAATATAACCGACATTGAAATGGGAAGGATCATAAGAGTAGGAATAGCCAGACTCATCCCGATCAGGGGTAGAGACGTAAGACTCTTGTTTCCACGTAATGTCTCCTTCAGAAGAAGGTGAGGACAAGGGACTGGAAACACCGTTGTAGTATGTCTGGACTTCGTGTGGCAGGCATGGCGCGTAGGAGGGTGTGCACGTGATGCTGGGATCTGCAGCCTGGCAGATTGCAGCCTTCACACCTAAGTCTTCTGCGCCGTTGACGATTGCAGCGTTCTTGAAGAACGGGTCGTCTTTGGGAGTAACGAAGCGAAGCTCAAGGACGTCTTCCAATGTATAATAGCCAACAAGATGCCACGTCTCTTGAGGAAGGGCTAGGGTAAATGTCTGCAAGATGGGGTCAATATGGTAGGTATTGGATTTACTCTTCACGTCCTTACCTTCTTGACGAGTCCTCCTCGACGAAATACATCGTCTGGCTTGGAGCTACCACTGGCCGACCATCGTAGGAGATTTTCGAATTCGCCGTGGTTGAACAAAGATCCCGTGAGATTGCGGATGGCCTTGCGACGTCGGTCATCATATAGATCCAAAATTTCGTCGCTCGTTCCAGGATCGCTTCGTAGAAGTCGAGCTGAAGTGCGAATACGAGCTGATCCGCGTTCGGCCATTTCCCTGTAAATCTGACAAAGCATCAGTTAAATCCCTAGAACGAAAAAGAGACAAAATACCAGAAACTTATGCTGTATTCTACTAGGACTCCACGGAAAACCATCTGTCCAGCGTTTCATGCTACTCTCCTCCTCATTCCATAGAAATATGGCTCCCGAAGTTATGAGAGTCCTTTGCTCAACCATATCCAAACGTCGACGAAAACGGGGGATAAGACCCATCCTTGCGGCGGTGACGAGTAATAGTGCATCATCTAAGCCAAAAATTGTAAAGTCAAAATCTAAAATTAAATAAACACCCACAATGGTCATTTATGAACCCATAGAAGGAGGTGGTAGCAAGTGTTGAACCGTTCTGCATTGTGGAGAGCGTAGCGAAAGGGCAGAACCTCGTGAAAGGGAAAAGATGTGTACTGTGGATTGGAGAATCGATGCGGGGTGCCTTTAAATCTCGAACGGCTACCTATCCTATCATCCTCCTAATCTCGCTTCCAGGGTTCAGAGGCATGTCGGCTATCTCTCATTCTGGATAGACGGTCTTCATGAACGGTACACGTCATCATCCGAACAGGCCAGTCCTAATGGACGTGGAAATACGCGTCGTGGATGGCGAGAAGAGAGACAACGTGGCGCAGGAAGAAGGCCAATGGAGCGTTAAGATGCTGGAGCGTTCGAGTACAATGAGAATTCCTTACCAGATAGACGGTACAAGCCGTATTCCATTGGCCCGTCTTCAAAGAATGCACATCGTATTCGACCACCGGGGTAATGTGAATTCGGAGCGCTAAGGAAAATTTGATAGGATAGTCCTACGACGAGCCAAGGTGTTGCAAAAAGGGAGAGCATTTGCCTGGATCTAGACAAGGGTGGGTAAGATTGATTGAAATCGGAAAGGCGACTGTACATAGAGGATTGAGGAAATTACCGAATAATAATTGTTGGGCAAGAGGCGAAATTCATGTAGTCTGCCATCGTTTGAATTCGGGCACCATCCTCCATTAGAGGAAAAAATAACTTTCAATTCATGCCAGTGAGCACCGCTGCGGCCACAGTTGATTGAACAAACGTAGAGCCGCACCTAGGGAGTTCGAAGCTCATTCACGGTGATGCGGTTGTGATAGAGTCCGGGTATTCCATCACAATGTCCACGCAAAGGGTTTTAGGATGTACAGATGTTGAAGAGGGAGGCCGAGCAAGGCGCGGAAGAAGTGCCGCTGGACGGAAAATACTGACCAAGGGTTTGTGTGCGAAGATCAGAATAAAGAAACAGAAAGGGTATATTGCTGACCTTTGCAGATATGGGGACGAGCGGAGAATGCGGGATCTAATGGGACGTCTCCACACTGCATTTATTAATTAAGATCAGTTCGACGATAGCACCGCTGCGGGAAAGGAGTCGCTAGTACTCGGAAAAAAGTACTCAGACTGACCGTATCTTGAAACAGAAGAGACTCCATTTTTCATTAGCACCCTTATTGCAACGACTAAACAGCTTCGAGGACATACTTTGGTCACTTCCGGCCACATTACGGAGCAGCTTTGCAATATTATCTGTGACTGCCGCGAACAATTTGGTCAAGACATTGTTCATCCGTGCTTTCAGAGTTCTCCGCTCCTGGTCGGAGCATGGTATTTGTTTTCTGTCTGAAGAACATAAACAAAGAACGATTAGGAAGGTAAAATCGAAATTCACGAACCCGATCCACCTCTCGGAGTCTCCATTCCTTCCGCGTCAAAGACGGGAGAAGAAAGACCTATATCGATCACCCACTTCCGACAGACTAGCGGCGCAGGTAGATTATTCTTACCGACAATCACAGCACAGCAATGGACAAACGAGGAAGTTAAATAACATGAGTGACCGGTAGATATAAGGGCCGCTGCTCGATCTTCCTCAGCATTCCGAGAAATGGAAACACACTGTAAGAATTTGGAGAACTGTGGGGGGACGGTCGAATGGGAAGTTTCCGTTCGGCTTCCCTCAGCGGCCATGGTCGACCTAATTAAAGGAGCAGACAATCCTGCGCTAACTATGAATATTTAGCGTCCACTACGACACTCAAACGGTGCTGGTTATGCTGCATGCCGGTCTGGTGCATGCCTGGTTGACAAACTTGAAATAAAGATTCAGCAGCGGAACCTGTCAGGGTTTGTTGAAGAAGGGTATTAATTCAGCAAACTGGGTGCAATTAAAATCTAAAATCCCATTGGTAACTGATTTCGTTGCTGTTTTGACGTTCATTGGTCTTGACGCTCTTCCGACTCCTCAGTGGGATAAACGGTACCCTTTTAGGAAATATCTCCGCGAAATAAATGTCTTCCTTTGGTTCGAAAAGCGAGTGGTAGCACAAGAAACAGGGATTCAGAAAAACTTGCTGTAGGACATTGTGGAACGGGACAGGAACGACACGTACTTCAGCTGTCGTAACTGCCACATTTTGCCTCCGCGGACGGGCGCTTCACCCTTGACATCTGCAGACTTTAACGACATCGACGAACCGTCTCTACCACCATCGGCCCATGTTCTTAACAAGGAATGTCATCTATAGCACCTCATGATCGGGACCAGTACCAGCACGTAGCAACCGAGCAAGGCACTGACGACCCGCATGACCCCTCCGCATACCGTGATGCTGAACGTCAAGCTCGATTATCAAGGGTCCATTTAGCCACTGTCCAAGAGAAAAAGAGACTGTGGTGGAGAAATGCGTTGATCACAAGTGGTTGTATCGCGTCCTGGTATGTCTCATTCCCATTTTGGCAACAGAGAACCTTCTTAACAGATGCATCCCAGGTTCGTGTTTGCTACCTTGCTTTCCCTATACAACAAGTGGATGTTTTCACCGGACCATTATGGATTTCCATTCCCACTGTTTGTTACATGCTGTCACATGTGGATCCAGTTCACATTGGCATCGTGTGTTCGAGCTGCTTGGCCCCAGAAGTTCCGTCCTCCAGAGAAGCCAACGCCAAAGCAATATGGGTAAGTCGCTATCCCATATACACCCTACCATCCTATGCCTCTTCTGAATCCTGTCGTAGCCAACGCGTGATCCCAATAGCGTTCGCCACAGCGAGCGATATCGGCCTGGGTAACACATCCCTGCAGACCATCACCTTGTCCTTTTACAGTGCGTTTTCAGCCCTCATTTGCGTCCCATGCACTTTAATAACAATATCATTTCAGCCATGGTTAAAAATTCATCATTAGTTTTCGTCTTAATTTTCGCCTTCCTCTTCAAGCTCGAGGTGTTCTCGTGGCGGCTGATCGGCGTCATGTCACTGATTTTTATCGGCGTTGTTCTTATGGTTGCCACCGAAACATCCTTCTCCCTGGTTGGGTTCCTCCTGGTACTCGCAGCAAGCGCATCAGGCGGTCTACGATGGTCGTTGACCCAGATCCTCCTCACCAAGGACAAGGGTAAGAAGTCGATGGGTATGGACACGCCTCCAGCAGCCCTCTTCTGGATGACACCAGCTATGGGGATCGCCCTTGCCCTCATGAGCATCCTATTCGAAGGATGGATCACTCTATTTCGTAGTTCGTTCTTCGACGGGATTGGAAGAAGCCTTCTGACGATTCTGTACATCATTTTACCCGGTACTGTTGCTTTCTGCATGGTGCTGAGTGAATTCTAGTAGGGCTCCTCCTGCTTTAGTCTTCATGCTCGCTAATTGCTACTTTCAGTCTTATCCAACGGGCTGGTGTTGTGCCTATGGCTGTCTCCGGTATCTTCAAGGAAGTCGCCACCATCTCCGCGTCTGCGTTGGTATTCGGCGACCAACTGACCGCCCTGAATCTAATAGGAGCTCTTATTGCATTCTGTGGTGTGTCTTAGTGGATATCGCTTCGAATTCACGTTTCTGACTTCTTGTATGTAGGTATCGTCCTCTTCACCTACCACAAGTACCGCAAGACCATCGAGTCTCCTATCCCATTGGATGCTCATGGTAATCCAATCGAAGAGGACATCAATGATATGGATGGCTTAGTAGAGAGCGGTGCCAGTAGTGGGCTTTTCGAACTAGTGAGCTTAGCACCGACTATCTGGGACCATGACGGCTCACTCTCCGATTAACAGGACTCCGCCGAACAGCCTCTTTTCTCTGCCGGCTCATATGACGAAGGCGATGTCCACTCCCACCGACCCAGTCTGGCTGAATCGGACGATACCGCCAAACCATCAAGTCGAAGAGATATCCACGAAAACGGCAATGGAATTAGAAATGGGCGACCCCATCCTCACATTGAGGATGATACCCGAAGTCTCATACGTGAATCAATGGAGGTCGAACGACTGTGGAGCGATGGGCATGCGACGAGATAGGTTTGTTAGGCGTGGTGAAGCATCTTGCTATAGAAAGGACACATACATAATCCGCACCCGCTGTTGCTATGTTTTAAATTTGTATTATTTATGTATTTACTGGATAAAATTTTATTTTCACGGTTCTGTGGTGAGTCTTTTGGATATAGATTGCTGTGAGTCTGAGAAGACCGAAGGCTTACGTCAACGATGAAGTTTTTCTTTTTTTTTTGTGGAGCGTTTATGGGAATGTAGTGTGGGACTTTTCGGATGGGATGACCAGAGAGTTAACCCCGCCGCCTCGTAGTCGCCCAAGTAGCTCCACGGCGAAGTTAAACGGGGAAACATTACTGGAAATCCCTTCCCTCAGGAAAACACGCCCAAATACTGCCACTACCTATATCGCGATCCGTAGCTTCGCTTAGTACAAATAGACAATTGTAGCAAGGTCCTTTCTTCCTGATGAGTCAGCTTGCTTCGACAGCGAAACGTAAAAGCGAGGATTAATTGTGTGGGTAACATTGACTTCTTTTCAGCTGATGTTGATATGGGATCACAGCGTTTCCTTTTGTTCACTAAGTAGCCAAGATCCCTTTCATTCGGCCCACGCCACGGATTCCCTCCCCGGTGAAAAGGTTCACCATGTACGGCTTACCTCACATCTCTTCTGAGTATTTATGTAGAATAACATCAGAAATTCAACTTGATGATTTACAGCTTTTGGTACAAGTACAGAAGACCGGAAATCGTACAGATCGTTGCAAACACACCCCTTCATTCAAGACCTGGGCGTGGCTTATGGCCCTGGAAGAAATTGAGCTGGACTAATTTTGAGGTAAACTTATAAAGAGCTCACTCTACAAAAAAAAATGGATGACTATTCATTCTTGGTGCCTTTCGAAGATCCTCCTTTGGTCCCACCTTTGGTGATTCCAGGAGAAATGGGGCCGTAATTCACTGGCGTACTAAAATATTTGAGCTGTAACGTTTTCGCCTCCTTCGCGTATGTACATCCTTACGCTTGAATTATTTTAACTTGGCTTGTCCTCACGGTGAGTTGCATACCAAAGGCAAAGGGGATGCTGACTTACTCTGGCATTGTTCCGGAGTGTTCGTGGAGCAAGGAGTCTCGTTGAGGTAGGGGGTTGAGGGCCAAGAGGGGACGAACAGGGGATTCCTGGCTTGAGGTACAATTCCTCTTATGGCGTGTATTTATGCGACAATCTCTCTTATCAGTGCATGTTTATGCGGTATCTCATCGATACCTGAAGTTGGTTGAAGAAATACAAGGCACCTTGTGGAACCTTGACCACCCCGGTAGGTGCCTGCCGTAAGGTTACCATTATTTGAAAGATCTACACACAGGGGTACATCTTTCCTATAGATTCGCACACTACCTGGGCGTCTGATGTCATCCAATTATCCATTTATGTTCAGATTCACAAGGCCTTTGTGGGCACATGACCGCTCTTTTATACCTCCTGCCTAATTCGGCGGGGGATCGTCAACCAGGAGAAACGATAACCGCCTCCGGGAAGGGGCAAAGAAGGGAGGCTGCCATATGCATGTGATGTACTGAACGCTTCTGTCTAGGAGGAGCTACTTCGTGGGCTCAGGTGTCGTTCCAGCTGGATATGTGGGAGTGTCAGATAGGAGTACCATCTCTGTGAGTCCAAATGCTCTTTTATTCCTCACCTGCGTCCAGTCAACACGCCCGTGATTACATCTATGAATTTTACTCTATTTTACTAAAATAGTGACAGATCTCCTCGACCAGAAAGGCCAGAATGCCAATTCTCCTTCATGGGTGACTTGTCTTTATCGATTGGGCAAACACTTGAATATGGTACATCTTCTCAAAGCTCGCCGAGTATCCATATATGACTGAAGAGGCAAGAAGACCAGAAATAAACATTTTATTCATGATAGGAACATAACCTCACGCTATCTACGGATATACCTGCGCGTCTCGTCCCCAAAATGCCCCTTTCTGCGAACTAAACCCGCCACTTCACGTCTAATCGATGTTCCCTGCTCCGGTCTGTCTCCCCGGCATTCATATCACGCAGCGAGAACCACGTCGGGAGTTAAACACGTGCACTGACAAAAGGGAGAAAGTGTAGATAGCGAACCACGGACAGCTCGAATGACTTAGGCACGCCTCACGCCCCTTCGACTTCTGAACGTTCATTCCGACTGTCGCCTCTCTGCTAGCTCAACACACTGATGCCATCTCTCGGGTAATGAGGAAGCCTCATCTGGGTCGAGAAGGGCTTCATAATACCAATTATTCCTCCGCTCACGTCTGTTCTGAGGTGCTAGCAGTAGCTGAAATTTGAGGATACCCAGCCGACGTTAAGTGGATGTTTTAGATGGTCTCGCCAAAAGACTTAATTGGAGAGAGAAGAAATCAATCGTCGAAGTGGGCAGTCTAAATAAGAGGGTCTTTAGAAGTCCTACTCATGTATCAGACTGTTTCTCAGTCCAATCCGTGCTATTGATAGCCCGTTAAATGTGACTGCATGTCTTATACTGGAGGCGTCGACACCGCATTCGTGCTACCACAGAGGTATGAATTATGTGGAGCTCCATCCATTCAATATTCTCCATCGTAGTTTATACGTGGCATATACCCCCACCTCTCCTACAACTCTTCTTCTTAAGTTCCCCGTTTCACATTTTCAGTATTCTCTTCAAGGTAAAAACTTATGGCAACGACAAAGGAGGGGATTTACCCCCGTCGTGGGTCGAGTGTTGTTGAATGCTGAGCGACAAGTTGGTAGAGGCATCATTTCACTGGAATCAGCTAGACTCAGAGCGCCGCCACATTCAGTTAACACGCTGTCCGCAAAATGGGCGTTTTCATATCGGACAGCATCACACTCTGGTTGATATTTATGGTTCATCTCTTCTGATTTCTTTACCAATAATATTTATCCCACCGATAATATATGTTTCACTACGCCTCGCGATCGGCCGCTACTACGACGGCTGAATGTTGTCCCAACCACGCATCTATTTTATGCATAGAGACACCGAGGAAAAACGGATGCAAAAGATAATTGCTAATAATTATATTCTCTCTATATGTTTGTTGTCTTTGAGGATATGTGACGTCGAAATTCTGTATTTCATTTCCTTAACGGGTTCCAAGGACCTAACGGCGTGCCCAGGCGATGCTGCACTATATACCCTGTTTCGATATTGCGGAATGAGCGATTTATACAACCGATACTTTATCGGGTTACCATCATTCATTCTACCCACAACGACAATGTTCCGATGGATTACTCAACGCTCTTGACGCAGCCGTCGTCGAGTTTAAAAGCAGGCATACCCCTCATCTTTTCTTCAGTTTAAACGCACGGAACATCTTCACACAGGGAAACTCCTCTTCACCTTCATTACCAAATATGTTCTCCAAAGTTGCTCTCTTGACCACCTTCGTCGCTGCGGCCCCCCAACTTGAGGCATCCCAGTGCAACACCGGTTCGTAGAATCCATCCAGATACCTTTATGAATCCTGATTCTTTATTACTTTGGTTAACAGGTCCTGTCATGTGCTGCAACACCGTTGGTGATGCCACCTCCAGCAATATGGCCAGCGTTTTGTGCGCCGTCCTCGGTGGCAACATCCAAGGCATTACGGGCGTTGTCGGTCTTGGATGCACTCCCATTTCAGTTATGTAAGGCATTTTCTCAGTTAAATTTCCTGAAGCTCTACTTATCTTATATTCCAGTGGTGGTGGCCAAGGCGCCAACTGCGCCCAACAACCCGTATGCTGCTCGGGAGCCCAGTTCAACGGCCTCGTAAGTCACAGTTTTCTATTTGAGTAGCCTTAGGTACTAATATTACATGATACTTAGGTGAACATCGGCTGTACCCCCATATCTCTTTAAGCGGCTACTGGAGGGACACCTTCGGTTGAATGGACTCACCGTTTGTCCGACCTAGTTACTGTCCCTACCCACCTTAATTGTGAACTTCGATAATTGTGCTCTTCTAGTGGATAATTGCCATTGATATATACCCGGAGCTTTTCAGTACTTATCTCGCTTTCCTTGTGTGATCAAAACTTTCTTCGCTTTTAGCAGTTTCCCGTTGCTTTAGTTCAATATTTTTTTCTAGCCCGATTCAATACGGTAGAACGGAGAGGTTGGCATGCGGCCAGGATGGGGGGAATGATCGTTTGGATGAGGATCCAATGGGCACACAATCGGAGGGTAAATACGCCAGCTTATTTGCAAAGATCTAAGTTGAAACTATTAACAGCGAGGCGAAAGAATACAATGACCCCGCCCATAAGCGCCGATGTACGGTTATGGGCTTTATCACTGCTTTGTAGTGTTTTCTATCAACGGGCACGCTGCCTCCAACAGCAAGTTACCGACATCTTTTGTAACTACACAGCACTTACGAAGTTGTATTCAGTATCCTTGACGTCTATGATTGACGAGATCGGACCTCCGAAGGCAATAGCTGCAGAGGATCATCGAGGCGGTGAGTCTCCTTCATGATTGGTTCGCATTGGTTTGTTGGATGGTTTTGATGAAGGTATCTATTCCTTATTCTTTCTCTGAACGTTAGATCTGATCCGTCTTTAATTTTGTGGATCGGCGCGGGGTCTGGATCAATCCATCCCGATTACATCGCCCAGCCATGGTATAACAACGCTTCGTTCGTTGCTTCATTTTCGGTCAGGTGGTGCATTCTTTTCGATGCAGACCATTCTCATACTGTGGCTGGTCCTCACAACATTCGGTCAGATAGGGTTGCTCGTCTTATTGGGAACGCTTGGCATTTCCCGTAACCTTGCCCAAGGACGCAACCCGTATTTCATGAATTTCCTGGCTGTATCTTTTTTAAAGACATTTCCTCCTGGCCTCTTGTGGGTGATATGTCTCTCATTGTGACGAAAACGACTGATTGACACCTTGGCTTAAATAGATTTTATTCCGTGGGTGGGGGATTAGAAGTCCCAAATAGATGGTTATGCACATGGCAGATAGCGTTGTTGAACGGAGGAACCCCGATGTGAGTTTCAGGAGTATTCTCCGTGTCCATTTGCCAGAGCTCACGCGTCGCCAATCAGGTATTTGACGGCTCTCCTAATCTTCGCGATTCATGTGTGTCTTGTTCAATTTCCCATCTTAAAGCTATACAACTTTCAAATACCAGACTTTGCTCAGCTTGAGGGCAGGAGTTGAAAACAAATCCTCCATCACAGCGAGATCGCTTCCTTTACGCATCCTGGTGAGTAGGTATTCAATTTCCTAGCTTGATATTCATCATTCTGATCACTGCACACACAGCTCGTGGCGCTGCCGTATCTTGTTTTAATTGTTTGGAGTTCGATATCGGGCTCGGTAAGCATGATTACCAGTAATTTTCCAGGGCGCTCATAACAAATTTCGGTACCTAGCAAGCCTACCATTCCAACAGTAAAATTGAACTACTCAATGGAATTACATGCGCTGACATGTCTTTGAATGGCCAGGTGTTGTACGTATTCTGTCTACATTTCTCTCTCAAAAAGTCCTAACTTCGTCTTAGGAAGCATGGCGTCGGATACTATATCATCGGAGCGGGGATAATCATCGTTATTGTTGAATGTGCGTACCGTTCTTTATAAAGATGTCTCCCTTTCCTAAATTACACTTCAGTAACTATCGTGTATATGATCTGGAGCAATCGAGCCCTGCAAGCGAAAACATCAGTCTGGAAAACTTCCGCGTCAACATGTTACTCGCAATACGAATCACCGTATTTTGCTTGTGCCAGATATTTATGATACTGTACGTCGAAGTCTCTCCTGATCTATATTCAATCTTCATTTTTGAAAAAATTCTAGTTTAGCTTTCTTAATATCGATTGCTATGGTAAAATCGAATAAATTATCACTTGCCAAAGACATTGTCGCATCATCTGGTGAGTCGCTTTCTTCCTCTCTCTCCACTATCCTTCTTATTATCATCCCTCAGACGGCCTCCAAATATTTATAATTTTCTGTACCCAAAAGGTTAGTTTTTTGCATGGTGTCCTTTAACTGTTGTAAAATGGATCTCACTGTTTCAGAATGTATTACAAACTTGGAGAATGTGTCCAAAGGATCCTCTGCCTCCCCCACCAGTCGAAGAGCAGTCCCCTATTGCAGGATGGCAAGGAGACAAGAGCTTTATCGATTTGGCTTGACAACCGTCATTGATGCGTCTTGTCCCAGGTCCAGCTCTCGCAGGGCGGATTGTAAATACATGGTTCCGTTCAACAACATTTGTAATTTTATGTGCAACTGTATCCTTATAACAATAATTTGTAGATGGTATACGATGTTCGAATTTGCAGATGGTATACGATGTTCGAAAACGATAAGTCCCAATTAGTGGCATATCTGTTTATTTTTCTGATTCCAAGGTCTTGGAAATGCATTGAATCGCGAAGCTGTGTTATCGGCCCTTGAGGTCCTGAATAGATCGTTGCTTGGTCCCCATTGTTGTGTTGATTAGAACCATGACCCGTGCTTTGCCCCCCACCGTGCCGCCCGAATGATAAAAATACGCGAACCCAATGAATTTACGACTGCGATGGTCTTTCCAATTATTCAATCGATTTCGTGGAATAATTTGGTCGCTTGAAGCTCTTGGAACTTTCATACCCCACTTCCCGAACGCAGCGCATTATAAATGCCGCCATCTGAGATTGGCCTGCATCTCGGAAACGTCGGCTCCACACACTCTTATATGTGCGCAAAGCAACCAGGATTCCACACCGTAAGAGTGGAAAAACAAATTTTTCTCTTCAATTCGCCCCCAACATTCCCGTAGGGTAAGTTAAAGTGTTGAATCTGTTTATGGTATTATTACAAAGTGTCTCACGACGTCTTCGAAGAAAACCAATCAGATGAGCCTTTACTCCTCGTGACCTGGAATATTCGCTGATGTAATTCGCCGATGCTCAACAGAAGATGGCAACTTGGTCTTGACGTTATTCTTTTATTGCATGGACGACCCAAAGTCATCAACCAGCATTTGAAGCATCTAATGATAGAACATCGTTTGGGATTGGTTCGTATTCATGGAGATTCCGAAACAATTCTCTTTTATTAACCTCCTAAATATAGAATATAGACCATCGGTGTATAATATCTCTTCTCTACATGAAGATCAACAGTCTCAAGGCTGGAATCCTCAAGTCAAGCTCGATTCAACGCCGAATTGGTTGCTCTTTCACAACCCGACAATATGTTATGTATGATCGTTACGACTTATCCAGCTCAACGTTATCCGCAAGAATGTGAGGCTTTAGGAATCAGAGGTATAGTATATCTCTTCCATCATTTTTGGGTGAGAGGACCTCATCGGAAACCTGCCACATATCTATCAAAGGCTATAACCAATTCTAAGATACAAAAGTTTGGTAGTGCTATATCTATTTGGCTTACCACTGACACTCTAGGAAAACCAACCATCTCACGAAATCAGCCGGCAACACAAAATACTTTACGAACTTCTCTTCCGTACTTGTTCAGTGGTGTCACCAAGCTCGACGACGATCGGATGGCCACGGAAAGCATTCGGGACGGCTTTGTCATTGCTATAGGTGAAACTAGGCAGAACGACGTTGGTCATCGGTATATAAGAGGTATGAAATCCAGCACTTCCCCCAGTAGCACTCAGCTTTCAACACAAACGACGTGATACTTCCAAATGGCTTTCGAAACCCTCTTTGCTCTCGGTTTGTCACTTGCTGTTGTTCAGACCTCTCCATCCACTCAGCTGGTGACATGCCCCGATGGAAACAAGGCTTCAAATGCTGCTTGGCGTCCCATTTTCTCTCCCAAGGATGACGTACAAGCCAACCCGTAAGGGACCATCAATTACAAGAGGTAATAATGCCGATGTGTCTACTAGCTTCGATAATGAGTGTGCTGAGAATGACCACCAAGTCGGTTCGATTACGTAACATCTGTGGGCCTTTATTTTGTCCAAATAATCGCATCAGCAACTAATTCAAAATTACTGGAGACATTATTGCACTTTTGCAGTCGTTGAAAACTCAGGGAAAGTCCGCTGGTGGAGAAGCAGATGGTTCCATGGTCATATTCCCCGACGTCGAACGCAAGTTCCAATGCCAACCACGGAATCAATGCTAGCGTCTATGCATTCACATCATTTCCTTCTACTCACACCCACATCAGCGCTGGAGATCTGATCCAGTTCGCCTGTGCCATCGTTATCTCCAGCTGCCCAGGTGCTGAGGTGCACTCCGCTTCCAATTTCTCCAATTCTTAGCTGGACGCCCGAATAACACCATCCTGCTCCTGATGGTTTGATTTCCGAACGCCAAAAACAGTGTCACAATCATCCTTGCTTGTATGAAGGGCAGTGGAAATTTCACCCCCGATGAAATTGTCGCATTGCGAGGTCCGGCCATGTCACTCCCATTGAGTCTGTCCCCCTTGATTCCACTCCCTTTATATGCGATCCTCAGGTTTTCCGCTAAGTCTTATCGGAGGGAACTGGATTCACTGGAATTACAAACAATATGGGAGGCACTGCATCTCCTCTTCTCATTGGCGATGGAGCCAATACTAGCGAGATACGTCCCCAATCCGACTTTGCTTCGGCACAGGGTCCCCATACCTCAGTTTTCATTCTTTTTCGCTCTGTTTCTTGATGCAGTCTGCTGCGCATATTTCAGTCCTTTTACCCTGGCAAAGCTTCGTTAACCCACAGACGAAGATGGCCAATGGCTTCAAGGCTGTAATGGCCAAGCTGGTCGGCATCAGACAAGGCACAACACACTTCGTTGATTGCTCCGAAGTCTTCCCTATCCCAGTTCCGGCAGTCAAAAGCGGGCAACGTAAACCAACATCGTTTTTACTGGACGGCAGTTGATAGCATTCTCACCCCACGAATAGTTTTTCGGCCACCAAGACCAGGAGCGATCTCCAGCAAACCTGCCCCAAACATTTTCCCAACCTTGCAACGCATCCTGGAGTGCAGAAAACAATCATTTCACAAACCATATGGGAGGCTTTGATGTAGTTCCCATATTAATATGTTTGTTTCTACATCCATTGTATTGCCACAGACGATGAATGCCTCGATTCCACGAGTTCGTCCTGAGTTGCTTCCATGCTCAGATGTAAAGCATTTCCAAACTTCTAGATGTACTGTGGAATATTTATGGGACTCTCTTGATTCAGAATCTTGTATAAATTTTAAAAATTGGTAAAAAAGGAAACATCCTACACTTGTAGGCAATGAACAGTCTCAACGGGAGCAGGAACACGCTGAGCTATGGAATCAAGCATTTGATCCATCTCAAAATTCTGTATTCGGCCAGTCCCTAGGTGGGTAAGGCCAGCTTATTTATGATTACAAATCATTTTCTCGTCCTGAGCATGCAGTGCTGTAGGAAAGTTCCCAAAAACTGACAAATCAGGGAGCCAATTTATCAAGTTTGGAGTTCAGATACTATATATTGTACATGGAAAATGCACCCCCAAATTTATGACACCCAAATCAGAATACCGACACCCAAGCCAGCTGCTTGCAGCTTTCACTGTGCAAACAAAGCAGGGGCTGCCAGAGTGGCAAATAACTGCATCAGGAAATCGGGGAAAAGGGTAGTTGCTAGGACTGCTACAGAGACCTACCTAGACTACCTAATTCTCCTAGTGCACGAAGCGCCCGTCTACCTAGAACTTCTTGCAACTCG
>Ga0157379_10001364_pt1 | contig 19986 bp, 11 predicted proteins | sample S25metaG_FD_121802 | JGI IMG/M metagenome (GOLD analysis project Ga0157379, IMG submission 121802) | Switchgrass rhizosphere microbial communities from Kellogg Biological Station, Michigan, USA - S2-5 metaG | ecosystem: Host-associated > Plants > Roots > Rhizosphere > Soil | place: USA... | reverse complement strand
GTGTGCGCCTCTTCGCGGTCGCGCTTGGCGCGTTCGTCCTGCTCGCCGCCTGTGGCTGGGTCTTCCCGCGCTGGCTGACGTTCCTGCTGACGATGGCCGCCGGCAACGGCCTCGTCTCGCTCGGCATCGTCGGCCTGATGCGCGGCGGCGTCGTCCCATTCGGCCAGGGCATGGTCTTCGCCGCCGGCGGCTACGCGGCGGCGCTGCTCTACAACAAGCTCGGCTTCACCGACGCGATCGGTCTCGCGCTCGCCGGCGGCGTCGCCGCGCTGCTGCTCGCCGCCCCGTTCGCGCCGCTGCTGTCGCGCTACCGCGGCATCTTCTTCGCGATGCTGACGCTGGCGCTGTCGATGGTCGCCTACGGTCTGCTGATGAAGCTCGACGCCCTCGGCGGCTCCGACGGCTTCAACGTCGGCCGGCCGACGATCCTCGGCTGGAAGCTTCCCGACGCGCATGCCGGCTACATCCTCTATCTGCTGACGATCGGCGTCGCGACGCTCGCCGCGGCGCTGATGCGGACCGCGTTCGACAGCACGCGCGGCCTCGTCACGCTCGCGGTGCGCGAGAACGAGCTGCGCGTCGAGTACCTCGGCGCGTCGGTGCGGCGCGCGATGGCGATCAACTTCGTCGTCGCCGCGTTCTGCGGCGGGCTCGGCGGCGCGCTCGTCGTCCTCTCGCTCGGCCACATCGAGCCGAACTTCAGCTACTGGACGACGTCGGGCGAGTTCGTCTTCGTCGCGATCCTCGCCGGCTGGCAGAGCGTCGTCGCGGTGTTCGTCGCGAGCACGGTGCTCGAGATCGTCCGGTCGTTTTCGAGCGCGTACTTCCCGAACACGTGGCAGCTCGTGCTCGGCATCTTCCTGCTCTTCGTGATCCGCTTCCTGCCGCGCGGCATCGGGTCGATCTGGACCCCGCGCGGCAGCCGCTGACGGCGATGGCGCTGCTCGTCGCGCAAGGCCTCAACAAGCGCTTCGGCGCGGTCGTCGCCGCAGCCGACATCGACGTCGCGATCGACTCCGGCGAGCGCGTCAGCCTGATCGGCAGCAACGGCGCCGGCAAGACGACGTTCGTCAACATGATCACCGGCTACCTGAAGCCCGACTCCGGCCGCATCGTTTTCGACGGCCGCGACGTCACCGCGCTCGAGCCACGCGCGATCACCCGCCTCGGCGTCGCCCGCTCGTTCCAGATTCCGCAGCTCTACGGCGACCTCAGCGTGCTCGACAACATGCTCGTCGCCAACGCGTGCCACGACCAGACGCTGAGCTTTCGCCTGCCGGCGCACCGCGGCGACGCGGTCGAGCGCGCCGAGGGGCTGCTCGAGCGCTTTCGCCTCCTCGAGCACCGCAATCGCCGCGTCGCCGGCCTGCCGGGAGGCGTCCGCAAGCTGCTCGACATCGCGATGGCGCTCACCGCGGCGCCGAAGCTGCTGCTCCTCGACGAGCCGACGAGCGGCGTCTCGGCGGACGAGAAGTTCCCGCTCATGGACACCGTCATGACTGCGCTCGCCGACGACGCGACGTGCGTGCTCTTCGTCGAGCACGACATGGAGATCGTGGCCCGGTACGCGAGCCGCGTCGTCGCGTTCTACGCCGGCCGCATCGTCGCCGACGGCATGCCGCGCGACGCGCTCGCGACCGACGACGTCCGCCGCTACGTCACCGGCGAGCTGTTGGCGGAGTGAGGCGATGCTGACGGTCCGTTCGCTGCACGTCGCGATCGACTCGGTCGTCGCGCTGCGCGGCCTCTCGCTCGACGTGCCGAGCGGGCGCATGGTCGGCCTCGTCGGCAGGAACGGCGCCGGCAAGACGACGCTGATGCGAAGCCTCATGGGCCACCTCACGCCGACCAGCGGCAGCGTCGACTTCGACGGCCACGACCTGCTCGCGCTGCCGCCGCACGCGCGCGCCGGGCTCGGCATCGGCTACATGCCCGAGGACCGCGGCCTCGTCCCCGAGCTCACCGTCGAGGAGAACATCCTGGTGCCGATCTGGGTCCAGCGCAGCCTCGTCGAGGCCGACCGGCTCGCGCTCGTCTACCGCGTCCTGCCCGAGCTCGTCGAGATGCGCACGCGCCGCGCGCTGCTGCTCTCCGGAGGCCAGCAGAAGCTCGTCGCGCTCGCCCGCGCGCTCGCCGCCGGCACGCGGCTGCTGCTCCTCGACGAGCCGTTCGAAGGCGTCGCGCCGGCGCTCTCGAAGCGCCTCGCCGAGGTGATCGCGTCGCTCAAGGGCAGCGCGGTCTCGGTGCTGATCGCGCAGAGCGACCTCAACCACGCGCGCCGCCTCGTCGACAGCGAGTTCGTCGTCGAGCGCGGCGCCAATGTCGGCGCCGCCGCGACGGCATGAGCGCGTGCGTCTGCGCGGCTGCGACGACGCGGTCCCACGCCAGGACGGTGCAGAGACGGCCATGAACCACTGGCGCGAGCACCCGCTGCCTGCGATGCGCGCGGAGGCGCTGTACGGCGACCGCGTCGTCCGCTGCTTCGCCGAGCGGCCGCCGGGGCTGGCGGCGATGTTCGAACGCTCGCGCGCGGCGCACCCCGATCGCGAAGCCGTCGTCTGCGACGGCGCACGCTGGAGCTACGCCGAGACCGGCGCCGAGGCCGGGCGGATCGCCGCCGGGCTCGCCGCGCTCGGCGTCGGCGCGCGCGACCGCGTCGTGCTGCTGCTCTCCAACCGTCCCGAGTTCGTCTTCGTCCTGCTCGCGGTGCAGCGGCTCGGCGCGATCGCGGTGCCGGTCGGGATCCGCGAGCAGCGACCTGGCGTCGCCTACGTCGCGCGCCAGTGCGAGGCGAAGGCGATCGTCTTCGACGACGAGCTCGCCGACCGCGTCCCGGCGGGCGACGATGCGCCGTCGCTCGCGCTTCGCGTCGCGGCGTCGGCGCTCGCGACGCTGCCACCGGGCGCGCTGCCGCATGCAGTCGCGGCCGCCGAGAGCGAGGTCGCCGTCCTCCTCTACACGTCGGGAACGACCGGCCAGCCGAAGGGCGCGATGCTCACTCACGTCGCGATCGCGCACTCGGCGCTGCACTACGAGGCGTGCATGCGGCTCGGCGCCGGCGACCGCTCGGCGCTCGCCGTGCCCGCGAGCCACGTCACCGGGCTCGTCGCGACGATCGCCGCGATGTGGCGCGTCGGCGGCGCGATCGTGATCGTCCGCGAGTTCAAGGCCGACGCCTTCGTCGCGCTGCTCGCGCGCGAGCGCGTGACGCACACGCTGATGGTGCCGGCGATGTACAAGCTCTGCCTGATGAGCGAGGCGTTCGCGCGCGCCGACCTGTCGGCGTGGCGGATCGGCGGCTACGGCGGCGCACCGATGCCGGTGGCGACGATCGACGAGCTCGCCGGGCGCTTGCCGAACCTCGTCCTGCAGAACGCGTACGGCGCGACCGAGACGACGTCGCCGGCGACGCTGATGCCCGCCGGGCTGACGCGCGTACACGCCGATGCCGTCGGCGTCGCGCTGCCGTGCGCCGAGATCCGCGTCATGGACGACGACGGCCGCGAACTGCCGCCGGGCGAGGTCGGCGAGCTCTGGATCGGCGGGCCGATGGTCGTCCCCGGCTACTGGGCCAATGCCGACGCGACAGCGGCTTCGTTCACCGCCGGCTTCTGGCACTCGGGCGACCTCGGTTCGGTCGATCGCGACGGCTTCGTGCGCATCGTCGACCGCAAGAAGGACATGCTCAACCGCGGCGGCTTCAAGGTCTATTCGGTCAAGGTCGAGAACGTGCTGCTGGCAGCGCCGGGAGTCGTCGAGGCGGCGGTGATCGGCGTGCCGTGTCCGGTGCTCGGCGAACGCGTCCACGCGGTGCTGTACGCCCCCGGCCTCGGCGAGAGCGACGCCGCGGCGCTGCGCGGCCATTGCGCCGAGCGTCTCGCCGACTACGAAGTGCCCGAACGCTTCGTCTGGAGCACACTGCCGCTGCCGCGCAACGCCAACGGCAAGGTGATGAAGCGGCTGCTGCGCGAGCAGCACCCGTCGTCCTGAGGAGAACCGCCATGAGCAACCACGTCTACAAGATGCTCGAGCTGACCGGGTCGTCGCCGACGAGCATCGAGGATGCCGTCGCGACCGCGATCGCCAAGGCGAGCGAGACCATCCGCAACATCCAGTGGTTCAAGGTGACGGAAACGCGCGGCCACGTCGTCGACGGCAAGGTCGCGCACTGGCAGGTCACGCTCACGCTCGGCTTCACGCTCGAGTAGCGCTCGTCGCGCCGTCAGGCGGGGCGCGACCGCCAGCGCGCACGCGCACCGCGCGCCGTTTCCTCCCGCGAGAGGATGCGCGCGCCGGCGCACGTCGCTACAACGGTCGCATCATGGGCACGTCCTCACGGCAGCCAGCGCGCAGGGCAGCTCCGCCAGGAGCCGCCATCGAGCTGTTCGTCAGCCACGTCTCGAGCGAGGCGAAGATCGCGGCGTGCCTGCGCGAGATGCTCGACGCCGACTTCATCGGTTTGGTCGAGCTGTTCGCGTCTTCCGACGTGCCGAGCATCCTCGTCGGCGCGAAGTGGCTGGACTCGATCCACGAGGCACTCGACCGCGCCGCGGCGGTGCTCGTCCTCTGCAGCAAGGCGTCGCTGCAACGGCCGTGGGTCCAGTTCGAGGTCGGCGCGGCCTGGTACAAGGGCACGACGATCATCCCGGTCTGCCACTCTGGCATGAAGCTGGCCGACCTCCCGCTGCCGCTGGCGGCGCTGCAAGGCATCGAGCTCGGCACCGAGCACGGCCTGCAGAAGCTGAACACGACGATCGCATCGATCCTGCGCATGCCGCGCACACCGCAGCCGAACGACATCGCTGCCCGCCTCGAAAGGATCCACGCCCTGGAGGGCGACCCGGCAACGATGCAGCGATTCGGCCGCTACCTCGACATCATCGCGCCCGCACGGCTCGAGGGTCCGGAATTGCCGGCGCGCTGCACCGTCGAGTCGAACAGCGAGTCGCTCGGTGTGTTCGGCCTGGCCGAAGGGACGACGCGCTGGAGCGACATCGCGGCGGTGGCGCGCGAGGTGCCGGACCAGCGGTGGTTGAAGCAGTTGCAGGAGTGCATCTGGCTCGCGAGCTGCGGCCGCCTCTTCCAGCCCGTGCAGGCGGTCTACCACGGCAGGCGCGGCTCGTTCCAGCCTCATCTGGCCAAGCGCGAATGGCAGGCCGACGGCGACGTCCGCTACCACGTGCATCTGATCGAGACGACCGTGGCGCCGCTCGCCGACGTGCAGAACGACTTCGGCCTGCTCGCGACGCTGCTCAGGCTCGGGCTTCGCTTCCGCTTCGAGGTGATCCAGCGCAGCGAGAAGGCGCTGGCCGCGCTGCCCAAGAAGAAGGCAGTGCCGCCGGAGGCGCTGCGCGAGGTGGTCAAGTCGTGCCGCGAGGCACTCGAGACGATCGAGAACGACGCCACGTCGCGCGGGGCGCAGAACATGGATCGCGTCTCGATCTCCGAGCTGTTCGACGCGGACGACGACAAGGACGCGATGGAGGCGATCCAGGACGAATGGGAGGAGGAGCGCGGCCGGCTGTACGCGACCGAGGACCTCGCGTTGGAAGAGTTCGTCGACGTGCTCGACCGGATGCGGTCGATGAACTATCGCTTCATGCACCTCGGCACGCGGCGCTTCCACGAAATGGTCGCCGCGCGATGGCAGGCGCGGCCGAAGGCCTGCCCGGCGCAGCGCAGCGAGCCCCCGCCTGGCGTGACCGGGATGGCCGAGCTGCTCGTCGGCAGCGCCTGATCGCGGCCAAGCTAAAAGGGCTGGCCAGCGGCTGGCCAACCCCTTGATTCGTCTGGTGGCAAGGGCTCCCCCACAGGAATGCGCAGAGCCGTTTGCGACACGCAAGAAGCCTTGCTTCGCTGTTGGCTACTCCAATGCCTCAAGGGGTTTCGTGGATAGCCTGTCGATCCTACTACCCGCCCACTGAGTTGCGAACTACCCGTCCACTGAGTTGCTTGCCGCACGTGGAGCAACTAGCATTTTTCGCGCGTAGATCTCTCAAGGCAGGCTGCGTTCCGCGAATGCAGGCATGGCAGGAGGTGCGATGACGCAACCCGATGCAGTACGTTCACCGCCAAGCGGCTCTTTCAGCGATGAGGCCGTCACCCGTGTGCTCGAAGGGGTGGGGCTCAGGGGTTCGAGCGAAGCGTATCGCCGGCTGATCGCCGACATCAGTCGGATCGCAAGAGTCGACGCCCTCGTCTTGCTCGAAGGCGAGACCGGGACCGGAAAGGAACTCGCGGCGCGCGCGATCCACTACCTCGGCAGGCGCGCCGCCGGGCCGTTCGTTCCGTGCGACTGTGCGGCCCTTCCCGAAGCCCTTTTCGAAGGAGAGGTCTTTGGCCATGCTCGCGGTGCCTACACCGATGCGCGGCGCGAGATGCGCGGGCTCGTGGCACAAGCCGAATCGGGGACGCTTTTCATCGACGAGGTGCAGACGCTCTCGCTGCGCAGCCAAGGCGCGTTGCTTCGCTTTCTGCAGGACGGCACGTATCGTCCGCTCGGGTCCGAACGGGTGTGCAGAGCCGACGTGAGGATCATCGCCGCGGCCAACTGCTCGCTCGAGCAGGCTGTCGCCAGCGGCCGCTTTCGAGCCGACCTCTACTACCGCTTGGGCGTGGCCATCGTTGCGCTGCCTCGCTTGCGAGACCGGGTCGAAGACATTCCCATCCTGGCGGATCAGTTTCTGTGCTGTCTTTCGCGACGCTATGGCACGGCGAACCGCACCATCGACCACGGGGCGATGGCGTGGCTGATGGCTCGCCCGTGGCCGGGCAACGTGCGCGAGCTCGAGCATCTGGTCCATCGCGAGTTCCTGCGCAGCGAAGGGCCCACGTTGCGCTTCGAAGGCGAGAGCCACGGCGCGACCACGCCGGCGTCTGAAGTCACCGCATTCCACGAGGCGCGTGCCAAGGCGGTCGCCGACTTCGAAGAGCGCTACTTGCGTCGGCTGCTGGCGGCCACCCGCGGCAACATCTCGGATGCCGCGCGCCGCGCCGGCAAGGAACGGCGCGTGTTCGGGCGCCTCGTCAAGAGGTACGGCATCGATCGAAACGAGTTCGTCGCGCGGTAGCGTCTCGACGGCCAGGTGCCGTCCTCGCCTAGCGCGTCCTGCGCGCCGCCTGCGCGCGCTGAATGCGTGCTTCGAGCGCGGCGACCGCAGCGGTCATGTCGACCGAATGGAGCAGCGCGAGATCGGCCTGATTTGTCGTCAGGCCGCGGATCTCGGTTTGCGCGGGCTTCTGCTGATTGCTGTAGTCGGTGCCGATGCGCAGCGAGAAGAGTTGCCGACGTCCGTTCGCATCGACGATCGACAGGTGATAGTCGATCCACGCCTGCCGGTTCGTTCCGGTGAATGTCGTGTGCTCGGTCGAAAGGCGGAAGTCGACGTCGGGATGGAGCTTCCTCAGCTCGTCGATGTAGAGCTCGATGCCGCGCGCCTGGAGCTGCTGGTTGACGTACGTCGGCGCGAGCGGAATATGGTTGTAGAGCTCGAATCCCGTCCCTTGCCCGCGCGGGTGCGCGCGCTGGTGCTCGACGCCCGTCGCTTCGATGACCGGAACGCCTTCGTTGTCACCGCGAAGCTGCGGGAAGTTGCCTCGCTCGAAGCCGCGCCGACCGATCGGGGCGCGCACCGCGCCTTCGGTCGCGATCGTGTTCTGCGGCGTCCGCCAGACGCGGCTGCCGTCGGGAAACTCGAAGATCGTGCCGTGCGGAACCGGCTCGGTGTAGAAGTCGACCAGGTTGTCGTCGTTGATCTTGACCAGCACCCAGTCCTTCGGCGGCGCGGTCTTCGTCGCCGATGCCGGCCGCAGCCGGCGCAGGTCGGAAACGTTGTCGATCGTCGCGACGATCGGAAAGTCGCTCGTGAGGCTCGTCTTCTTGACCTGCTCGAGCCGCGCCGGGTCGACCGGAACGAAGAGGGTCCGCGTGACCTCGAACTTGCCGGTATCGGGGTTGAATCGCTTCCACGGCACGGCCTGGCTGCGGCGCTGGAACTCGAGAACGCCGCGCTCCTTGTTCCAGACCCAGCGATAGTGCTCGCGGTTGTAGTCCAGCGCCGCCGCGCCGTAGCGGTTCTGCGCCTCCTCGCGGCCGGTGATCTCGGCCGCCTTGTTCTCGACGCGAACCCTCTTCTCGAGCCCGACGATCTCCTCTTCGAGCGCGCGGACGCGGGCGAGAATCGCATCGCTCTTCGCGGCCATGTCCTTCGCCGGAGCTGCGGCGAGCGCCTCGCCCTCCTCGCGCAGCTTGCGGGCGCGCCCGGCGAGGTCCTCGAGGTCGGGTCGATGCTCGCTCTGGCTGAGCATGCCCTCGGAAAGCTCGTCGAGCCGGGAGACGACGCTTTCGGCGACCTGGAGGCAAGGCGGTGGGCTGCAACGCGTCAGGCGTCCGTCGCTCCAGAGCGCGTAGCTGTGCGTCTCGCCGGTCTCGGGGTGGGTGTAGTGGATCTGCTTGACGACCTTGGCGCCCGACTGCGCACGCGTCGCCAGTTGCTCGGCTTCGCCGACGCCGACGAAATCGGCGACGAGCTGACCGGGGTTGCGCGGGTCGACGTCGATCGCGAGCTGCGGACGCTTGTTCCAGTCGTGCGCGCCCGAGCGGAGCATCACGAGGGTCATCCCGCCCGCGAGCATCGCGTGCATCGTCAGGCTCCGCATCGCCTCGCTCTTCTGCTCGGGGGTCATGTTCGAGTTCTGGATCGCGCGATACTGCTGGACGAAGTCGTTGGTGACGACGCCGATGTTGATGACGTCCATCGCGATCTGCGCGCGGCGCACGAAGAAGTACGCGCGTGCCGCGCTCGTCGCGCGGAGCAGGTTGCCGGCCTGTGCGCTCACGGTCATGACGCGGCCGAGGCCGAGCGTGAGCATGTTGACGAGATCGAGCGAGAGGTCCCAGTAGAAGCGATCGATGTCGCCTTGCGTCAGGATGCCGTGCTCCTGCATCTCGCCGAGACGATGCACGCGACCGAGGATCGAGAGCGTCGTTCCACCGAAGGCCGTCAGCAGCACCGGAACGCTGAAGGCGCCGAACATCGGCGCGAGGATCAGGCTGCCGAGCACCGCGATCGCCATTCCGATCAACGTCAGCCATTCGCCGAACGGGCGCGGCGCCGTCATTTCCTGCTCGCCCGGCTTGCCGGAGAGCGGATAGCGGAAGTAGAGCATCCCCTCGGGGAAGAAGTCGCGGTGGTTCAGCTCCTCGAACAGACTCGGCGGCGGGTCCATCTGGTCGATCGGCAGCGGGTCCGCCCAGGGCCCGCGCTCGCGCCCCAGCGCTTCGAACGCGGTCACCTGATAGCTGGTCTTGACGTAGCGCTCGTCGCGCTTCGGCGCGGTGAGGTCCCACAGCTCCCACGTGTAGCCGGCCGGCACTTCGCCGCTCTTCTCGATCGGCGTGCGAACGAGATAGAAGTTCCACGGAATGCCGCGCGCGACCTCGCGCGAGATGCCTTGCTCGTCTTCGCGTTGGGTGAACTCGTTCTTCGGATAGAAGATCGCCTGGATCTTGAGCGCGTCCGCGTGCGTGTCGAGGAACGCCTGCTGGCGCTGCAGGAGCGCCTGGGTGAAGTCGAACTGCTCGATCAGCTCGCGGCTGCCTTCGTCGCCGCTCAGGCGCGAGCGAATCAGCCGGTCGACGACGGCGACGCCCCAGCGGAAGTCTTCGCGCACGGCCTTCCATGCGTCCTTGGTCGCAGCCGCGTTGAGAGCCGCGATCGCACCGTTGAGGTGTGTGATGCGCGGACCGACGGCGTTCAGCGTCGCCGTGTCGATCGACGTGAGCGCGCTCGTCGATCCGCCCGATGCGCCCCCGAAGCCGCTCGAGAAGCTGATCGCCCTCGCGCCGGCGATCGGGAAAGCGCTCGTTGCGTACGACGGCAGCAGCGGCGTTCCCGCGAAGTCGTCGCCGCCCATCGGCGTGTGGCAGTTCGGGCACGGCGGCGGCTTCTTCGGCGCGAGCAAGAGGCGTTGCTCGAACTGCTCGGCGCGGCGGCGCTCTTCGCTGTCGAGCCCTTCGAGCACGACCGCGAGCGCGCCGTAGAAGTCGTTGTACGCGACCTGGATCGGCGCCGTGACGTCGACGGGGATCGTTTCGTCGGTCGCCTGCAGCAAGGCGTCGAGGACTGTCGTGGCCTGTTGCGCGAGCAGCCACTTGTCGCGCAAACCGGCGCTCAAGAGCTCGCTCGGCGCGCCGAGCAAGGCGTCGACGACCGGATCGGCCGGGCGCGCGAGCGCGCGATCGAACATCTGCAAGCGCAGTTGCGCTGCCGCCAGCTCGCTGGTCGCGACGTCTTCGCGCAGCGTCGTCGCCTGCTGCGCGAGCTCGGTCGCATGCTGGGCGCGATGCATTCCGGGCCACGCGGCCCGGCGTGCCTGCTCCTTGCGCTCGGCCTCGCGCTTCTGCGCCGCCTCCCATTGTTCCTGCGGCGTCTGGTGGCAGTTCGGGCAGATCGTTCCGGGCGGCGGTCCGGCGGGCTTGAACGTCGGACGGTCGCCGAGCGTTCCGAAGTCCCCCGGCCCGGCGCCGAACCGGGCACTCGGAAACTCCATCGGCAACTGCAGCCGCGGATCCCTGAGCTGCGCAAGCGGAAGAGGCGCCGAGCCGGTACCGCTCGTTCCCATCCATTGCGCCAGCGCTTCCTGATCCGTCTGCGGCTTCTTCGTCGAACCGGTCTCGAGCCAGGTGCGCATCATGTCGATGTCGGCCGGCGTCAACTGGCCGTCGGCCTGCACGTTCGCATCGGACGCGCGCACGCGACGGCCGTCGCACGAGGTGCCGGCGCTGCCGCCCGATTGCTGGACGACGTGCGTCAGCTCGTGCGCGAGGAGCTTCTTTCCGCTCGCCGTCTGCGGCGCGAACTCGCCCGGCGCGAAGGCGATGTTCGAGCCGATCGTGAAGGCACGCGCGCCGATCCGGTCGCTCATCGCAGCCGCCTCGTCCGCGGTATGGACGCGCACTGCCGACAGATCGACGCCGAAGAAGCTCTCGTAGTCGCGCCGCGTCTCGCGCCCGAGCGGCGTTCCGCTGCCCGAAGGCAGGGAGACCCGGGTCGAGGGAACGCGCGGCGCACCGATCGCCTTGCGATGCACCGTCGGCGTGGCGCTGCCGCAGGCGCTGCAGCAGGCGCCCTTCGCGGGTCTGCGAGCGCCGAGATAGGCGTCGGCCGCGCGATCGGCCTCGTGCTCGTCGGCGTCACCCGGAGCGCTGAACTTGAGCTTGGCACGGATGCCGAGCGCGTCGAGCAACTGCAGGTTGCCGATCGGCTCGACCACCGAAGTCGTCGGTGGCGGTGTCGGATTGCGCCGCTGCGCCGGCGCGGCCGTCGAACCTTCGCGCTTGGTCGAGGCGAGCGCGGGTCGCATCATTGCCGATCTTCTCGAGCCGCGCCGACGAGCGAGCGCTCGGCGACCCGGATCAGCTCGACGAGCTCGGGCTTCGAAGCCAGGTGGACGACGTCGCTCGCGATCGCGAACGGGTCGACGCGCGCGTCGGGAACGACCGGCGGGTCCATGTCGACGACGACATTGCGCAGGTAGAACGGACGCTGCGGATCGTCCTGCAGGTGCAGGTGACCGCCGTGTCTCTCGACGAAGAGGCGCGCAAGGTAGAGGCCGAGGCGGTTCAACGTCCAGATCCGCCCGTCTTCGGTCGCGCTCGCGAAGTCGGTACGCCGGCAAAACGCGGCGACCGCTTCGAGCGTCGCCTCCGGCTCGTCACTGAGCCGATGCGGCGGGTCGACGCCGATCACCTGGGCCAGCTCGGCGAGCATGCCGTTCGCCTGCAAGCGAAGGCTCGCGAGCAAGGCGCGCCGGCGCTCGATGAGGTCTTCGGTCGGTTCGGTGGCAGGCATCGTCGGTTACTTCAGGTACTCGATGAAAACGATCCCCGCATCGCGCAGCGCCTGCCGCATCGCCTCGGTCGGCGGCGCGTCGGTGAAGATCCAGCGCGGGTCGTAGCCGGGGACGTTGTCGCGCAGCCAGACGTCCTTGCGAATCTGCTCCTGGATGCGCGGCGTCAGCTCGACGACGTTGCGCTGGGCCTGCCCTTCGACGGTGATCCAGCGTGTGTACGACTTGGCTTCGCCGGCGAACAGCTGGCCGCTCGGCAGCTGCGCCGGGACGTCGGTATATCGCCCGCCGGTTCCGGGAACCGGGAAGTGCTGCTGGCCCGGCGATCCGTAGAGCTGCTGCAGGTAGATCTCGCGCTCCTGCCAAAGCCGCGGCTGGCGCATGCGGCTGATCTGGTCCCAGGTGAACGTCGTCGCGTTGCCGGTGCCGAGCAGCAAGGGCTCTCGCGGCGGCGGCGTGATGAGAACGCGCGCCGGATCGGCCGCGGCCTCGAGCGACGCCGGCACGGCTGCCGCCTCGCGCGTCGGAACCATCGCCGCCTGCTGCACCGGAACGAGCGCGGTGCTCGCTGCACCCGCTTCGCTGCCTGCCGAGAGCAGGAGCGGCGCACCCATCGGCGTCGCGACCGGAGCGGGCAGCGTCACCGTCTGCAGCGCGCGCATCCCGCCGCCTTCCATGAGCTGATAGAGCGTCGCGCTGTTGCCGCGCGCCATGATCACGAGGTCCGGGCGGCTGGCAACGGTGATGAACATCGACCCGTCGTTGGCGATCGTGATGACGTAGTCGCCCTGCTGAATGACTCGTGCAGCGGCGGTGCTCGAGGTCGTCGCGAGCGCCGTCGCTTCGCCGATCGGAGCAAGCTTGGCGAGCGCGCTGTTCAGCCGTGCGACGCCGCCGAAGGTCTGCAGCCAGCCGCCGGCCATGCTGACGAAGCCCATCAGCACCATCGTGTCGGCCGACTGCTGCTGCTCCTTCGTGAAGACGTCGTCCGCGCCGGTCGCGAGACCGTAGGTGCGGCCCAGCTCGATCATCTGCTGGCCCTTCGTCACGCCGTAGTAGCCGAGCGACAGGTCGAGAGAGATCAGCAGCGCGACGCCGAGCACCGAGGTCGGCGGGAAGATCGTCAGGATCAGCGCCGCTGCGGTCAGGATGCCGACGACGACCGCCTCGACCTTCGCCCAGAAGGCGTTGTCGTCCATCTCCTTTTGAATCGCGGCGCGGACCTGCGCGTCGGCGATCGGCAGGAGGCTCCTGATCACCGGAGCGAAGTGCTCCCAACCGACGTCGCCGGCCTGGATCTTCTTGATCAGCTCGTCGAAGTCGTTCTGGCGCTGGACGATCGCGGCGACGATCGAGGAACGCACCTCTGCGGGCTTGCCGCTGATCAGCGTGCCGAGGATCGATGCGGGAAGCACCTTGTAGCCCTCGGGGCCGAGCGCATCGACGATCGGCTGGATGCGCTTCAACGCGTCGCGGGTGGCCTGCGGATCGGGGAAGAGCCGATTCAGCTTGCCCTCGGTGGTCGATACCGGCGGGCTGTAGACCTTCGGCATCGGCTTGGCCGAGAAGTCGAAGTCCGCCGTGCCGAACCCGCTCGCCGCCCGAAAGGGCGTCGAGGCTCCCGGCAATCGCGCCTGCCCTTTCGCGCGGATATCGTTCGGGCTTGCCCAGGCGGTCAGGCTTTCCCGCTCGCGCTCGCCTTTGGTTCCCCAGAGCTGGTTCTCGATGTGGCAGCCGGTGCACGCGCGGAACTTGCCGAGCGCCTGCTCGGCGCGCAGCTCACGCACGCCCGGGTCGCGGATCTCCTGCATCTCGAAGTACGCTCGCGACCCGCCGCTTTGCGAGAGACCGATCGCGGCGAGATCGGTTTCCGGAATCGCACGCTCGACGAGCAACGACCAGAGGCTCAGGTTCTTCTTGTTGGCGATGAGCCGATGCACCGCGGTCGTCTTCACGAACTCCTTGAACGCCGCGACCCGTTCCTCGAGCGTTCCGGTCAACGGCAGCACCGTGGGGTTCGCCGGGTCGGCCTTCGCCGGCTCTTCCTTCTTCTTCTCCTTCTCCTTCTCGTCTTGCGCTGGGGGCTGCCGCCGGACCGTCTCGTGGTCACCTTGCACGACGTGCGCCAGCTCGTGCGCGAGCAGCTCGCGGCCCGAAGCCGACTGCGGCAGGTATTCGCCATGAGCGAAAGCGATGTCGTTGCCGAGCGTGAAGGCGCGCGCACCGATCCGGTCGTTGGCTTCCGCGGCACGCGCGTCGTCGTGGATGCGCACCGCCGAGAAGTCGGTCCGCATGCGCGCCTCGAAGAAGCCGCGCTCGGCATCGCCGAGGCGCCGGCCGCTGCCGAGGCCGACCGATCCGGCGGTGCCCGCGGGCGCGCGCGACGCTTTCGGCTTGCGCCGGATCGTCTTGCCCGCGGTGCAGCTCGCGCACATCGGGCCGCCGGCCGCGCACGTACACGTCGATCCGCCCGAGAGCGCCGAGCGCGCCATGCGGTCGGCTTCGGCTTCGGCAGGATCGCTCGTCGCGCCGACACGAAGCTGTGGCCGCAGGAGTCCCGCTGCATGCAAGGCCTGCAGGTCGCCCGCTTGGTCTTTCGCTCCGCTTTTCGGTGCCGGCCTCTTCCGCTCCGCATCGTGCTCGGCCGGCGCCGCGCGCTTTTGCGGCGTCGCGCGCTCGCTCATCGAAGCGCCTCGCGAAGGCTCATGACGGGCGCTCCGTTGCGCTCGTCGGGTGGGCATCGACCGCGTCACGCCGGGCAATCGTCGGCTCGCTCGCGGCCGCGCGGTGCTCGCGATAGCGCGCCCAGCCGCCGGAGTCGCCCTGCTTCGTCTGGCGGCGCGTCATCGCGCGCATCAGATGGCGCATCGTGATCGACGAGCGCTCGGCGGCGGCGAGGAAGGCAGCGTCGAGCGCGATCGCCCGGATCACCCCGCCGGTCGTCTCGAAGCGCTCGGCGAGGAAACGGAAGTCGATGTCGTCGTCGAGCGGCGTCGCCGCAGGAAACATGCCGCGCCACAAGCGCTCGCGCAGCACCGCGTTCGGCCGCGCGAACTCGAGCAGATAGTGCATCCGCCGCTCGAACGCCGGGTCGAGATTCTTCGGCAGGTTCGACGCCAGGATCACGACGCCGTCGTGCTCCTCCATCTTCTGCAAGAGATAAGCGACCTCGATGTTCGCGTAGCGGTCATGTGCGTCCTTGATCTCGGAGCGCCTGCCGAGCAGCGCGTCGGCTTCGTCGAAGAAGAGGATCGCGCTCGACCGGTGCGCCGCAGTGAAGATGCGCTCGAGGTTCTTCTCGGTCTCGCCGATGTACTTGGAAACGACCGACGCGAGGTCGATGCGATAAAGCTCGAGGCCGACCGAATTCGCGATGACTGCCGCCGCCATCGTCTTTCCGGTTCCCGAGGCGCCCGAGAAAAAGATCATGAGCCCGTCGTGGCCGCCGTTGCGCTCGCCCATGCCCCAGCGGCGATAGACGCGATCGCGGCTTTCGATCGCGTTCGCGATCTCGCGCAGTTGCTGCAGCGCCGGATCGGGAAGGACGAGGTGGCTCCAGTCGTGCGGGCGGACGACACGCGTCGCCAGGCGCGCGAGCGCCTCGTTCGTGCGCGCGTTCGCCTCGCCCTCTAGCGCATGGCGAAGACAGCGATCGCCCGGCTCGCGCAATGCGACCGACTGCGCCGCGGCATCGATCCGCGCGGCAGTCAGTGCATACGTTTCCGCGAGATGCTCGACCCAACCGCCCTCGGCGTCGATGCCGGCGCGCGCGAGCGACGTGACCCAAAGCGCGGCACGCTCGTCTGCACGGGGCGGTTCGACCTCGACGTGGCGATGCGGAACTTCGGCGAGCGCGGCCCCGAGCGCCGCTCTGCCGGTCGTCAGCAGGATCACCGGAGTCGCATCGCTCGCGAGCTCGCGCGCCGCCCGCACGGCCGCGGCAGCGACTTCCTCGCCCGTGTCATGCGCATCGATCACGACGGCGGCTTCGACGAGCCTGGCCGCGAGACGCACGGAGCGCAACGACTCGGCGTCGCGGACGAGCGCCGAGGCGGGCAGTGCGATGAGCGGCAAGTCGTGGCGGCAAGCCAGCTCGACGGCGCGCGCCTGCAGCTCGCGCGCCTCGTCGCCACTCAGGACGTGAAGCGACGCGCGGCGCCGCGGCTGATCGTGCCTTTCACGGGCGGCCGGGCGTTCGATGCGCGTCAGCCAGCGCACTTCGGGAGGCCAGCGCGGGTCGGCGACGGGCAGCGCGAGCAAAGCCTGGGCGACGACCGGCGCGACGACGAACCCCTCGTGGAGCGACGAGCGACGCTCCGCCGAAGGGACCGCCTCGACGACGCCGAGCGTGACGAGACGCGACCGCGGAGCAAGAAGCGCGCGAATCTCGTCTCTTGCGGGAGTGTCGCCGCTGCTGGAATCGGCGAGCAGCCGGCATGCGAGATCGATGGTGAGGTATTTGCGCAGGGCGTCGTTGTTGAGATACGCGTAGAGCGGCTCGTAGCGCAGATCGACTTCGAGCGCGAGCGCGAGGCAGACGACATCGATCTCGGCCTGTCTCAAGGCGAGGCGCTCGCGCAGCAGGCCGAGCGGCGCCGTGTCGACGAGCCGCGCATGCAGCGCTCGTGCGTGCGCCGAAAGTGTCGCGGCGGGATCGGTGTCGCTCTCTGCAGCAAGACGCTCGCGCAGCAGCGCATCGACGCGGGCATCGGAAACGTAGAGGCCGCGCAGTTCGTCGAGCGACAGCTCGTAGCGGCCGCGCAGGCGCAGGACTTCGCGCTCGATCAGGCAATCGAGCCAATCGAGCGCCACCTGAAAACGCTCGAAGGAGGATTTCACTCCATCCGCCATTCGTACGCCTGCTCGGAAGGCGCGCTCCAGCGACGCGTGCCGCGGGCCAATCCGGCGAGGCCGAGCAGCACGTGGAGCGGCGGACGCGCGAGGCGCCAGTGGACGCGGTCCGCGGCACTGCGGACGAAGTCGCCGTGCGGGCTCAGGAGGTTGCGGCGCAGGTAGGGCAACGACGCGCCGTTCATTCCCGCAACGCGATACGCGACCCGGCGCCAGGCGATCTGCGCCGCTGCAACGAGAACGATTCGCCAACCGAGCGGAACGTCGCGGCACAGCTCTTCGTCGTCGAGGTCGTGCCAGTCGCGCCGGGCCTTGCGCGCCGCCGCGAGACGCTCGACGAAGCTCTTCTGCGCACGCGGGGCCGTTTGCCCGTCGGCGTCGTCGCACGGACTCGCTCGCTCTTCGGCATTCTCGTCGCGTGCCGTGCTTCGCAGGTCGATCCAGAGTCCGGTCGCGGTATCGACTTCGCAGTGCAGGCGCGCGCCTGCGGCGCGAAACGCGGTCGCGACGACGGCACCGCGCACATGGCGCCGGGCCGCTGTGCCGAGCGCTTGACGCGCCTCGATCGCGGTGTCGAGGCCGCTTCGGTTCAGCGCGTCGACGAAGTCGGTCAACCCGAACGAAGCGTCGATGGCGAAGAAGTCACGCCAGGATGCATCGCGCCAGACGAGCGGCGCTCGACCCGGCCCGGCGGCAAGCGCGAGGACGAACAGCGCAGCCGCGCCGCGCGCCGGGGCGCCCTTCGTGTCCGGCAGCGCGGCGACGAATTCCCGATTCAGCAGGACATCGATCTCGTCGAGCAGCAGGACGAGCCCGCCGAACGGCGCCGGCTGCTCGACGCCGGCTGCCCGCCGCTCGTCGCCGGCGCCTGCACGCTGCAACGCGCCCGACGCCGCTCCGGCCAGCCCCCGCAGCGCCTCGCCGTCGGCGAGCGGTCGCGCGAGCGCGACGGCGAGCGCGGGTTCGTATCGAGCGAGCCCGCGCACATCTCCTTGCGTCAGCGCTCCGGCGGCGGAGTCGTCGGCGCCACGCCGGTGCAGGTCGATCAGCGCGGCCAGCAGCCGCGCCGCGGCGAGCGACGCGCCACCGGCCGGCGCCCCCAGGCGCAACGCCTGCGAGAACACGACGAGGGCGAGCACCGCGACCGGCGCGGCAAGTTCGAGCCCGGAGGCGGCGGTCGCGATGGCGATCCAGTCGACGCCGCCGTGCGCGTCGGTCGGGTCGTCTTCGTCGCCGAGCGCTTCGGCGATCCGTGTTGCGTCGCGCGCCTCCAGGGCGCGGGCGATGTGCGCCCAGGCGCCCGGCGCGACGACCTTCAACGCGTCGCGACCGAGCTCGGGGTCGTCGGTCAGGACGGTCCGGATCGCCGCGCTCGGCGGCAGCACCGCGACGCCCGCGAAGCTTGCGTAGTACCACTGCCCCCAGGCGTTGCCGGTCGCGACGTCCTCGACGAAGCGGGCGACGAAAGCCGCTTGCGAAGCGAAGCGCACCACGTCGCTCGACCCCGATTCGATCGTCTGGACGAGCGCCGTCGCGCAGCGACGTGCGAGGACATGCGCGGCGCGGCGCACGTCGCAACGCGTGTCGAGGTCGCAGTCGAAGACAATCCGCCGCACGAGGATGACTTCGCCGCCCTTGCGGTCGACATAGTCGGCGAGGCCGGCGGCGAGCGCGTCGCCGACCTGCGCCGTCATGAGGTCGACGTCGGCGCGAACGCGTTCTGGCTGCGGATGGTCGCGCGCGACGACGATCTCGTTTCGCCAGGTGCGAATCGAGACGATCGAATCCACGCCTTCAACTCCTCGGCCCGAGCGCGACGAAGTTGAACGCCGAGTCCTGCGCCGTCGTTCCGCCCCCGGTGATGTCCTTGATCAAGACCGTGAAGCCGGCCTGGCCGACGCCCCTGACGCAGATCGTGTTGTCGTCGTTGAGCGGGTCGACGAGCGTCACCACGACGATCGGTGTCGCGTCGAACGCGACCGGGAACGAGACGGTGTAGCTGCCGGTGATCGCGTGGGACGACGTCCAGCCGCTGTTCGCGGCGTTGCCCGCTTCAGGAACCGTTCCGGCGATGACGCGCCAGTTCGCGAGCGCGCCGAGCGCGAAGTAGTTGCCCGCGCCGCCGAGCTTGACGTTGCCGCGCACGTCGAGCGCTTCGGCCGGCGCGTCGGTGCCGACGCCGAGCCGGCCTTGTGGCGTGACAAAGACCTTGTCGCCGCTCGACCAGAGACGGGCGACGCCGTCGCGTGCGTACCAGACCCAGCGCTCGCCGTTCGCCGGCGTCTCGACGAAAGTCCCGGTGTTGCGGTTCGCGAACGAGAAGCCGCCGCCCCCGCCCCCGCTGTGCACGTCGCTGCCCTCGACGTGCAGCGATCGATTGATGCTGACCGTGCCGATGCCGACGTTGCCGCCCATCATCGCGATGTCGCTCGAGAGCTTGCGCGCATGGCCGATCCAGCTCAGGAACTGCGGCGCGTCTTCCTGCGCATTGCCGATCTGCTGGAACTGGATCTGCGGCGGATCGTCGAGATCGCTCAGCACCATCAGCGGAGCGAGCTGCGCGCCGTACTGGACCCAGACGCGCCCCGCGTCGCCGCCGGAACCGAGCTGCAGCCACTTGTTCGCGCCGAGTGCGTTGCCCTGCGGCGCCGCGGTCTGCTGGACGTCGAGCTTGGCTTGCGGTGTGAGCGTGCCGATGCCGACGTTGCCGTTGTTGCCGATGAAGAAGTTCGATAGCTTCGGGTCGGTCTGCGTGAAGTTGAGTCCCGCCTTGCCCGGGCCGAAGTTGATCTGCCAGGCGATCGTTCCGTCGGCGGCCTGCAGACCGACGGCATCGCCGTTGTCGCCGGTCGTGCGGATCGTGAGCGGGTGGGCGAGCACGGTCGCTTCGGTGCCGACCCCGACCTTCGCATCGTCCTGGACGACGACGCCGGGCGTGAAGTCGAACTCGATCTGGCACGGGTCGCCCTTGGCCTGTGCGGCGCCGATCACGAGGCGGTTCGGGCCGAGCGTGCGCTTGCCGAGCAGCACCTGCAGGTCGGCGCCGTTCTGCTCGTTTTTCTCCGGCCGGCGCCGCATCGCGAGCGGAACGCCGCCACCGAGGTAATCGGTGCCGAGCTGTTCCTGCCACTCGACACGCGTACCGAAGAGTCGTGCGTCGCCGCGAAAGCGCGCGTGCTCGTCGAGCCAGATCGGCTCGAGCGGGCGCACCCGGTCGCCGCACTTGACGAGGTCCTTCTCCTGCACGGCGTGCGCTTCGCAGAGCTGGTCGACGGTCTTGCCGGC
>Ga0157379_10001363_pt1 | contig 20012 bp, 20 predicted proteins | sample S25metaG_FD_121802 | JGI IMG/M metagenome (GOLD analysis project Ga0157379, IMG submission 121802) | Switchgrass rhizosphere microbial communities from Kellogg Biological Station, Michigan, USA - S2-5 metaG | ecosystem: Host-associated > Plants > Roots > Rhizosphere > Soil | place: USA... | reverse complement strand
GGCCAGCATCCCTTTTGGGCCCCGCCCCCCTTTGTCCGCTGGGCCAGTAAAATAGAGAGTCGATTTTCGAGGGTCTTGCGGCACGATGACGCAGAAAATGCCTTGTTCTGCCGCCACTTATCCAAAAAGCCGGGAGGAAAAGCATGCACCTGGGCCTAGGCCCCGGTCTCGCGTGCAAGCATAGCACTCATGTAGGTACCGAGAAGCGGCTAGCGCAATTCGATAGTTGGCGAGCCGCTAGGGCGGTCACTAGGACAAATTGCCTTCTGCTCACAGCGCTGCTTTGGGTGCCCCTGACCGGTGCCGCTGGGCAAGAATTGACGCCACCCCATTTCCATCATTTGGCGCTCAATTCCACGGATCCCGATGCTGCGATTACCTTCTACTTGAAGGAATTTCCGTAAACTACCCGTACAAGCTGGGAGGGGCCGCCGGCGCTCGCATCGCCCACCCTTGAGCATTCGCTGTTGAACTCCTCCCGTCCTACAGCGCGCAGACAAGATCGGTTGACGGGCACAGTCCCGGCGCTCGGTTTGGTTGCCGATGCGCGTGAGATTTACCGCTTGGCCATCCTCAGCCGGTAAGCCTCGACCTGCTCCAACTTCCGCATCTTGTTTCTGAGGTCGCCCATCAAGGGTGCTGGAGAACCGGCATGCTGCCCGGACCCAAACACTGTAGACCCCTTGATCCGGCAGACGGAGCGGCGTTTAAGACCAGCTTGAGGCTCGGAACTGAATAGGGCCTTAGCCGGCCCTCCCGCAATTCATGAATCTCGTCAGCGGCGGCCAATATTGCGGGATCGTGACTAATCACCATGATGGCCGGCGCAGCGCCGGAGCGAAATAGATTGGTTGCAAGATCGAGCACAGCTGACCCATCAAGATGGTTTGTTGGCTCATCCAATAGCAACAATCGTGGCCGCGCTATCAACGCCCGAGCTAATGCAATGCGCTGCTTCTGTCCTCCCGAAAGAAAGGCGCCCTCATCCCCAACCAGAGTTCCATAGCCATCGGGAAGCTCATGGATGAATTCCGCAACGCCCGAAATCGCGGCTGCACGCTCCAAATCCTGTCTGTTGGTATCGGGATGTCCATAGCAAATGTTCTCTGAAATCGTACCGGCAAAAATGACCGGGTCTTGAGAGACGTAGCCTACCAATTTGCGCATGCAGGACAGATCGGCATGGTCGTAGGATACACCTTCAACAAACAGCGCGCCTCGACCAGGTGAAAGGTGTCCAAGGATCAAGTTCAGCAACGTGGTCTTTCCCGCGCCGTTAGGACCAGTTATCGCCACACAGGTACCCGGTTTAAGATCGAGGCTGATGTCTTCGAGAAGTGGATTGTCTTTGAAGCCAAAGGAAACGCGCACAATACGGACGTTGCCCTCAAATTTGATTTGCTGTTGTCCGCAGTAAATCTCCGGTGTGCTTTCATCGAGAAATCGCCAGATATGGTCTAGCGAAACCCACCCTGTCCGAACATCATGAAGGGTAGTGCTTATCCCCGCCGCCTGAGAGCGAATGAGGAGGAGAATCAAACAGACAGTGAGCACATCTGCAAGACTGGTCCCGTGTCCAGCAATCACGGCGCCGACCGCGAGCAGGGCCACAGTTGCCAGATTGCCAAGCAATGCCAAGACTTCAACCACCAATGTGATGTTCCAGTCAGTGTCCACGCCTGTCTTAAATAAAGTTTTGGTCTCTCTATCTCTTTCCGCATATTCGATATCTTCAAGGTTGGACGACCGAATGACTGTCAAGCGTTCCAAGGTCAGAAGAATGCCGCGATTGAAGGATGAAAAAGCTGCAGAATAGCGGGCGATGTTATCCTCGATGGAATTTCTAAGGGCCCGACTGGGTAGCCACAACAGCAAGGCGACAACCAGGCTTGCTGCTCCAAAAACAGGAGCAACCCAAAGTGCCGAAAGCGCGAGTGCCGCAATTGTAATGCAGGCGGGAGCCACGCCGCCGATAAGGCTGCTCGCCATTCGATCTACATTATCAGTGTCGCGCACCAAGATCGTCTGTATTTCTCCGCGCCCCGCGCGCGCGAGCCTATCCCTATCGAGTTTCAAGAGGGCTGCTACCAATTTGCAGCGCAAATCACGCACGAGGATTTGAGAAAGGCGTACGACGTTGTACCGGACGCCGAGCGAAAAACCTGCCAACAACACCGCGAGGAAAGTCGCGAAGATTGCGGACTGTTCTATAAGCGTTGACTCCCCGGCGCCCAGCGTGACGCGGACCAACTTGCTAAGGGTTAGGGCGAAAAAAGCGGCTGCTGCAGCCTTCCCAAGAGCCATAATGATGGTGATCGCAACGCGACGGCCTAGTCCCTCGTAATGCCTTGCATATCGGCGCCATTTTCGCACGGAAGCGCATCCTCAAATTCGTTAATCTTCGATCTGACATTCTTTTGGAAGATTGCCAAGCGTTTAACGCTTTGAAACCGAGTTCCATCAGGTTCCCTTTTTGGCGCGCATCCGTCTGGAAAAAGCGGCCAGAAGCACAACGGACCACGGCTTTGGCACTTACTCGATCGCCTCATACCGAAAGCGCTATGCGCTCACCCAACACCGGATCTTCGTCTACCACGTCCCAGCGGTTTAATGCGTCGTTGTGATCAACATCAAAGGCGTGTTCGGAGGAGGCTCGGGAGGCCGCTTCACGCTCGCGTACGGGGGCCGGCCTTTTACCTGTCATGGGGTTACTCGAATGCGCTGTTTGGCAACTTTTCTGAGCCGGCGAGTTCCCGCAAGGAAGATCACGTGCCTTTCCGCCCACCAGCAACCAACCGAGCCAGAAGGGCGTTTCCTGTGTTGGGCGGGGTTCTCGGCTTCCATATCGACCTGCACCACGCCGTTGGCTTCCATGGACGAAAGGTGCGTGTATGAAACTCAAAACCCTATTAGGCGCTGCGGCGGTTCTAACTGCATTTTCCACGAGCCCCACGCTAGGGGACACAGGCTTAGGACGGGAGAAGGGCACGCTCAGTTTCGTCTTTGAAAACGATCTGTTTTACAAGACGGATCGGGACTACACCAACGGAGTCGAATTGTCCTACACCTCTCCAACTCAGGACACCCCCGAACTCATCGATCAAATCGCGCGCGGCCTTCCTTTCTTTTCGTCTGAGGGCAAGGTGCGGGCCTCCTACGCAGTAGGGCAAAGCATTTTTACGCCCAGCGATACGCGTTCGGTGATCCCACCGCCCACGCAAAGGCCCTACGCCGGATTTTTATATGGAAGTGTCGGGATCACTGACGACACGGGTTCGCGGTTAGATCAACTGAGTTTGCAGATCGGCCTGACCGGACCTTCGTCGTTGGCCTCCGACACGCAGAGGTTCGTCCATAGGGTCATAAACGATCCCGAACCCATGGGGTGGCATTCTCAATTGCGCGGCGAACCGGGTGTTGTTCTTATTTACTCTAGAAATGTCAGCATCATGCCTCGACAATCTTTGGCGGGTCTGAATTTCGATCTTGAGCCTCATTACGGTGCCGCCGTTGGAAATATCTACGACTATGTGAACGCGGGAGCGATGGCGAGACTGGGATTCAATATTCCCGACGATTACGGCCCGCTCCGGATTGAGCCAAGTCTACCTGGCTCGGGCTTCTTTCAATCCACTGGAATGGTAGGAGCCTACATCTTTGCAGGCGCGGACGGGCGTGCCATCGGGCGCAATTTTTTCTTGGACGGCAATACAAGCGGAGGAGGTCCAAGCGTTCAAAAGAAGACCTTTGTGGGCGACTTTGAACTCGGTGCGGCGCTCACTTTTAACTTCATGCAGGTGACGTTTACGCACGTGATCAGAACGAAGGAATACCGAACACAGCCGAGGCCGGATCAATTCGGCGCAATAAACGTGTCGTTCAAACTTTAGTGGGACCAGCACTCGAACGTGGCTTTGTCACGCTTCCGATCCTATATGGCGCTTGGGTTTCTAATCACACCCTGGGTGGCCGAAGGGTCTTTTCAGTGTCCTAAGATCAAGCCATCATTGGCAAGGTAATGGGAATCGAGGAGGCCATGAAGCCGCTAGTACTTGCTGCTCCGCCATGTCCGACCGCTTCTGACCAAAAAACCTGAGTGGTTCATACGTTCTCCACTCATCTGCTCGCCATTTCAATCAGCGTCGCCAAATGTGCGGCCACCGTTGCAATGTCGGCCGCGCTTCCGCCATTGGCTGCGCCTCGCTTTTACAAATTGAGCAGCGCAGGATCGCCACCCTTGGCGGCGATGTTCACACTTACGGCGCGTTCGACGGCGTAGCGTGTCAGCGAATAAGGTCCCCCCGCTTTAGGGCCGGTGCCGGATAGGCCTTCCCCGCCGAACGGCTGGAGGCCCACCACCGCGCCGACAATGGAGCGATTGACATAAACGTTACCCGCCGGCACGAGTGCCCGCACTCGTGCGACGAAAGAGTCGAGCCGCGAATGTATGCCTAACGTAAGGCCATAACCCTTCCTGGCCAAGGCGCGGGCCGCCTCCTCCAATTCGTCGCGCTTGTAGCGCACCACATGCAGGATAGGTCCGAACACCTCCTTGTCCGGCAATTGATCAAGCGTAATCTCCGCCATTACCGGCCCGAATAAGAGCGGCACGGCGGAAGCGGGCATTAGCGCCTTCAAACTCGTCGCCGTCGTCTGGAGATGCGCTAGATGCGCCTCTAGTGCCGCCTTGGCGGGCACATCGATTACGGGACCTATATCGGTGGTGAAATCGGTGGGATCACCGACGGTCAAAACATCCATCGCGCCTTTGAGGCCCGCGATTAGGCTATCCGCCGATTCCTCTGGCAGAAAGAGAATCCTGAGCGCCGAGCAACGTTGACCCGCCGACCCGAAGGCCGACACGATAACATCGTCAATCACTTGCTCCCGCTGGGCGGTGGTGTCCACAAACAAGGCGTTGAGACCGCCGGTCTCGGCAATAAATGGGACGAGTGGGCCCCGCCGGGCCGCCAGGCCGCGGTTGATTGCCAGGGCCGTGTCGGTGCCACCGGTGAAGGCGACGCCGGACAAATCGGGGTGAGTAATAAGAGCGCGTCCCACGATCTCGCCGGGTCCGGGCAGAATGTGCAGTACATCCTCGGGTAGCCCGGCTTGCTTGAACAGCTTCACCGCAGCTGCGGCGATACGAGGCGTCTGCTCCGCAGGTTTGGCCAAGACCGTGTTCCCTGCCGCGAGTGCTGCCGTGATTTGGCCGGTAAAGATGGCAAGCGGAAAATTCCATGGCGAGATGCAGGCGAAAATGCCTCGGCCATGCAACTCCAATATATTGGATTCGCCAACCGGGCCTTTAAACGATTCTGCGTGCGAAAAATACCGTTCCGCCAACAGGGCGTAATAGCGGCAGAAATCAACCGCCTCACGCACCTCCGCCACCGCATCGGGCCAAGTCTTGCCCGCTTCGCGCACCGCGATCGCAGTCAGCGCGACACGATGCTGATCCAGCATATCCGCCATGGCGCGAAGAATTTTCGCACGGCCTGTGCCGCTTAGCCCATCCCAGGCTGGCTGCGCCGATTTAGCAGCCGCGAAGGCCTTGGCGATCTCGGCGGGAGTTGCGTCGGCAATGATTTGGGGTACGTCATTCACGCGCGCAAGCTTTTTGCGCTCCGCCGCAACGGAGAGGTCGACGCCGAGGCTGTTCAACCGGTCGCCATAGATATTGCGGGGGAGGGGAATGCGCGGGTGCGGACCGGGCTGGTTTTCCACGCGGGAGATGGGATCGACCGCGACCTTCTCCGGCGGGATGTCCTTGTCCAAAAGCAAATGTACGAAGCCGGTGTTTGCGCCATTTTCCAAAAGTCGCCGCACAAGATAGGGCAAGAGATCTTCGTGCGCGCCAACTGGAGCATAGGTGCGAATCCTCAGCGGCCCGAATATCTCGTTTGCCGCGGCGTAAAGGGCGTCGCCCATGCCGTGCAAGCGCTGATATTCGATGCGTGTAGACCCGGCCAGGGCGCGCACCGCCGCCAACGTATGAGCATTATGCGTGGCGAATTGCGCATAAAGATGAGGATGTGCGCCTATTAACGCCCGCGCCGCGGCGAGATAGGAAAGATCGGTGGCTGGCTTGGTGGTGAAGACGGGATAGCCGGGGTGTCCGCTCACTTGGGCGCGCTTGATTTCGCTGTCCCAATAGGCGCCCTTGACAAGCCGCACCATCAGCCGCCGTCCACTGTCCTTCGCCAACGCAGCCAGCAGCGGGACAACGTCTACCGCGCGGGTTTGATAGGCCTGTACCGCTAGCCCAAGCCCGCGCCAGGAACCCAATGAGGGTTCGCGCACCAGTCTGCCCAGCAGCTTCAGTGACAGCACCTGCCGATCGGCTTCTTCCGCATCGACAGTGAAATTAATATCAGCCTTGGCCGCCATCTCTGCCAGCCGTTTAAGGCGGGGATAAAGCTCGCTCCAGACGCGCCCTTCCTGGGTCGCTTGATAGCGAGGGGATAGCGCCGATAATTTCACCGAAATGCCGTGGGCATTTTCGGGGTCGGACGCCACCTGGCCGATCGCGGTGATGGCCGCAGCATACCGGGCTTCATACGCCGCCGCGTCTGACTCAGTGCGTGCCCCTTCGCCCAGCATGTCAAAAGAGCAATGCATTTTCTCCCGCATCGCCCGGGCGATGGCTTCTTCGATGCTACGCCCCAGAACGAATTGCTCACCCATGATGCGCATCGCCTGCGCCAGTGCGGCGCGCGCGATGGGTTCGCCCACCCGGGCCACCAGCCTTCTGATAGCGCCCGACGCGTCATTCAAGCTGCTGCTATCGACCAGTCGTCCCGTCAACATCAAGCCCCAGGTCGAAGCATTGACCAGAAGCGAGTCGGATTGGCCCAGATGCGAGGCCCAATCGGCGGTGGAAATCTTTTCTGCGATCAGCTGATCGCGCGTATCTGGGTCGGGCGTGCGCAACAGGGCTTCTGCCAGTCCCATCAGCGCCAAGCCTTCCGGTGTGGAGAGCGAGAATTCCTGCAGGAAGCTTTGGGCCATGCTCACGCGGCTACCCATCTGCCGGGCCTTTGACACCAGCAGTGTGGCTTGCTTTTGCACCGAGACACGCATGGCAGGCGGCATAGGTTCCGACGCCAGCAGCGCCGCTATCGTCTCGCGCTCGTCTCGATACTTGCCCGCGTCCAGCCGGTCCCAATCGATGGTCATGGGAGCAACTATAGCGGAGGCGGCCGCCACGCCGTAGTCATTTGAGAACAGCCGCAAATTGCTCCGCGATCCAGTCGGCCTGGTCGGCAGTGAGGATCAAGGGTGGGGTGATGCGAATAGTGTGGTCGTGGGTCTCCTTGGCCAGCAGCCCCCGCGCCGCCAAATTTTCGCACACCGCGCGCGCCCCGCCCACAGTAGGATCCAACTGCACCGCAATCATCAGGCCCGACCCGCGTACCTCCTGCACCTGTCCGGAGCGGACGTCGGAAAGACTGGTCTTAAGGCGCGCGCCGATCCTGGCGGCGTTTTCGACCATGCCCTCCTCGATCAGCACTTTCAGCGCCATGCGCGCTATGGCACAGGCCAGCGGATTGCCTCCGAATGTCGAGCCATGTTCGCCCGGATGGAGAACGCTCATGGCTTCGGTGTTGGAGAGCACGGCGGAGATCGGATAGAAGCCGCCCGACAGCGCCTTGCCGATCAAAGTGAGATCGGCTTCCACACCCTCATGTTCTTCCGCCAGGAGTTTGCCTGTACGGCCAAGGCCGGTTTGGATTTCGTCCAAAATCAGCAGCATCTTGTGATGCGTGCAAAGCTCTCGCGCCTTCCGCAAATATCCCGGCGGAGGAATGATTACACCGGCCTCTCCTTGGATCGGTTCGACAAGGAAGGCGACGGTGTTGGGAGTGATCGCCTTTTCCAGGGCTGTGGCATCTCCGAAAGGGACCAACTTGAAGCCGGAAGGAAAAGGACCAAAGCCTTCGCGCGAGGCGGGATCACTGGAGAAGCCCACGATCGTTATAGTGCGGCCGTGAAAATTACCCCCACAGACGATGATCTCGGCCTTGCCCTCCGGCACTGCCTTCACGGTATAGCCCCACTTGCGCGCCAATTTCAGCGCGCTTTCCACCGCTTCAGCGCCCGAATTCATGGGCAATACCTTATGCGCCCGGGTCAGCGTGCAGATCTCTTCATAGAACGGCGCGAGTTGATCGTTGCGGAAGGCGCGGGAGGTAAGGGTGAGCTTAGAAGCCTGCTCCGTCATCGCTGCCAATATGCGGGGATGGCAATGGCCCTGGTTAACGGCGGAATAGGCTGAAAGACAATCCATGTAGCGCCGCCCTTCCACGTCCCAAACATAGACGCCTTCGCCGCGTGCGAGCACTATGTCGAGGGGTTTGTAATTCATCGCGCCGAACTCGGTCTCGCGTGCGATGATCTCTGCGGTCTTCAAACCTTGGGAATAGATGTGGTTCATGGAAGCCCTCACTGGGCGGCGCAAAGCGCCTCACGCGCAGCAAGGCTTGTGCGATCAAGCCGCAATGTCATGCAATAAGCGCCTCCGCCGGAGAGAATAAAAGGAGTCAGATCAAGGCCCGTCAGATGGAAACCATACGGCTGCAATTTTTTCCGCAGACTTTCGGGCGGGTTCGCCAATATGATCTCTTTGCCGATATTGACAGCATTGACACAGAAGGCTGCGGCCTCGGCGTTGCTTGCCACGATCCGCTGCTCGGGCCGAACATGAAAATGGATCGCGGCAAGTGCCTCTTGGGTGAATGCCGGTGGATAGTAGAACAGCCGGCCGCCTTCGAGGGGGCAGAAACACGTATCCAGATGATAGTAGCGGGCGCTGGCAAGTTCTAGGCCGACTACAGGTCGCCCGAACGTCCGTTCAATCACGGACAAGGAATTAACCGTGGAACGCTGGCCATGGCCAGCCCAAAAGAAACCCCTCCACTCGTCCCAAATACAATCGCCTGCCCCTTCCTGCAGCACGCCCTTCGGGAGATCGATCACTTCTCGAACCAAGCCGCGGGCCTTGAGATCAAGAAATACTCGGCGAAATACGTCTTCTTCACCCTGACGCTCAGGATGGCGGAAACGAGCGACCAAAACCCTACCATCGAGCACGATGGCGGCGTTGGCCGGAAAAACGAGGTCAGGAAGTTCGGCCACTGCGGCCACGGTTTCGATGCGGGCGCCGATCTTTTCGAGCGCTGCGCGCAGCTTTGCCGCGCCACGGGTCGCTGTCATTTTGAGCACCGTCGGATCGGCCTGCCAAGCATCAGGCCGCATCCAAGGATTTATCTGATACGTCACGCCGAAGTGGCGGACATCGGTCATCAGGAATAAGGGCATCAACGCGACTCCTTCTGGACCTCCCACATAAGGCCAGAAAATGCATCTAGCGAAAAGCGCGCGACATGCACAAATTGCATGTACAATTAGCGAAATGGTACCATATAATGACGAAATGTTGGATGATCTGGATCGCCGCCTTTTGACCTTGCTCCGAAGCAATGCGCGCGAGACCGCTGCGGCACTGGCCAAGAGCTTAAAAGTATCGCGTGGCACGGTGCAGAACCGCATCGCACGAATGTTGGCACGAGGCGACATCCAGGGCTTCACGATTCGCGTTCGACCGGAGGCCGAGGCCGGGCGGATACGGGCTATCATGTGCATCGCCATCGAAGGCGAGCGCTCGGCCAAGGTTGTGCGCGCGCTCAAAGGTTTTGCAGAAGTGGGGAGAATTAATACCACCAATGGTCGCTGGGATCTGGTAGTGGAACTCAATACTGCAAGTCTCTCCGATTTCAGCCAGGTGCTCGATCAAGTCCGTATGATCGAAGGCATTGCCGCTACTGAGACCTCCCTCCTGCTCGCCGATGTGAGGTGACCGTGACGATCAACACTCTCAGCCAGGTCGGTTCGGGCGCCCGCCGTGGCGCTGCGGTTCTGCTAGAAATTCTCCAAAGCGAAGGCGTCGAATACATCTTTGGCAATCCTGGTACCACTGAGCTGCCACTGATCGATGCACTTTTGGGCATGCCTTCTATCCGCTACATCTTGGCACTCCAGGAAGCGAGTGTCGTCGCCATGGCGGATGGCTATGCCCAAGCCGCACGCAAGCCCGGCTTTCTCAATCTGCACACCGCTGGCGGCCTCGGCCATGGCATGGGGAATCTCCTGAACGCCTCGGTTTGCCAAACGCCTTTGGTGGTGACCGCGGGTCAACAGGATTCCCGACACACCATTACCGACCCGCTTCTGTTCGGAGATCTTGTCACCATCGCCCGGCCGGCGGTCAAATGGGCCCACGAAGTCGCCCATGCCGACCAACTTCCGATTCTGGTGCGCCGCGCTTTCCATGACTCGATGGCGGCCCCCACCGGACCGGTGTTTCTGTCGCTGCCGATGGACGTGATGGAAGAGATGAGCAGCGTCGGCATTGATGCGCGCTCAACCATCGACCGGCGCCCTGTCGCCGGCTCGTTGGACACGCTGGCCAGCCATCTCTCCACGATTTCACCTGGCCGGCTTCTCATTATTGCGGGAGACGAAGTGCATTTTAGCGATGCGGCAGCGGAAGTAGCCATCGCTGCCGAAGTCCTGGGTGCTCCGGTTTATTGTTCCTCCTGGCCCTCCCACATCCCCTTCCCCACAAGCCACCCATTGTGGTCGGGAAAGATGCCCCACAACGGAACCGAGATAGCCACGCTCTTGAAGGATTACGACGCGGTGTTTGCGCTGGGCGGCAAATCACTGATCACTGTCCTTTACACCGAAGGCTCCGCGGTTCCGCAAGGCTGCGATGTTTTTCAGATATCGGCCGACGTGCGCGATCTGGGCCGCACCTATCCCACCAAGCTATCTGTGGTGGGTGACGTACGGGATTCGTTACGAGTCTTGATTCCGCAGCTCCGAATTAAGACGGCGTCGGAATCCATGGCGCGGTCAGCGCTCGTCACTCAAGCCCGCCAGACACAGCTGGCCCGGCGACGCGCTCTGGATGCCGCCGCTGCAGCAGAATGGGACGCGCCTGTTATTACGCCCCTGGTAGCCGCACGCGAATCCATCCGCGCAATCGGGCCTAAGTTTCCCATCGTTGATGAGGCCGTAGCAACCTCCGAATATCTGCGCGGTTTTTTGGACAGCCCTTCTCCTCGACAATATGCCTTTACCCGTGGCGGCGCTTTAGGGTGGGGCATGCCGGCGGCGGTTGGCGCGTGTTTGGGCCTCGGCCGAAGCCCGGTGGTGTCGCTGGCTGGCGACGGGGCCGCGCTTTACTCACCACAGGCGTTGTGGACCGCGGCTCATGAGCAACTCCCCGTCACCTTTGTGATAATGAACAACCGGGAATACAACATCCTCAAGAATTTCATGCGGAGTCGCGAAGATTATCTCGCCGCGCGCACGAACCAATTTATTGCCATGGATTTGGAGTCGCCGCCGATTGACTTTCAGGCGCTCGCGAGCGCATTTGGCACTCCCGCCCGGAAAATCAACAGAGCAGCCGACATTGCGCCCGCTGTTGAGGCCGGAATTGCCTCGGCAAAACCCAATTTGATCGAGGTTATCATCAGCCCATGATCGCAGATTGGCCTGACCGGCTCTTTTTGTACCCTGATGCTGTCGCGTGCGGGCGCGATCCTCTTCCAATCTCGAACTCGTCAGCTGCTACAATTAAGCTGCGCATATGTCCGCTTTGCGCCAAAAGCGGACATTGCAGAGAACCGCGGCGGCCGCTCAGAGTTGCGTTAGTTCGCCCGTTGCCAGCCAGCGAGCGCAGTCTGCACCCAACTCGGCAAGGGCACGCTTTTCATAGGCTTGGATGTCGGCCTTCGTCAGCGCCTCAGTCCAGCGCCCGTTGGCGCCTTTGTTGATGAAAGTGGCCGCCCCGCCTTCCCACAGCGAGCCGCCGGCCGGCGCCGCATACTGCGCATGGGCCTTCATATAATCGAAGGTGCAGTGCTCGACGATTGCGGGCCAGCGCGCCTCGTCAACGGGAATGTCGAGAAAGGCCGAAATGCGCCGCATCTCCCCGTCCAGATCGGCCTTCAACTTGGCGAAGTGCACCAGCAGGACATTCGGCAGATGGCGAGCGCTCCACCAGCCCCTGACATTCTCCCAGAACGGCCACCATGGATAGCCGTTCCAGTAGAGCCATTCACGGAAATACCGCACCACGTCCGGCGTGGGCGGGTCGAGGATCGGCCCGGGATCAGGACCGGTCCTGGGATTGTTTTTGCTGTGCTCGTAGAAACGGGGAACAAAGTTGAAATGATGATTGTGCATGCTCCAGACAACGTCACGGCCGTCGCGACCGACATAAATGTATTTCGCCTTGGGCGAGAAGGTCAGGGCATCCAGAGGCAGGTGAGTCTTGATGAACCGGCGATGGGTCTGGGCCTTGACCAGCGGCAGGCCCGCTTCCACCGGCGGCACCACGAAATCGAGCCACGGAGATAGTTCGGCGATCGGCAAATTCTCCTGGCCGGCGAAGATCAGCTGGCCCAGGATCTGCTGCATCCAGGTCGTTCCGGACTTAGCCCAGGTGGCGATAATGACATCGTCCGGGCGGAAGTCGAACCGGTCCCAGATCCGGGAATCGAAAATGTTGTTGTGGATGTCGCGCGCCTTTACAGGCCACGCCGGAACGTCCTGCGGCATAGTTAGCCCCCTGCCTCGAGAATAAGTCTGCCATCGAGGTCGTAGGGTGTACAGGCCCCGGAACCGGCCAGGAGCCCAGATCGGCAGCGCAAGTGGCGCCCGATCATCGCCGACGCCAGGTGGGCCGGCGCGGTGGAACCGCGACGTAAATTGATTACCGTAAGCAGCAATGCACTATTTGACCGATTCAAGGATGGTTTTGGCCGTCGTGGCGTTCTTCTTGGCAGTTGCTTCGTCACTCGATGCGATGCCATCTCCAGCTGCAGACATGGCGTTTTGAAGTTTTACTTTGACCTCCGCATTGCTCTCATCAGGGAACGCGCCGTTGCCCATTTGGGCGCAGGGATTCATATTGGTTTTATCAAAGTCGCCATCCTTGGGCCCGACCAGGCAATTCATTACATGATGCAGGTGCATGTGCATTTGAGGGAGATTGGGCGCCGCGGCAGCCAAGCCAGCATGCTGGGCAGCCGTGGCAATTTCGGACGCCGCATCGGCATAAGCAGCCATGGGGAATGTAAACAGTCCGCCGGTTACGGCAGCAATTGCTATTTTGTTCAACATATGAACCTCCCTTGAAGTTCAGTCGCTCCCAGCAGCAGCGGCAATGAGAAGGAAAGTCGTGACGCCAAATTTACGGATACCCATCGCATTCCTCTCAACACCTGAAGCCGTGGTGGCCAGGACGCGCTAATCGCACGTTTCCAGCCATTTGGGTAGAATGGCTGATCTGATCAATTACTGGAACGAATGTCATAGTGAGACTATTGCCAACGCATTTACGCGTACCAGCCGTCGCGGATAATATACTCGTGGCTGGTGCATGGGAATGCCCAGAAGGCCTCCTAATTGGACGGGATGCCCCTTCCATTTCAGAGTCCCTACATCTTGAAGTGTGGTCGTTGGGATTGTCATGGGATGTCCGCTTTGGGTCAAAAGTGGCCATTTGGGGGGCATTTGGGCCGACTAATTGACCGTGGGCGGTCCAATTCCGGGTAAGGTGACAAGATGACAACTATGGGGAAGCCGACATGAAAATCCTGATCGCACTTGCAGCGCTTGTGTGCGCCTCGGCTGCACAGGCTGACACTGGGGTCGATACGACGATCCGCCAGTTCGGCGACGCTTTCAACAAGGGCGACGTTAAGGCTGCGAAAGCGTTGCACGTCGCCAAGCCGGTCATTATCGACGAGGTTGGGCCCCACCTGTGGACGGGACCAAAGGCGTTTGCTGGCTGGCTGGCTGACTTGGCTAAGTCGGACGCCGCCGAGGGAAAGACTGAAGGCCAAGTGGCTTTAAGCGCACCAACCCGCGAAGTTGTGTCCGGTGACAGCGCTTACGTCATCGTTCCCTCGACGTACAGCTTCAAGCAAAAAGGCAAGACCTTGCGCGAGACTGCCCAGATGACTTTTGTGCTGACCAAGGTTTCGTCGGATTGGAAAATCGCCGCCTGGACCTGGACGGGGCCGGAGGGCGTGCCCGTCAATTAAGCTGCCCCCGCAGAGTTGGGTGCGGGAGCGACTCAAAATACACGTGGTGCGCGATCAGTGATTTGGTGAAGTCCGCTTCGGGTCAGAAGGGGTCATTCGTCCTCGCCCCTACCCAACGTCCGCTTTGCGCCAAAAGCCGGCATGCGCTTGGCCGATGGCAGGCGCAGAAAACGGCGCATCGGAGCTGGATTGCACCTGCCGCGCCGTGGGCGAACCGAGCTTCCGCTTCGACTGCTGTGCCACTAGGCTGGCATCAGCGGATGTGGAGGGAAAAATGACCTGTCGCGCCTTCTTCCTTGCTGCCGCCATGCTGGTGGCAGCGGCGCCCTTTGCAGCACCGGCCTGTGCCGCCCCTGCCAAAATCAAAGCCGGCATTAGCGGCCAGGATTGGGGCACCACACAGAAAGGCGAAAAGGTCAGGCTTTTCACCTTGACCGGCAAGGGCGGCATGGTGGCCAGGATCACCAATTTTGGCGGCGTGGTGGTGGACCTGATCGTGCCGGACCGGAATGGCAAGCCGACCAATGTGGTGCTGGGCTATGACGATTTCGCCTCTTACGAGAAAGGCGGCGTCTACAGCGCCCTGATCGGGCGCTATGCCAACCGCCTGTCGTTCAAATTTCTCGTTGATGGAAAGATCTACGAACAGCCCGCACCGCCGCCCGTCCGGCGCCCCCACGTTCGGCGTCGCCAGGTTCGGCGCCCCAGGCGCCGCGGCCTTACATCCAGCACGGCGGCAGCAACGGCTTTCAGAAGCGGGTGTGGGAGGCGGTCGCACATGATGGGCCCGATCCCAGCCTGGCCCTGACCATCAAGGAGGCGGACGGCACCGGCGGCTTTCCCGGCAATATCACGGTGACAGTCACTTATACGGTGCGGGCGGACAATACGCTGGTCCTGGATTACAAAGGCACCACCGACAAACCGACGGTGATGAACCTCACCAACCATTTTTATTTCAACCTGAATGGCGGCGGCAAGGACATCAGCGACGAAAGACTGACCTTGTTCTCCAGCCGCTATACGCCCTTTGACGCCAACGCCATGCCCACCGGTGTCGTGGCGTCCGTGGCGGGCACGCCTTATGACTTCACAAAGCCCGTTCGCATCGGCGACCGCCTGGCGCTCCCCGATGTCGTGCAGACTGTTGGCGATGGGACGCGCATCCCCGGCTATGACACGGCCCTGTTGACGGATGGCGTGGTCGGACAGCTTCGGCCCGCTGCCCGCGTGGACGATCCCGACACCGGCATCGTGATGCTGACTTTCACCACTCAGCCGGGCCTGGAGCTCTACACCGACAATATCAACACCCAGGTCAAGGGCAGACAGGGCGCGCTGTATGGCAATCACTGGGCCATCAGCCTGGAAACACAAAGGGCGGCCGACACGCCCAATCACCCCAACTTCACTTCGGCCGAAGTGACACAAGCCAAGCCGCTGCACGAAGTCACAGAATACCGGTTTAGCACTTTGAAGTGAGCCAATGCCGGGCAAGGTTCGGCATAACAGCGAGCGAAGCCTCCGGGAACGATCGCCCACATTATTGGCACATCATCCCGAATCTGCCGATTTCGTTGGCATCTTCTGCAACGAGAGTGGCCGCGAAGCCACGCGCAGTCATCCGAACACCAAATATCCCGTCAATCCCGATTGAGTAATCCGCTCCTGCAGAATTAAGCTTGGAGGCAATTGAGTTGTTCTTGGAGATTTCTTGGATGCCAACAAACCAGGCCATGACTCAGCCGGCCCTTGGTGAGCGACAGCGGCTGTCGCTCAGGATTGCAAGCATAGAGTATCGCATCAAATGGGACGATAGGACTCAAACCTGGGACGTGTTGCGCAACGGCGTGGCAACGCAGGTGGTTTCGCGTAAAAAGCGCACCTCGGCGGTCGCATCGGCAATCCGGGACGCGAAGGCGGAGTTCAAGGCTTCGAACGGTACTGTGGTTGTGACGTGCTTGGAGGGTCACAGATTGGAAACGCTTTGGAGGGGAACACAGTTGGCGGTCCTCAGCTAACCCAGGCCCATGTTCATTGATTTGAGGGAAAATCCGGCGAAGGCCAGTGTCCTTCATAGGTCAGAAAGCGGACATCAGAATTGCCGAAGATGCTTTGCTATGGAGGTGCCGGCACCGATCTGGCTTGCCCGGCCGTGCCGGCATAGGTCACGATAATCACCACCGGCTCATCATCGGTAAGACCCCGATGGGCGGCATTGACTTGTTCGGGAATTGCCTCGCCCTCCCGGAAGACCTTTTTCCGCCCCGTCGCCCGGTCTTCGACGGTGATATGGCCAGACAGGATGTAGCCGACGTTTGGCATGGGATGCATATGCCAGGGAAGGCGCTTGTGCGCCGGTATTGTGACCCTGACGACCGTTAGTTCCGGACGGCCTTCGCCATATTTCTCATAAGGTCTGCCGTTCCACGCGGTGGTGCTTTTCACCAGAACCCTGGTTTGGACGGCCTCCTTCGTTCTCGCTTGGGCGATCCCGCCAACCAGCAGCAAGATCGCCACCGACAGGAAATATTTGACCATAGGGCTGCTCCCCAATCCTTCGCCTGTTTCTATTGCCGAAGGGGCAATCGCAACGCGTCCCGATCAAGTGTGAATGGTTTTGGGCGAGATTTCCTCTCAAAAGACCCCTGAAACCAGACGTAAAATGCACTCATTTTTGGGCGCTTTTCCTGTATTTCAGCGGAAACGGGGCGGGGAGTCGGAATCCCGCTGCAGTCACTAACATCGTCCCCTGCGGGAACCTCCGCGGGCTGACAGACTTATCTCAAGGAATCCCGTCTCAAGGAATCCCGGCAAACGGGTGCGATGCGCCATATCCTTTGGGTTGTTATCCCTGCGTTGGCCTGGCTGCCGGCCGGGACGGCGGGCGCACAAACCCGTGACAAGAATTGGACGCAGTGCACCGATGTCGACGATGACAATCTCATCATCGCCGGATGTACCGCGATTATCCAATCGCGCGATGAATCCGACGTGAATCGCGCCATTGCCTTCAAAAACCGCTGCATGGCGATCAACAATTCCGGCAATCATGACCGCGCGATCCAGGACTGTGACCAGGCGATCAGCCTGAATCCGGGCAACCTGGAGGGCTATCTGTCTCGCGGCCATGCGCTGTTCAACAAGGGCGATTACGACCGCGCGATCCTGGATTACGGCCAGGCCATCACGCTGGGCTCCAATACGGCAAACACCTATGTCGCGCGGGGTGCGGCCTATCACAAGAAGGGCGATAATGCCCATGCGATCGAGGATCTGGACCAGGCGATCAAGCTCGACCCCGGCGACGCCACGGCCTTTTTCGCCCGCGGGGCGGCCTATCAGGCGCAAAGCGAAAATGATCGCGCGATCCAGGATTACAGCCAGGCGATTACGCTGGCGCCCAGATTTGCCGCCGCCATTTACCTGCGCGGCTCCGTGAAAAAACTCATGGGCGACGACAAGGGCGGCGACGCCGATATCGCGCGGGCAAGGCAAATCGATCCGGTGGTGGGGAAAACCAGCGTGCCTCAGCGCCGATGATTCCGGCATGAGGCCGTTTGGTTCCTTGCAGGAATCTCAATATTTTCACATATGTTGGAAAAGTTCCCGGATACGCTGTCAACACCCCAGCGTTACGATTGCGGTCTTCGGATCGATAATTGCGAATTCGACCTCCAGGGATATCCTCCGTAGGCGAGCGCAGAATGTGAGGTGTTTCATGTTCAAACGTTCGGGAAGAAGCGCATTGATTTGCGCCGTACTACCGATTGGATTGCTGGCGGCGGGTTGCGCCAGCTTTGAAGGCATAGGCAGTGAAGGCTTCCACGAAGTCGTGGCGGGCAACTGGCCGGCGGCCAAGGCTGATTTTGAGCAGGATTACAAATATGCTCCGAACCATCCCGTTACCCAGTTCAACATAGGCACCGCCTACCACCATGATGGCGACATCAAGGCGGCGGACGGTATGTTCAGCCAGGCCGTCATCAGCGGCAGGACCTACTATCCCAGCGCGACCTTGGAACCCGAGGGTACGAGTGCCACCATTGCACGGCACGCCTGCACCCGCCTGCACAGGGACAATAAACTCGATACCAATTGCGGCGACCAGATCGCTATGGAATTGCCCCCGGCTCCCCCGCCGGCGCCCGTAGCCCAGGCCGCACCTGAACCCGCTCCGGCGGTAGAGGCCCAGGCCACTGCGCCGGCGCCGAAGCCGAAGCAGGATCGCAACTGACTGAGGCCAGGGGAAGGTGAATGGGGCACTGGCATGACAGGATCGCCGCGCGCACGGCCATGGCTTTTTGCCTTGGCGTGATCGCGGCGAGCCTTTTCCTCTCACCGGTACGCGCCGACGATAGCCCGGCGGCGGCAAGCCCAACCGGCATTGCTTCGGGTACGGACCATCCTGCCAGGCATGCCGGCATAGCCAGCTGGATTGCCCCGGACGAAGTGAAGAAAATGGCGGGCTGGGTGTTGGATTCCGGGGACAATCGCGGTGCGCCTTTTGTCATCGTGGACAAGTCCGAGGCCAAGGTCTTTGTTTTCGGCAAGTCCGGGGAAATGCTTGGCAATACTTGGGCGCTGGTGGGTTTGGCGCAAGGCGATGACAGCGTTCCGGGAATCGGAACCATGCCGCTGGCGCAGATTACACCGGATATGCGCACCACGCCGGCGGGCCGCTTTGTCGCCAGCATGGGCCACGACCTGAAGCTGGACGTGTTGTGGGTCGATTACCCGACCGCCGTCTCGCTCCATCGGGTCATTAACACCAATCCGGCCGAGCGCCGGCTGGAGCGGATCGTATCGAAGGTGCCGGCCGAGCACCGGATATCCTATGGCTGCATCAATGTGCCGGCTCAATTCTTCGACAGCGTGGTAGTCCCGGCGTTCAAGGGCACAAGCGGCATCGTTTACATATTGCCGGACGTGAAAGACCTGCGCGCGGTGTTCCCGGCCTATTACGACATCGACGATCCCGGGAAGCCGCAGGCGGCGCTCAACTGATCAGTTGATGATCATGACCTGGCGGGCATTGTCCATCGACCAGGAATTGAGCCGGCGGAGGAAGCTTTGGCCCAGCAGAAGGCTGCTCTTCGCCGATGCGATACGAACGGTGACATTCTGCATCACCAATTCACCGATCCGCAGGGAGGCCATGCGGTAGATTTTCGACGGCACCAGAGAGCCATCGGCCAGCATATAAGTCTTGGTGCCAAGCAGGTCGGCGCCGGTCAGGGTTCCCAGTTTCATCAAGCTGGAAGCCACCTCTTCGGGGATGCTGACATCCGCGGCGCCGCTGTCGACAATGAACTTTACGGTCATGACATCGTTCAGGACGACAGGAACGACAAAGGCGCCATCATGGGGCTCCAACGATACAACTTGCGCTGCGCCGCGGTCATCCGCCAGCGCAGCCCCAACCGAACCAACCGCCAGCACAAAGGCCAGCGCCGCGCGCGTGAAAAACATCTCGCCAGCCCATGCTACTTCGACACTGGCGACGATAAGTAATTCCGCGCCGCCGAACAATCTGGAACTCAGGGGAACTCACGGAACTTGCAACAATTGTTGCTGGGCAGCCTTCCCCGCAAGTGTTCCTCTCAGCCCGGCATGTCCAGTTCGCGGCTTTCGACCACCAGCCGCCAACTGGCAACGTCGCCTTGCAAGATTTCCGCGGCGCGGTGCGCCGTGTCGCGCAAGCTTTCAAAATCGGGCGTGCTCGACGCCAGCCCGCGGATCAGGCCTTCCAGTTGGACAACCATCCGGCTCGACCGGGCCGCGGTGCCGTCGAAATCCCCGATGACGCGCACGCCATAACTGGCGGCGCCAAGCGCTGGCAGTCCAGCCGAAAAAACGAAGATCCAGCGTTTCACGTCATGCGGCATG
>Ga0157379_10001361_pt1 | contig 20023 bp, 17 predicted proteins | sample S25metaG_FD_121802 | JGI IMG/M metagenome (GOLD analysis project Ga0157379, IMG submission 121802) | Switchgrass rhizosphere microbial communities from Kellogg Biological Station, Michigan, USA - S2-5 metaG | ecosystem: Host-associated > Plants > Roots > Rhizosphere > Soil | place: USA... | reverse complement strand
GGGCACACGGTCAGCGTGCAGACCGGCGCCGGGAACGGCGTGGGCGCCGCGGATGAGGACTACCGCAAGGCCGGAGCCAGCATCGCACCCGATGCCGCTACGGTGTTTACGGGGAGCGACCTGGTGGTCAAGGTCAAGGAGCCGCAGCTCAAGGAATGCGCGATGCTGCGTCCCGGGCAGGTGCTGTTCACCTACCTGCACCTGGCGGCCGACCTGGCGCAGACCGAGGCGCTGATGAAATCAGGCGCCGTGGCGATCGCCTATGAGACCGTCACCGCGCGCGACGGATCGCTCCCGCTGCTGGTGCCGATGAGCGAGGTGGCCGGGCGCATGTCGGTGCAGGTGGGCGCCTATTACCTGCAGAAGGCGCAGGGCGGGCGTGGTGTGCTGCTCGGCGGCGTGGCCGGGATCCCGAGCGGCAAGGTGGTGGTGATTGGCGGCGGCGTCGCCGGCACCGCCGCGGTCGAGATGGCGCACGGCCTGCGCGCCGAAGTGACCGTGATCGATCGTTCGCTGCCGCGGCTGCGCGCACTTGATGTGCAGTTCCACGGCGCCGTGCAGACCATTTTCTCGACCGCAGAGTCCATCGAGCGCGCAGTGGCCGAGGCGGATCTGCTGATCGGCGCGGTGCTGGTGCCGGGCGCTGCAGCACCTAAGCTCGTGAGCGAAGCGATGATCAAGCGCATGCGCCCCGGTTCCGTGGTGGTCGACATCGCCATCGACCAGGGCGGGTGCTTCGAGACCAGTAAGCCCACCACGCATGCCGATCCGGTGTACGTGGTGCACGGCGTGACCCATTACTGCGTGACCAACATGCCCGGAGCCGTGGCGCGCAGCTCGGCCCTGGCGCTCAATAACGCCACGCTTCCCTACGTAAAGGCGCTGGCCGACAAGGGCTGGCAGCAGGCGCTGGCGGATGATGCGGGATTGAAGGCGGGGCTGAACGTGGTCAACGGTCAGGTGGTGCACGCCGCCGTGGCCAAGGACCTGGGGCTCCCCGCCGTCAAAGCTTGATCTTGCCGCCTCCGGGTAGCGCTCCGCCGCCCACATCCGGCACCACGATGCGCGAGGAAGCCTCACGGCGGTACTCGCGCGCTTCCTCGATCGCCTGCTCCAGCGCCGCGTGCACCGCGGCCGGAAACTTACCCACCGCATCGACGAGCGAGCTCGCCTCGACATCGAAGGACAGCGGCAGCACGCCCCCGGGCGTCAGCAGCTGCGTCTGGCCGGAATAGAGCACCGGACGTGAGCTGTCGGGCTCGCCCGCCGCGGTGACCGGCGTCAGTCGGCGGATGGTGCCCGCCCTGCGGTCGGTGAAGATGTCCTCGCGATAGAGCGCATCCTTGTCCACCTGGATATCGGGAAGGCCGGGTTCCTGAGCCATCGTCTGATCCTCTTAAATTTCAATTACTCTCGAGCCAATCGATGATCGGCAGATCCGCGGGCAGCAGCGGGAGCGACCGCAGCCCCGCGGGCTTCTCCCAGCGCAACGCCTGCCCCTCGCGCCCGGAAGGTTCTCCCACGTAGCGTTCCACCTGCCAGACCAGGAGCTCCACGTGGCGCTCCGGGTACTCGTAGGTCAGCTCGAAGGCCGGGCGCAGCGACCTGACCTCAACGCCCAGTTCCTCGGCCAGCTCGCGCTTGAGCGCTGCCCTCGGGCTCTCGCCTGCCTCGATCTTGCCGCCCGGAAACTCCCAGTGTCCGGCCAGCGTCTTGCCTTCCGGTCGCTGACTGATCAGCACGCGCCGGGTGCGATCATAAAGCAGCGCCGCCACCACCCGTATCGTGGGCTTCAGGCCTCCAGCAGGCCGTGGCATTGCTTGTACTTGCGCCCAGATCCACAGGGACAGGGCTCATTGCGACCGATCTTGCGATCGCCCCGGACGAACGGGGCGCTCGCCACGCCGATCTCTAGCGCGCTCCCCGCGCCTGCGGCCGCCGCTGGCGCGCCTTGCTCGGGTGCCGGAGGCGGGCTTAGGCCTGAGGGCACCTCGGCATGCTGCGTCTGCAACGCACGCATCAGCTTCTCGCGCCGCTCCTCCTCCTCGCGATCGATCTGCTCCTGAGTGCGGAACTCGATCTTGCTCATCATCGCGGCGACGTCGTACTTGACGCGGCCGAGCATCGCTGTGAACAGCTCGAAGGCCTCGCGCTTGTACTCGTAGCGGTAGTCCTTCTGCGCATAGCCGCGCAGGTGGATACCCTGGCGCAGGTAATCCATGGCCGCCAGGTGTTCGCGCCAGTGCATGTCGAGCTGGCGCAGCACCACGTCGCGTTCGATGTGGCGCATGACCTCGGGCCCGATGTGATTGACGCGCTGGTGGTAGCTGTCCTGCACGGCCTGCACCACCTTCGAGCGCACCGCGCCATCTTCCAGGAGCGGGTCGGCCTCAAGCCACCCGGCCACAGCCACGGTGCAGCCGAAGTCCCGCTGCAGCGCCTCGTTGAGCGCGCTCAAGTCCCAGGACTGCGGGGCGCTGCCCACCGGCAGGTGCGCGTCCACCAGGCCCCGGATCGCATCTTCGAACATGCCGCGCACTGCCTCGCTCAAGTCCTCGGTGCCCAGGATCTCGGTGCGCTGCTGGTAGACCACCTTGCGCTGATCATTCGCCACGTCGTCGAACAGCAGGAGCTGCTTGCGGATGTCGAAGTTGTGCGCCTCGACCTTGCGCTGCGCCTTCTCGATCTGGCGCGTGAGCATGCCGCTCTCGATGACCTCGCCGCTCTTCATGCCGGCCATCTGCAGCCAGCGCTTGGTGCGCGCCGGATCGCCGAAGATGCGCATCAGGTTGTCTTCCATCGACAGATAGAAGCGGCTCGAGCCCGGATCGCCCTGGCGGCCCGAGCGGCCGCGCAGCTGGTTGTCGATGCGCCGCGACTCGTGGCGCTCGGTGCCGACGATGTGCAGCCCGCCGGCGGCCACCACCTCCTCATGCCGCTTCTGCCACGCGGTTCGCAGCTGCTCGCGCTCCGCATCACTCGTCTCGGCGGGCAATGCATGGAGCTCGGCCTCCAGGCTTCCGCCCAGCACGATATCGGTGCCGCGGCCGGCCATGTTGGTGGCGATGGTCACGGTGCCCGGGCGCCCGGCCTGCGCCACCACGTGCGCCTCGCGCTCGTGCTGCTTGGCGTTGAGCACGTTGTGCTCGATCTTTTCCTTCTGCAGCAGGCCTGCGAGGTACTCGGAGGTCTCGATCGAGGTGGTGCCCACCAGCACCGGCTGGGTGCGGGCCACGCAATCGCGAATGTCCGCGATGATTGCCTCGAACTTGTCCTGCTGGGTGAGATACACGAAATCGGCGCCGTCCTTGCGGATCATCGGCCGGTGGGTCGGGATCACCACCACCTCGAGCCCGTAGATCTGCAGGAACTCCGGCGCCTCGGTATCCGCGGTGCCGGTCATGCCGGCGAGTTTCTTGTAGAGCCTGAAGTAGTTCTGGAAGGTGATCGAGGCGACCGTCTGGTTCTCCTCGCGCACGCGCACGTTTTCCTTGGCCTCGACCGCCTGGTGCAAGCCGTCCGACCAGCGCCGGCCAATCATAGTGCGGCCGGTGAACTCATCGACGATGATCACCTCGCCATTGCGCACGATGTATTCGACATCACGCTTGTAGATCGCGTGCGCGCGCAACGCCGCATTCAGGTGGTGCATCAGGCGCACGTTGGCCGCGTCGTACAGGCTCTCGCCCTCGCGCAGGAGCTTGGATTCGAGCATCAGCTGCTCGACGCGCTCGTGGCCCTCCTCGGTCAGGTGGACCTGCTTGCCCTTCTCATCGACCGTGAAATCGCCCGGGCCGTCCTCGACTTCCTGGCGCTTGAGCCGCGGCACCAGGGCATTGATGCGCTGGTAGACCTCGGTGCTCTCCTCGGCGGGGCCGGAGATGATCAGCGGGGTGCGCGCCTCGTCGATCAGGATCGAGTCGACCTCGTCGATGATCGCGTAGGCGAGAGGCCGCTGCACCCGGTCCTCGAGCCTGAAGGCGAGGTTGTCGCGCAGGTAGTCGAAGCCGAACTCGTTGTTGGTGCCGAAGGTGATGTCGCAGGCGTAGGCCGCGCGCTTCTCGGTGGAGTCCTGCTGGCTCTTGATGACACCGACAGTGAGGCCGAGAAATTTGTAGATCGGGCCCATCCAGTCGGCGTCGCGCTGCGCGAGGTACTCATTGACCGTGACCACGTGCACGCCCTCGCCGCCGAGCGCGTTGAGGTAGGCCGGGAGCGTGGCGACCAGCGTCTTGCCCTCACCAGTGCGCATCTCGGCGATCTTGCCCTGGTGCAGCGCCAGGCCGCCGATCAGCTGCACGTCGAAGTGGCGCATCTTGAGCACGCGCTTCGCGGCCTCGCGCACCAGCGCGAAGGCCTCGGGCTGCAGCTCATCGAGCGCCGTGCCGGCGGCCAGCCGGTTGCGGAACTCGAAAGTCTTGGCCCGCATCTCCTCATCGCTCAGTGCGGAAATCTTGGCCTCGAGGCCTGCGGAAGCGCGCACCGCACGTCCATAGCCCTTGACGAGCCGCTCGTTGCGGCTACCGAACACCTTGGTCAGGGCCTTCAGCACTTGAAAAAATCCTTAAAAATCAATTAGATAACTCATCCCTGAGCGCTCAGGCCACCGCAGGGAACCGCGCATTGTACGGATAGATGGGCACGGTAGGAATTCGTTCGTTAGCGGCCTTGGGGATTGCGCCGATCGGCCCATGAATTGGCGCCGGTGCCTTAGCCCTTGGAACTATCTGGAGGCCGCAACCGGGAAATTCAACGTGCGAATTGTGAGACTCGAAACCGCAGATCAGCAGCTTAAGGCGATGCCGGCGGCGGATCGTTCCAGATGTCCACGGTGCAGCGCCACTGACCGTCGGCCTCGCGTCGCCAAATGGTTATGCCCCGGCCTGAGACCGTCATGGGCACTCCGTTCGGTCCAGGCACGGTCGTCTGAGTTGTGCTGGTCATGTACGCCAGTTTGCGGTCGGGCGAAAATGCGACCTTCTCGGACTTCCAGTGAATGTGAAAGTTGGGCGTGGCGAAACTTTCAGCCACAAACTTGCGAATCGCCGCTTTGCCTTCGATCACTGGCTGGCCAGGGGCCACGATGATCGCATCGTCGCTCCAATACGAGGCAGTCCGATCCACATCCTTACCTTCCGAGGCGAGGTTCGCCCACTCGGAGTCCCGCTGCAGCAGCTTTTGCTGCTCTGCTAGCAGATCGGAATTCGGCGAGCCGCAGCCCATGAGCACACAAAAGACCAGACTGCTCGCGGCCAGAATTCGCATTGGGAACATGTGCACTCTCCTAAAGAGTCAGGTGCGCGACAGGACGCGCACGACGGTTTCCCGGTAGTCACGGAACCCCAAGCGCTCGTAGAGTTCGCGAGCACGCTCATTGGCGCTCATGACATGCAGGAACGGGATCTGCTGGCGATGGAGCTGGCGCGCCATCACCTTATGCATCAGCAAGCGCGCGTAACCCTTACCCTGGTGATCTGGATGCGTGCACACGCCGCTCACCTCGCGCAAGGGCCCCGCGTGCATGCGCTCCCCGGCCATCGCGATCAGACGCCCGCCCTTGAAGAAACCGAAATATTCGCCGAGCTCGATGGTGCGCATCCCAAAGGGGCCAGGATTGGTGAGCTTGGCGAGCTCGACCGCCTGCGCCGCGTGCTCGGCCGTCAGCGGCACGGCTTCGAAGGCCTCATCGGTCACCGGATGAGCCACCTCGCGCGCCATGCACACCATCATGGATTCGACTTCAATGCGCCAGCCGGCAGGGACAGGTCCCGACCAGCCGCCGCAATAAAATTGCTCGCCGGGCTCGCAGTAGGGCTCGAGCGCGGCAAAGTCCGGGTTTCTCAGGTCCGCAAAGCCCAGGATCGGCGAGAACCCGGGTGCGTAGCGACGCGCTTGTCCCGCACCGGTCGCAAATTTCGCCTGCGGGCCGGTCAGCGCGTTCCAGAAGATGTTGTCGAGCAGGTGCAGCAAGCTTAACTTTCAGCTCTTGCGCTGTGCGCCCCCCGTGGCCGCTTTGAGCTCGGCCCAGTTGGGCGCGTACTTGAGGGCCTCATTATATTTATTCAACGCTTCGTTGCCCTGCTCCTGCTTAAGCAGCACGTCGCCCCAGGCCTTGAGCGGATCGGCCCAGTGCGGCCCCCGCTCATTGGCTTGCCTGAACTTTTCGATCGCGCCCGCCAGATCATCGTGCCGGGCGAGCGCCAGTCCCCATGAGTAATAGGCCGCCGGCAGATCAGGTGCCAACCGCACGGCCGCGGCATAGGCCTTTTGCGCGCCCTTCCAGTCGCCACGCCCGTCGAGTATGTCCGCCCGGAAGCGGTAGCAGTCCACGAAGGTACCGGCGGAATTGAGGATGGCGTCCGCCTTGTCCGGGTGCCCTGCGGCTTCCTCGGCCGGGGCGATCCAGCAGCTATAGCCGGCCACATCCGTCGCGGTTGTCGAGCCCTCACCGAAGGCCTCCATCTCCGTGAGCGCGCGCGCACTGTCGCCCGCCTCGGTGGCGAGGCGTGCGCGCACAAAATGCACCATCGCCGATATGGTCGGATCGTTCGGATCGCCGTGGGAAGTCTGGAGCGCGAGTTCCGCGGCGCCAAGATCGTGCAGCCGCGCCTGGATATCCGCGATCGAAGTGCCCGAGGCGCTAAAGAGCGAACCCACGCCGCCCGTGGCCTCGGCATCGGCGATGTGGCCGTAGAGCAGCGCCTGCAGGTTCCAGGTCAGAAGATCAAAGATCTGGTAATCAGGTTCCGGCGCGCGGCCCGGGCGGCCGCCGGCAATCTTGAGCATTTCCGTGCCCGCCTTCCAGGCGCCCTGCTCATCGCCAAGATTCACGCTGGCACTTTGCACGTTGGTCCAGGCATTCCAGTAGTCCGGCTTGAGCTTGAGCGCTTCGCGATAGAGCGCCAGAGCCTCGCGGGGCGAGCCACCGGTAGGCTCAAGAGCGATGCCCCACGAGTTGAGCAGATAAGGCTTGTCGGCCGCTCCCACGGAGCCGTAGGCCGCACGCGCGAACTCGATGGCCTCGGCATAGCGGCCCTCGGCGGTCAGGTGGCTCGCCCACAAGCCAGGCTCGGACTCGCTGAACACGTATTCGGCCGCCGAACGGCTCAAGGCCGAAAGGCCATCCAAGGGACCGGTGAACTTGCGCTCCGCGATGCCATCGGCGCGCACGGTAAGCGCCATCTCACCGGCGCCGATTGCCAATAGCTCACCGCCGATGTGCAGATCATGGCCGTAGCGCGAGCGCAGCATCGTGCTCAATGACTCAAGCGAGAAATGGTCCGAGGTGGGCGCGAGTTCCACACCATCCGTCCACGGACTGTTCAGTCCGCGGCGCGCGGCCATGCCGCGGGTGGCGCGCTGCAGGCGAGCGAGCTCACTTACCACGCCGCGTGCGATGACTCCGCCATCAATGCCGCTGGGAATTAAGTCCGGGGGCGCATGGAAGGAATTCACCAGCACCTGGCTCGAGGACATGGCATTACCGATCATCACCATGAGGCCGATGCCCAGCAGCGCAAGCACCGCTAACACGCCTCCTGCCACCGCAAAGCGCAGCCGGCGGCGCGCGCGACGAGACTGCTCCTCCTCCTGCTGTTCCTGCAGGCGGGCGAGGTCCATCTCGCGCTCGTACTTGAGATAGTCGGTCTGGATCCTGAGGATCAGCGACTTGTCGCTGTGCACTTCCCCGTTTTTCTTTTCCCGGCCCGTCACTGCACCGGGCGCCGCCTCTGCCATCATTCGCCTTTGAGGCCGCACACGGCCCTTCGCCCCGGGCTCGCGTGCCCGGCTCGCTGAGTATTCCTAAAATGGAAATCGCACCCTAAGGCGCGATCAGTGCACGAAGGCCTCAGGATCGATGGGCCGACCGTCCTTCAATACTTCAAAGTGCACATGAGGGCCGGTCGACCGTCCGGTCGAGCCGACCACCGCAATCGCCTGGCCACGCTCCACGGTATCGCCCCGTGCGACCGACACGCGCGAATTGTGCGCATAGCGGGTGACGTAGCCGTTGCCGTGATTGATTTCTACCAGCACCCCATACCCTTCGCGCGGTCCGGCATAGGTCACCACACCCTGCGCCACTGCGAGCACGTCGGCGCCCGCCTCGCTCGCAAAGTCGAGGCCCTTGTGGAAGGCCTCCTCGCCGTTGAAGGGGTCCATGCGCTCGCCGAAGACCGAGGAGATGTAGCCGGCCATGACCGGCTTGCCCGAGGGACGGATCTCGGCGGACAACTGGCGGCCGAGCAGTACAGACTCGAGGGCCGAAAACTGGGTGGTGCGGAAATCAAGATTGCGGTCAAACTGGTTGATCATGGCCGAGAGGTCCGGCACCTGCGCGCCGCGGCCGGCGCTGTCGGATTCCGGGCCGCCGACGGCCGGATCATGGTCAAAGTCGAACTCACGGCTGCTCAAGTTCGCCATCTGCGTGAGGCGCTTGCCGAGCGCATTGAGCCGGATCAGGTGCGCATTGAGCACGCCGAGCTTGAGCGCCAGCCCGTCGATCCCTTCCTGCAGGTGGACCTTGAGCTGCGCCAGTTCCGCACGCTGCTGCGCGACGTTGGCCGAAGTGCCGATAGTGCCGGCATTCGCACCCTTCACGCCCACCTGCACGCCGATCGCGAACACTCCGACCAGCACCGCCAGACCCGCGATCGACAGCAAGCTTAAGGCCAAGGGATGCGAAAGATTGAGATGGCGCGCCTTGCCCTGCCGACGCGAAAAATAGATCAGGTTCACGGAGCAATCCGCCCGCTTTCGGAGGCAGTAGGCGCAGGGCGCTTGGCGATCGACAACCCGGTTATCATGGCGTTCCCGCAGTATCCAGTGGCTTCTTTCTGTCCCCACCTTATGTCAGGCGGGCCTGGCTCTCGGTCGGTGCGAGAAACTATGCCGAAGAACCCACCCCAAGACAAGAAGTCATTCCCCAAAAAGGGCAAAAGACCCACTTCGCGCAAGGCTGATTTTGCGGTCAGAGCGCGCCCACAGACCGTGTCCCGGATTATGCAAGACCGCGGCTGGATCCGAGATCTACAGCACATTCGCGATCAGCAGCAGCAATGGCTCGATTGGCTCAAGGCAGCGCTCCCGGAAGAGCTGCGCGCGGCACTCATCAACGTGATCCAAAGCGGCGCTGAGCTGACCGTGCTGGCGGCATCAGCCGCCTGGAGCGCCCGCTTGCGCTACGCGCTCGATGAGTTCGATGGAAAGATCAAACAGCGTGCCCCGGAAATCGAGCGGATCAAAGTCAAGGTCGCACCCCGGGGCCGCAGCTCCTGAAAATGGCCTCTTCAGTCCGGTTGAAAAGCTCGCGCTCTTAAGAGGCGAGCGCGGTGGTCGGGATGGTGAGTGCCTGCACGTAGGAAATCGGCGCCTGATCGGGCCGCTCGAACACCACTTCTTCCCACGCCGTCGTTTCGGCCTGCAGGGCGCGCAGCAGCCGGTTGTTGAGGCCGTGCCCGGACTTGTGTCCGGAGAACTCGCCGATCAGGCTGTGCCCGAGCAGGTACAGATCGCCGATCGCATCGAGGATCTTGTGCTTGACGAACTCATCCTCGTAGCGCAGCCCGCCTTCGTTCAGCACCTTGGAATCATCGAGCACGATCGCATTATCGAGCGTGCCGCCCAGCGCCAGGTTGTGGGCGCGCAGCATCTCCAGATCGCGCATGAACCCGAAGGTGCGCGCGCGCGAGATTTCCTTGAGGAACGCGGTGGTCGAAAAGTCCATGGTGGCGCGCTGCATGCGGCGCTTGAAGATCGGATGGTCGAACTCGATCTCGAAGTTGACCTTGAAGCCCTCATAAGGGTCGAACTGCGCCCACTTGTCGCCGTCCTCGACGCGCACCGTCTTCTTCACGCGCGTGAAGCGCTTCGGTGCCGACTGCTCCTCGATCCCTGCCGACTGCAGCAGGAACACGAAGGGACCGGCGCTCCCGTCCATAATTGGAACTTCCGGCGCGTTGAGCTCGATGCGGGCGTTGTCGATCCCCAGGCCCGCGAAGGCCGACAGCAGGTGCTCGACCGTGGAGACCTTGGCCGCACCCTGCACCAGCGTGGTCCCAAGGTTAGTCTCGCCGACGTTCGAGGCGCGCGCCGGGATGTCCGGAGCGCCCACAAGATCGGTGCGCTGGAAGACGATGCCGGTGTCCGGCTCGCCAGGTTTGACGGTCATGAGCACGCGCTGACCGGTGTGCAAACCCACGCCGGTGGCGCGGATGCTGTTGCGAATTGTGCGTTGACCGACCATGAATCCTTACCGTACCACAGCCACCCCGCGAGGGGGCCACCGAAAGTCCCAAAGCCGCCGAAGCGCCTTTGAGGACTTGCAGGTCAGCGGGCGCCGGTCAGCTGACAATAACCGGCGCCCGCCTACACCTCACCGGAACTTATGCAACCTCACCCCTCTCGAAGCCTCGGCCCATCTTCCGGCACGAATGAGCCAAGTTACGGGCGGCGGCGTTTGGCAACGCCACACCGCCCACGCCCCTCCTAACAAGTGCCCCGCAAGCGTCGCGTAAACATGGCGGCTAGTCCGCCTGCCGCCGCAGGAACGCCGGGATGTCGAGCAGGTCCTCGGCCGGCATCGCCGCCGCCGGTTCCGGACGCAAGCCATCACCGACCGCACGCTGGCGCTTGACTGTGGGCGTGTCGAGACCCGCGTAATCGCCGTGCGTCATCGGCCCGTGCTTGACCACGCGGATGTTCGGCATCTGCGGGGCCCGGACACTCTCGCGCGTAGCGGCGATCAGGTGCTCGCGGCTGGTGTGCGCAGCGCTCCGTGCAACCACGTTGGAGCCCAAGCCTGTGGCGACCACGGTCACGCGCAGCTCGTTGCTCATCTCGGGATCAATAACGGTCCCGACCACCACGGTCGCATCCTCGGAGGCGAACTCCTTGACGATGCGGCCGACTTCCTCGAACTCGCCGATCGCAAGGTCCAGCCCGGCGGTAATGTTGACGAGTATCCCGTGGGCGCCCGAAAGACTGATGTCCTCGAGCAGCGGGGATGACACGGCCGCCTCGGCAGCGGTGCGTGCACGCCCCTCACCGCTCGCATGGCCACTGCCCATCATCGCCATGCCGGTCTCGGACATCACGGTACGCACGTCCGCAAAGTCCACGTTGATCAGACCCGGGCGCGTGATCAGTTCCGCGATGCCCTGCACGGCACCCTGCAGCACCTGGTTGGCCGCCTTGAACGCATCGAGGAGCGTTGTGGTCGGGCCTAAGACCGTCAGCAGCTTCTGGTTGGGGATGGTGATCAGCGAATCGACGCTCTTGGTCAGCTCGCTGATGCCATGTCCGGCCATCATGCCGCGCTTGCTGCCTTCCATCTCGAAGGGACGCGTGACCACGGCCACGGTCAGGATGCCCAGCTCGCGCGCCAGCTGCGCCACCACGGGAGCGGCGCCCGTGCCGGTGCCACCGCCCATGCCGGCGGTGATAAACAGCATGTCGCAGCCCTGGATCAGCTCGACGATGCGGTCGCGATCCTCGACCGCCGCCTGCCGGCCCACTTCCGGATCGGCGCCGGCCCCCAATCCCTTGGTGATGTTGCTGCCGATCTGCAGCGCGGTCTTGACCTTCGAGGCCTTGAGCGCCTGCGCGTCGGTGTTGATGCAGATGAAGTCCACGCCCTCGATTCCGCACGTGGCCATGTGCGAGACGGCGTTGCCACCGCCCCCGCCCACCCCTATGACTTTGATTACAGCGCTTTGGCTGTAGGCATCCATGAGTTCAAACATGAGTGTCAGCTCCTTGTTGATCAGTTGAACGAAAAACCACTAAAAATGACCCTGGAACCACTGGCGCATGCGCCCCAGCGCCGCCCCAGCACTGCCGCCCAGCAGCGCGCTGCGGCCGGGCGGCGCGGTGTTCTCGCGCGCGTACAGCAACAGACCCACCGCTGTCGAATAAATAGGATTTTTCACCGCATCGGCCAGACCACGCACCGACTGCGGAAATCCCAACCGCACCGGCACGTGAAAAATTTCCTCCGCGAGCTCGATCGCCCCTTCCATGCGCGCGCTGCCGCCGGTCAGCACCAGGCCTGCGGCGATGATTTCCTCGAAGCCGCTGCGCCTGAGCTCCTCGCGGATCAGGTTGAAGAGCTCCTCGTAGCGCGGCTCGACCACCTCGGCCAGCGTCTGGCGCGCCAAGCGCCGCGCCGGCCGGTCCCCGACGCTCGGCACCTCGATGCTCTCGTCGGGGTTGGCGAGCTGCGAGAGTGCGCAGGCGAAGCGCACCTTGATCTCCTCGGCGTACTGGGTCGGCGTGCGCATCGAGACCGCGATGTCGTTGGTGACCTGGTCCCCTGCGATCGGGATCACGGCCGTGTGGCGGATCGCGCCTCCTGAGAACACCGCGATGTCGGTGGTGCCGCCGCCCACATCGACGATGCACACGCCCAATTCCTTTTCATCGTCGGTCAGCACCGCGAAGCTCGAGGCCAGCTGCTCGAGCACGATGTCCTCGACCACCAGGCCACAGCGCTGCACGCACTTGATGATGTTCTGCGCGGCCGAGTCGGCCCCGGTGACGATGTGCACCTTGGCTTCCAGGCGCACGCCGGCCATGCCGATGGGATCGCGGATCCCCTCCTGGCCGTCGATGATGAATTCCTGCGGCAGCACGTGCAGGATGCGCTGGTCCGCCGGGATCGCCACCGCCTTGGCCGCCTCGATCACGTGCTCGACATCGGCCGCGGTGACCTCGCGGTCGCGGATGCCGACCACGCCGTGGGAATTGAGGCTGCGGATGTGGCTGCCGGCGATGCCGGCATAGACCGCGTTGATCTCGCAGCCGGCCATGAGTTCGGCCTCCTCGATGGCGCGCTGGATCGACTGCACGGTCGATTCGATGTTCACGACCACGCCTTTCTTGAGCCCGCGCGAGGGCTGGGAGCCTAAGCCGATCAGTTCGATGGCCCCATCGCTGGTCAGCTCGCCCACCAGCGCCACCACCTTCGAGGTGCCGATATCGAGGCCGACGATGAGACTCCGATCCGAACGCTTAGCCATCCGCTTTACCTTCCTGTCCGTGACTGTCCTGGCTCGCGTGCGCCGACGCGCTGCGCCAGCCGACCGCAAATCCATTGGTGTAACGCATGTCGACGTAGGCGATGTCGGCGGCGCGCTGGCAGATCAGGCGCAGCGCGACGCCAAGAAAGCGCTGGAAGCGCTCATCGACCTGGCGCCGGCCGAAGCGCACCGCCACGCCATCATCGAGCGTGAGCTCCCAGGCGCCGCGCGCATCGAGCTTGAGCGAGGTGAGACGAACTCCGGATTCCTCAATCTTTCCCTGCAGCGCCAGATAGCGCGCCACCACGTCCGCCTCGGTGCCGGTGGGACCGGCCAGCTGCGGCAGCTCCGGGGGCACGAAGCGCGCGTTGCCGGTAAACAAATCCCCGTGCGCGTTGACAAGGTCAGTGCTGTTCCAGCGCGCCACCGCCTGCTGTTCAATCACCGTGACCGCGAGTCCCCGCGGCCAGCTGCGCTGCACGGTGGCCGCCGCCACCCACGGCACAAGCCGCAGCGCGCGGCGCACGTCATCGAGATTGACGCTCACCAGACCTGCGCCGTGGAGCTGCGCGCGCACTGCCTTTTCCACATCCTGCGCACTCAGGTGCTGGAACTGACCATCGACGCGGATGCGCTCGATCGGCTGGTTCATGAACATCAAGAGCGCTCCCGCGAGTGCTAACAGCCCTGCGAGCGCTGCGCCGATCGCACCGATCCGGCGCCACGGCCAGAGCGCAATGCTCATGCGCTCGCCGTCTTCAGCGCGGCGACGCACGTTGCGGGCGCGCCCTAGCATGGCGTGCGCACCAGGCTGGTCTCGAGAATGCGCCACACCAGCTCGCCGAAATCCAGTCCCGCGACGCGCGCGGCCATCGGCACCAGGCTGTGATCGGTCATGCCAGGAACCGTATTGACCTCGAGGAGCAGCGGTTTGCCGCCCTTGCGCATCATGAAATCCGCGCGCCCCCAGCCCTCGGCCGCGCAGGCCTCGAAGGCGGCGAGCGAGAGCTGCGCGAGCTGCCGCTCGGCTTTGGCGCTCAGACCCGAGGGGCAGGTCTTGACCGTGTCGGCGCGCAAATACTTGGCCTCGTAGTCGTAGAAGGCGCGCGGGGTTTCGATGCGGATCGAGGGAAGAGCTGCGCCCTGCAGCATCGATACCGTGTACTCCGCGCCCGTGATCCAGGGTTCGGCGAAGGCCACCGGCTCGTGCTGCGTGGCCGCGCGCCAGGCGGCCGGCAGCTCCTTGGCCTTCTCCACTCGCGTCATGCCGACACTCGATCCTTGCGAGGCGGGCTTGACGATCATCGGCACCTTCAAGCGCTTGAGCGCGACCTTGAGGTCCGCTTCCTTGCGCAGCACCACGAAATCCGGCGTCGGTACGCCGACCGCGGCGGCCAGGCGCTTGGTGCGGAGCTTGTCCATCGCAATCGCCGAGCCGGTCACGCCGCTCCCGGTGTAGGGGATGCCGAGGAACTCCAGCGCTCCTTGCACCGTGCCGTCCTCGCCCCCCGGGCCGTGCAGAGCGATCCAGGCGCGCTGGAATTTTTCGGTGCGAAGTTCCGTGAGATCGCGGAGCGAAGGATCAAAACCGTGCGCATCCACGCCGCGGCTCTTGAGCGCGGCGAGCACGTCCCTGCCGCTCATCAACGACACCTCGCGCTCGGTGGAGCTGCCGCCCAGGAGCACCGCCACGCGCCCGAATTCCGCCGCCGATTTCACGCGCCGCAACTTGCTGGCGTCGTAACGCAGATGCATCAGATCTTCTCCCCGACTATGCGCACTTCGGGCACCAGCTCCACGCCGTGCACCTTGCGCACGGTGGCGCGCAGGTGCTCGATCAGCTGCTCCAGGTCGCGCGCGCTCGCCTTACCCTCGTTGAGAATGAAATTCGCGTGCTTATCGGAGACCACCGCGTCTCCGACGCGGTAGCCCTTCAATCCCGCCGACTCGATGAGCCGCGCGGCGTGATCGCCGGGCGGGTTCGTAAACACCGAGCCGCAGCTCCACTCGCCTAGCGGCTGCGTCTGCTTGCGGTGCTGCGCGAGCCGCCGCACTTCGCCGGCCGCAGCCGGGTCGGCCGCGGTAAATTCGAGCTCCGCGGCCAGAAACCACTCATCGTTGGCGGGCGCGGCCACGTGCCGGTAGCCGATCCGGTATTCGCTTGCCGGGCGCGTGCGGCAGCTCCCGTCGCGCGCCATCACGTCCACCGCGCGCACGTAGCTCCAGGTTTCACCGCCGTAGGCTCCGGCGTTCATGGCCAGGGCACCGCCCATGGTGCCCGGGATCCCGGCAAAGAATTCGGCGTGGCCTAGTCCCCACTTGGCGCAGGACCGGGTCAGGCGCGGACAGGGCACGCCCGCCTCGCACCACACGCGCTTCTCTTCGCGGTGCTCCAGGCGCGTAAAGGCGCCGTAGGTGCAGATCACGACGCCCCTGATGCCGCCATCGCGCACCAGCAGGTTGCTGCCTAGTCCCACCCATAACAGCGGCGTGTCGGCGGGCAGCTGGGCGAGGAACGCGGCCAGGTCCTGGCGATCCCGCGGCGTGAAGAACACATCGGCCGGACCGCCCACGCGCCAGGAGGTGTGGCGAGACATCGGCTCATCGCGGCGCACGCCCGCGTTAAATTCGGCGGCGACGCTCAAGCTCATGTGCGCCGCTCCACCGCGCGCGGCGCGGCCAGCTTGGTCAAAAGTTCATGGGCGATGGCCCCGATGTGCCCGGCACCCATGGTGACGATCACATCCCCATCGCGCAGCACATCGCGAAGTGCCGTGCCGATGTTCTCAACGCGCGGCACGAACACCGGCTCGAGCTTGCCGCGGCTGCGGATCGCGCGGCAGATCGCCCGCCCGTCGGCGCCCTTGATCGGGGCTTCGCCGGCGGCGTAGACCTCGGTGATCAACAGCACGTCAAAGCCGGTCAGCACGTTGGCGAAGTCATCGAGCAGATCGCGGGTACGCGTGTAGCGGTGCGGCTGGAAGGCCAGCACCAGGCGCCTATCGGGCCAGGCCTGGCGCAGCGCATCGAGCGTGGCGGCGATCTCGGTCGGATGGTGCCCGTAATCATCGACGATCGTGACCTTGCCCTTCGCCGTCTGCACCTCGCCCAGCCACTGCATGCGCCGCTCGATGCCCTGGAACCCGGCCAGTGCGCGCGCGATGGCGCCATCCTCGATCTCAAGTTCGGTGGCGACCGCGATCGCGGCCAGCGCGTTGCGCACGTTATGAAGGCCAGTCATGTTGAGCGTCACCGCGAGGGGCTCAGGGCGCCCCGGGCGCAGCACATCAAACAGCGTTCGGGCACGCTCGCGATGCACGTTGACGGCGCGCACATCGGCCGATGGGCTAAGCCCGTAGGTCAGCACCGGGCGGCCGACGCGCGGCAGGATGCTCTGCAGGTGCTCATCGTCCTGGCACAGCACCGCCAGTCCATAGAAAGGCAGGTTGTGCAGGAAGCTCACGAAGCTGTCGCACAGGCGGGTGAAATCCCCGCCGTGCGTGCCCAAGTGGTCGTTGTCGATGTTGGTGACGATCGCAATCGTCGGCTGCAGGTGCAAAAACGAGGCGTCGCTCTCATCAGCCTCGGCGACCAGGTAGCGCCCGGTGCCCAGGCGCGCATTGGTGCCGGCGCTCTTGAGCTGCCCGCCGATCACGAAGGTTGGATCAACGCCGCCCTCGGCGAGCACGCTCGCGACCAGGCTCGTAGTGGTGGTCTTGCCGTGGGTGCCCGCGACCGCAATCGACTGGCGGAAGCGCATCAGCTCGCCGAGCATTTCGGCGCGCGGCACCACCGGCACGCGCCGCGCGAGCGCGGTGCGCACCTCGGGGTTGTCGGTGGCCACGGCACTGGAGGTCACGACCACGTCCGCCCCCTCGACGTTGCCGGGCCTGTGGCCGATGTCGATGCGGGCGCCTAAGGAGCTTAAGCGCGCGGTGACCGCATTCGCCTTCAGGTCCGAGCCTTGCACCTTGTAGCCGAGGTTGAGCAGCACTTCGGCGATGCCGCCCATGCCGGCCCCGCCGATGCCGACGAAATGGATGGTGCCGATGCGGCGCATCCGCTGGTTCATGCCACCGCTCCGGCAAACTGCACGCAGGCGGCCGCGAGTTCCGCGGTCGCGCGCGGCTGCGCCAGAAGTCTGGCGCGCTCGGCCATCGCGATCAGCCGTCCTCGGCCCGCGCACAAGGTCGAAAGCTCCTCGGCCAGGCGCTCGGCGGTGAGTTCGCGATCGCTGATCAGGAGCGCGGCGCCTTCGGCCGTTGAGACCTGCGCGTTGCAGGTCTGGTGATCATCGACCGCCGCCGGGAACGGCACCAGGATGGCGCCCACGCCAGCGCAGTTGAGCTCCGATACGGTGAGCGCCCCGGCGCGGCAGATCACCAGATCCGCCCAGCCGTAGGCCTCGGCCATGTCCGCGATGAAGGCAGTCACGTCAGCGGTCACGAGCGCTGCGGCGTAGGCGCGCTTTGCGCCCTCGACCCCGCGCTCGCCCGCCTGGTGGCGCACTTCGAGCCTGACCCCGTCGCCCAAACGCGCGAGCGCGTGCGGCACCACGGAATTAAGGCGCGCCGCGCCCTGGCTGCCGCCGACCACTAGGATGCGGATCGCGCCGCTCCGGTAGGCAAAGCGCACCGCCGGCGGTGGGAGCGAGGCGATCTCGGCGCGCACGGGATTGCCGATCTGGTGCGCGCTGACTCCGCTGCCGAAGGCGTTGGGGAAACCCGTGTACACCTCGCGCGCCAGGCGCGCCAAAACCCGGTTGGTAAATCCTGCGATCGCATTCTGCTCATGGATCAGGAGCGGCCGGCGCGAGAGCCACGCGGCCACGCCTCCCGGGCCTGACACGTAGCCGCCCAAGCCCACCACCACGGTGGGCTTGTGCCGGCGCATCACGGAGAGCGCTTCGATGAGTGCCCGGATAAGGAGGATCGGCGCGCACAGCAAGGTCCAGAGGTTCTTGCCACGGAGCCCGCCGATGCTGAGCCACTCGATCGGGATGTTCTCGGCCGGCACCAAGCGCGCCTCGAGCCCGCGCTGCGTGCCGAGCCACACGATCTGCCAGGAGCGTGTGCGCAGCTCCTTGGCCAGGGCGAGTGCGGGGAACACGTGGCCGCCGGTGCCGCCGGCCATGATCAATGCCACCGGCGCACTCACGCTAACCGCCCGCGCGCCGCGCCGCGCGCGCCGAGCGCCACTTCGTGGTGCACGCGCAAGATCAGCCCCAGCCAGGCGAGCGCCACCAGCATGCTGCTGCGCCCGTAGCTCATCAGCGGGAGCGTCAGGCCCTTGGTGGGCAGCACCCCCATGTTCACGCCGATGTTGACGAAGGCCTGCACCACCAGCCACAGCCCGAAGCCCGCGGCCAGGTAGGCGTGAAATTTCATGTTGGCATCGTGGGCGCGGCGTGCGAGCGCGAACACGCGCCACGCGAAGGCGAGGAACAACGCGAGCGTGAGCACCACGCCCACGAGCCCGAGCTCCTCGGCCAGCACCGCGAACAGGAAATCGTTGTGCGCCTCGGGCAAATAGAAGAGCTTCTGCACGCTGGCGCCCAATCCCACGCCGAACCACTGGCCACGGCCGATGGCGATCAGCGACTGCGTGAGCTGGAAGCCGGTGTTGTAGGGATCGGCCCAGGGGTTGAGAAATCCGGTCACACGCCGCATGCGGTACTCGGAGAACATCACCAGCGCCGACATCGCCGCGCTCGCCCCCAGCACCGCGGCCACGACCCAGCGAAGCTGTGCCCCGGCCAAGAACAGCAAACCAAAGCCGGTCACGAACAGGACGCTGGCCGCGCCTAAGTCCGGTTCGGCCAACAGCAGTGCCCCCAGCACCACCAGCAATCCGATCGGGCGCAGCAGTCCGCCAAAGCTCCCGCGCAGCGCGGTCTCGAAGCGCACGCAGTAATGGGCGATGTAGATCAGCGCCAGCACGCGCGCGGCCTCCGAGACCTGGAAGTTCAGTCCCGGAAAGCGCAGCCAGCGGCGCCCGCCGTTGACCATGTGCCCTAAGCCCGGGATCAGCACCAGCCCCAGCAGCACCATGGCGGCGATCAGCAACGCCGGTGCTATGCGCTCGATGACCGAGATCGGAACCAAAAACATTGCGCCCGCCAGCACTAGCCCTGAGGCCACGATCACCAGCTGCCGCTCCAGGTACTCGAAGGGATCGCCGCTCTCGTGTGCCGCAGTGGTCACGGAAGCGGAAGTGACCATGATCAGACCCAGCAGCAAGATCGCCGCCACCAGCAGCAGGATCAGCGGATCGAGCCGCAACAATGCCGCGCGCTCGCCCGGCCGGTTCATCGGCGTGACCTGCGAGTTCATGGCTGAAGTCCCCGCACCGCGGCCGCGTACACTTCACCTCGGTGCGCGAAGTCGCGAAACATGTCCAGGCTCGCGCAGGCCGGCGAGAGCAGCACGGTATCGCCCGCGCGCGCGTGGCGGGCGGCTTCCGCCACCGCCGCCTCGAGCGTGGCGCAGTAATCGATCGGGCACACCTCGCGCAGCGCCTCGCCGAGCACGCGCGCATCGCGTCCGATCAGCAGTGCCCGTTTGAGCTTGCCGCGCAGCGCCGCGGTCAGGGGCCTGAAATCCTGCCCCTTGCCCTCGCCGCCCGCGATCAGCAGCAACGGGCCGGAGAATCCCGACACCGCGGCGATGGTCGCACCGACATTCGTGCCCTTGGAGTCATCGACGTAGCGCACGCCGGCGATGTCGGCAACCCATTCGGAGCGGTGCGAGAGTCCTTTGAACTCGCGCAGCGCCTTGAGCATGCTCACGCGCGGCAGCTCGAGCGCCTCGCCCAGCGCGAGCGCGGCGAGCGCATTGGCGGCGTTGTGGCGCCCGGCGAGCTTGAGCTCATCGAGCGGCAGGAGCGGTTCGCGCTCGCGCGCGAGCCACTCGCGCGCGCCCTCGCGCACCAGGTGGTATTCGGCGTTGCTCGAGGCGGCGAGTGAAAAACGCAGCCGGCGGCCGGCCAGCTGGCCCATGGCGGCG
>Ga0157379_10001360_pt1 | contig 20024 bp, 24 predicted proteins | sample S25metaG_FD_121802 | JGI IMG/M metagenome (GOLD analysis project Ga0157379, IMG submission 121802) | Switchgrass rhizosphere microbial communities from Kellogg Biological Station, Michigan, USA - S2-5 metaG | ecosystem: Host-associated > Plants > Roots > Rhizosphere > Soil | place: USA... | reverse complement strand
TCCGGCGCATTTTTCAACAAACCCCGGAAAGCAAGGCTGAGAAACTGGCCGGCCATGGCCAGTCCTTCCGGGTCGATACCGTGCCCCATGCCGCGGGCCAGGTGCCACTGCACCGGAACGCCCGCCAGCCCCAGCTGGCTGGCCGCCAGGAACATAGCCTGGGGCGGGATCACCTGGTCGCTGTCGCCATGGGTGAGAAGGACCGGCGGGATATCCTCCCCCGGTTCCAGATGGGGCGGCATTCCGGGCAACAATCCGGAAAAGCCCACTATCGCGCAGGGGCGCACCCTTCGGCGCAGGCCCAGATGCAGGGACAGCATGGTCCCTTGAGAAAATCCCACCAGCGCCAGCCGCTCCGGCGGCAGATTGAGCTTGGCCAGCTCCGCATCCAGGCAGACATCCAGCGCCGGGCCCGCTTGCTCGACGCCTTTGCGCATCTCGTGCGGGTCGATGCGCGAGATCGGAAACCACTGATAGCCGGAGCTGCCCGGAACGCGGGCGGGCGCATTGGGCGCCACGAAGGCGCAGGTGGGAATCAGTTGCCGCCAATGTTCGGCCAAGCCGATCAGGTCCTGGCCATCAGCGCCATAGCCATGCACCAACACCACCAGATGGGTGGCAGGGCCGTGGGCGGGCGCAAGGCTGGGACCGGAAAGTGCCATATGGATTTCGTTACGCTAGAATCACGGCATGATTGTCACAAGGTTCGCGCCCAGTCCAACCGGCCTGCTGCATCTCGGCCATGCCTATGCAGCCATTACCGCCTATGAAAGCGGTGATGATTTCCTTCTCAGGATCGAGGACATCGACAAGGGCCGCTCTCGCGACAAATTCATCGAAGCGATTTTCCACGACCTGAAATGGCTGGGTCTTTCCTGGGACGAGCCGACCTTGCGCCAATCCACCCGCATGGGGGCCTATGCCGAGGCGCTGGTGAATTTGAAGGCGCGAGGCCTGGTCTATCCCTGTTTCTGTACCCGTGCCGAAATCGCCGCCGAGGTGGCGCGGATCGGCGAGGCACAGCACGGACCGGACGGACCGGTCTATCCCGGGACCTGCAAGGCCCTGTCTTTGGAAGAAGGCCAGAAGCGCATCGCAGCCGGAGAGGCTTATGCCTTGCGCCTGGACGTGACCAAGGCATCGGCTTTGACGGGACCGCTGACCTATACCGAGCGTGGCCTGCGCCACGCCGTCAATCCCTTTCGTTTCGGCGACATCGTGATCGCGCGCAAGGACATGCCCACCTCCTATCATCTAGCGGTGGTGGTGGATGATTCCCATCAGCAAGTGAGCCTGGTCACCCGCGGCGAAGACTTGCGTTCGGCAACGCACATCCAGCGCCTGTTGCAGGCGCTGCTCAAACTGCCGGAACCGGCCTACAACCATCATCCGCTGGTGCTGGATGAAGACGGCAAGAAATTCTCCAAGCGCGATGGCGCGGTCAGCCTGCAAAGCATGAGGGATGCGGGTGCGACACCGGCGGACATACGGGCGCGGATCGGGGTCTAGCGCGGATTGAGAGCCGGCGAGAAACGAGCAAGGGCGATCCGCGTCCAGCGCGGCATCATCAACCAGCCTGCGACCAGAAATACGGCGGCGATGGCACCGCCCAGCATGAATGTCTGGCCGTTGGTGAGATGCCGGAATAGCGGAAACCGCACCGAGGCTTCGGTCGCGGCGGCCGCCAGCAGGCCGATGTAAGACCAGCCCATCCAGGTCAGATGCCGGCGCATCCAATCGCCCCGGCGCAAAATGGCCTGTGCCACGCCCAAAGCCACATAAACCAGGCACAGCACGGCAAAGAAGTGAAACAGCCCGAAATGCCCGGTCATGCCATACAGCAACAGCGCGCTGATACAGGTGACCAGCATCGCAAAACTGTAGGCCAGGCCCAGCAGCCGGTGCGGCGCACGCCCCTTGGGCAGCAGGATGACCGCCAGTCCCAGCAGGATCGCCGCCAATGCGGCAACCAGATGCATCGCGCCCATGGAGGAATGGATCATGGCTTGGCCTCGATGATGGTGCGCAGATAGGCGACATAATCTTCGAAGGCGCGGCGGCCGTCGCGGGTCAGCGAAATGCGGGTGCGCGGGCGATTGGCGGCGAAATCCTTTTCGACCACGACATAACCGGTCTGCCCCAGGGTCTGGATATGGGAACCAAGATTGCCTTCGGTGGCGTCCACCAGCGCTTTCAGGCGCACGAACTCGATCTTCTCACCGGGCGGCAGCGCCTTGAGCGCCGCCATGATCTTGAGCCTGACCGGCTGGTGGATGAGATTGTCGGGCTGTTCCATGACTCAAACGGCCCTCAGCCACGGGCTGGCCAGGACCAGGGCGCTACCACCTACCGCCACCGTCCAGACAGAGTCATTGGACAAAGAAAATCAGGACAAGGGCTTACGGAACTCTCCTGGCCCGCAAGAAATTGCACTCTGCAGAACAGAGTAATCTGCTACCTCCTTTCCTGCAAGGGCCGATGCGGAATTTTTCCAAGTCATGCTAGGAGGCGGCCATGACCGAAAGCCTCGACAGACTGTTTGCCACCATCGCCGCGCGCAAAGACGCGGATTCCGGCCAGTCCTACACCGCCAAGCTTTTGGCCGCGGGTGTGGAAAAATGCGCCAAGAAATTCGGCGAAGAAGCCACTGAGACCGTCATCGCCGCCATCCAGAGAGACAAAGGCGAGCTGGCCAAGGAATCCGCTGACGTCCTCTACCACCTGCTGGTGCTCTGGGCGGCCAGCGGCATCACGCCGCAAGATGTCTATGCCGTCCTCAAGTCCCGCGAGAGCCAGTCGGGACTGGAAGAGAAAGCCTCGCGCCCCAAAGGCTAGGCGCGCGCACGAGAAATTTTACCGCGCGAGCGAGTCTCACAAGCATTGCGCAATGACTGTGAAATGCCTCAGTACGTTTTGAATGAGAGCCGAAGCCAGGCTTTTAGCTCTTTTGTGCTTCTTCTTCGGCCAGGCTTTTCACCAGATCCAGCACGCGCTTGCGCACCTTGGCGTCCTTGATCTTCATGAAGGCCAGGGAGAGCTGCAGCCCTTCACCGCTGGACACGAACTCCATTACGGGCGCGCCTTCGGTGTCGTTGGCGCCGGCTTGATTGGGCCCTGCATTGACGCCTTCATAGAAGAAATCGACCGGAACATTGAGGATGCGCGCGACTTCAAACAGCCGCCCCGCACCAATGCGGTTGACGCCTTTCTCGTATTTCTGCACCTGTTGAAATGTCAGGCCCAGAAGATCGCCCAACCGTTCCTGGCTCATACCAATCAGCATACGGCGGATACGGACGCGATTGCCGACCTGAACGTCGATGGGGTTGGCTTGCTTCTTTGGCACACGCTTCTCAAAATTCACTGTCGGCGCGCAAACTTGCCTAAACTGCCGTGTAACGCAAACACTTATTTCAATGCAACCAGCGCGCGATAATGCGCGCAAACAAACGCGGCAAATGCCGCAGTAACCAAGAAGATCAGAAACACAAAATCGCCAACACGCGCGTAAAGCGGAGCCTCGAGCGCCTGCGGCAGAGCGGCGTCCACCACGCCCATCATATTCAATTCCAGCCGCGCCCGCACGCGTCCCAAAGGATCGATAATTGCGCTTATTCCGGTGTTGGCTGCACGGGCCATCGGCAATCCCTCTTCGATGGCGCGCACCCGGGCGATCAACAAATGCTGCTGCGGCCCCGCCCAAGGCCCAAACCAGGAGTCATCGGTGATATTCACCAGCCAGCCCGGCCGCGGTTCTGCGGGATCGACCACGGCATGGGGGAAGATCGCTTCATAGCAGATCAGCGGCGAAAAAGGCGGGGCCGGCGCTGCATACAGAAGATGCGGATGGTCGCCCGCCGCAAAACCCGAACCCACGGTGAGTTGGTTGATGCCGAGGCTGTTAAGGAATTTGGCGAAGGGAAGATATTCGCCGAACGGCACCAGATGGAACTTATCGTAGGTTGCAGGCTGACCGCCGGGGCCAAACAAATACAGGCTGTTATAGGCGGTGATTCCCTTTTCGTCGCGCAAAACCCTGTCCGAGCCGGTGATTAGGTTCTGCCCCCGGGCCGTGAAAAGCGTGATCTGTTCGAGCGCCCCAGGCGAGCGGGCTATGGGAAAGCCGGTAGCGGCTTCGGGCCAGATGATATGGGTCGGGAGTTGTCCGCTGGCAGAAGGGCGGAGGGACAGGCTAACCAAGCGCTGCCAATTGCGCGGCATCAGGTGGCGGGCATATTTTTCCGCTTGCGGAATATCCGGCTGCACCACCCGCAGTCTTACGCCCTGCACATCGGCGACGGTTGTATTGACGAGGCGATACACGCCAAATCCCCAGAGCAGTGCAAACAGCAGTAGTAGAACCGCCGGCATTTGCCAGCGCCGGTCTGCCGGTTCCGCCAGCGAGGCGCCCAGCAGAATGGTGAGGAAAGACAAGCCATAGACGCCCATCAGACTGGTGGATTGCAGCATCGCAATTGAGGCGCCCCAGCCATAGCCGGACAGGTTCCACGGAAAGCCCGTAAAAAGATGGCCACGCAGCCATTCCGCGCACGCCATCGTCAGGGCAAAGACGAAGATGCGCCCCGGGCCAGCGGGCCAGAAAAACACCGCGGCGGCGGCGGCGATTGCGCCGAACAATGCAACGCCTGCGGGCAGGCCGGCCGCAAAAGGCAGCTCCCAGAGGGTGGTGTCGGGGTAGATGAAGAAAGGATAGACGATCCAATGCCAGCCAATGAGGAACTGGCCGAAATAAAAGGCCCAGCCCAGGACGAAGGCACGGCGCGCTGGCTTGCGCGCTTGCGCCGCGCCATCCAGCAACAACACCAGCACGGCATAGCCAAGCAACAAGCCTGGGAAAAATTTCAGTGGCGCAAAAGCCAAGGCGGAAATCGCCCCCGCCGCAAAAGCAAACAGCAAGCCGCCCCAACCTGGGAGTCCGGAAATCCAGTTCCCCGCTCGCTCCAACAGCGTCATTCCGTGGCTTGGGATTTGGGCAAGGTTACACGCAGTTTGCGCACACGGCGCGGATCGGCGTCCAGCACCTGAAACTCGCTGCCGTCGGGATGGGTGACGATTTCGCCGCGCTGCGGCACCCGGCCCAGCAGCGACACCACCAGCCCGCCCAGGCTGTCTATGTCGCGGTCTTCCTCTTCCTCGCCATCCAACGTCAGGAAGTCATGGCCGGTCTGGGTCTTGAAATCATCCAGGTCCATGCGCGCATCGGCGATAAAGCCGTCTGCGTCGGGCTTTATAGTGGCGGCGTCGTCGTCATGTTCATCGGCGATATCGCCCACGATCTCCTCGATTATGTCTTCGATCGAGACCAGGCCATCGGTGCCGCCATATTCGTCGATCACCAGCGCCAGGTGCGTGTGCGTGGCCTGCATCTTGAGCAGAAGGTCCAAGGCCCGCATCGAGGGCGGTGCGAACAGGATCGGCCGGCGCAAAGCGGTGATCCGCGCGGTCGGCGACAGGCAATAAGCGCCGCTGGATTCGGGCTCCAACAGACCCAATACGTCTTTGACATGGATCAAACCGGTGGGATCGTCCAGGGTCTCACGGAACATGGGCAGGCGCGAATGCTGCGCTTCGCGAAACAGCTTGAGCAAATCGGCCAGATCGGTGCTTTCATCCACCGCCACGATCTCGGCGCGCGGCACCATCACGTCGCGCAGCTTGAGCTCGCCGAAGCGCAGCAGGTTGCCCAGCATCACCCGCTCCTGCGCCGACAGGGCGGGAGACTCGCGGTCGCTTTCCTCGATCACCTCTTCCAGGCTTTCGCGGATGGCGGCGGTGTCGGTGTCCTGGCCCGTAAGCTTCTGAAGCAGGCGCTTCAAGGGATGGTCGCTCATCAGGCCATCGCCGTATAAGGATCGGCGACACCCAGCCGCCCGAGAATCCGCACTTCCAGCGGCTCCATCAGCTTGGCGTCCTTGGGCCGCTCATGGTCGTAACCCGCCAGATGCAGCACGCCATGCACCACCAGATGGACCACATGATCGGCGAAGCGCTTGCCTGCGGCCTTCGCCTCCTTGGCCGCGACACCATGGGCAATGGCGATGTCGCCCGCATAGCCGCCACCTGCTGGAAAGGACAAGACGTTCGTCGCCTTGTCGCGGCCGCGGAATTCGCGATTGAGCGCGCGCAGCTTCCTGTCGTCGGCCAACAAAATGGTGAGACCGCCTTTCAGCCGGCCGGCTTTGCGCGCCGCCTCGGCCGCCTGTTTCAGCCGCGCCTGCAGTCCGCGATGGGAACGCCATGTGGGATCTTCGACCAGCAGGGTAATGCCGCTCATGGAGGGATATTAGCTATTTATTCTGACGATTATAGGCGGCAACGATGCGCGCGACGAGAGGATGGCGCACCACGTCTTTTTCCTCGAATCGGGCGATCCTCACGCCTTCCACACCCTCAAGATAGGACAGCGCTTCGTTCAAGCCCATAGCCACCCCGCCCGGCAGGTCGCTTTGGGAGGGGTCGCCTGTCACCACCATGTGACTGTCTTCCCCCAGCCGGGTCAGCGCCATCTTCATCTGCGCCTGGGTGGTGTTCTGGGCCTCGTCCAGAATGACAAAGGCGCGATTGAGGGTACGGCCGCGCATGAAGGCCAAGGGCGCCACTTCGATGATGCCCTGCTCCATCAGGCGCCCGGCGGAATCGCCCAGCACGTCGAACAGGGCGTCATAAAGCGGACGCAGATAGGGATCGATCTTCTCTTTGAGATCGCCCGGCAGAAAACCCAGCCGCTCGCCCGCTTCCAGGGCGGGACGCGACAGGATCAGCCGCTCCACGCGCTTTTCATAGAGCATATGGGCGGCAAAGGCGGCAGCGAGATAAGTCTTGCCGGTACCGGCGGGGCCGATGCCGAACACCAGCGGAGATTGCCGCATCATCTCCAGATATTGCGCCTGGGCGGGCGAGCGCGGCCTGACCGCGCGCGACGAGGCGGTCTTGATCGCGCCGGGCGCCTGCACACGGGCTTCGTCGGTGAAACGGATTTCCGCATCCACCTCGGCCATGGTGACGCTTTCGCCCGCCATCAGCCGCAGATACAGCGCCCGCAGGATGGCGCCGGCGCGCTCACGATCCTTGCCTTCGACCGCCACCAGATTGCCGCGCATGTCGATGCTGACATTCAGCTTCTGCTCGATACGGGCGAAATGCTTGGCATGCGGCCCGCCCAGGGCGCGCAACAGCTTGTTGTCGGGAAACTCGAGCGTGACGGCCGGCGTTTTCTTGGCGCTCAACCCAGCACCCTCTTTTCGGCAAGCATGCCATGCAGGCTGTTGGCGGTGCGTCTTTCGATCCGAACCTGGGCGACCTGGCCAATCAGCGCGCTGTCGGCGTGCACATGTACCGGCTGCAGATAGGGCGTGCGGCCCATCAACTGGCCCTCATCCCGCGCTCGCTTCTCAAACAGCACCGGCACGGTCTTGCCGATCTGGGAATCGTCAAAGGCATATTGCTGCGACAAGAGCAGCTTCTGCAGCATATCCAGGCGCGCGGCCTTCACATCTTCCGGAATCTGCTTGCGCATGGTGGAAGCCGGCGTGCCGGGGCGCCTGGAATATTTGAAAGAAAAGGCAGTGGCATAACCGATATCGCGCACCAGCTTGAGGGTGGCTTCGAAATCGCCATCGCTTTCGCCGGGGAAGCCCACAATGAAATCGCTGGTCAGCGCGATATCGGGACGCGCGCCGCGGATGCGCTCGACCAGGCGGCGGTAGTCATCGGCGCCATGGCGGCGGTTCATTGCTTCCAGAACGGCGTCCGATCCCGACTGCACCGGCAGATGCAGATAGGGCATCAGTTTGGGATTTGTGCCATGCGCCACGATCAGGGCATCTTCCATGTCGCGGGGATGGCTGGTGGTGTAGCGGATACGCGCCAACCCATCGATTTCCGCCAGCGCATCGCACAGTTGCGCCAGGCCCCAGCCCTCGCAGCGATAGGCATTCACATTCTGGCCCAAGAGCACGATCTCACGCGCGCCCTTGGCGACAAGCTGTCTTGCCTCGCGCAGAATCGCCTGGGGCGGACGCGATTGTTCTGATCCGCGTGTATAGGGCACCACGCAGAAGGTACAGAACTTGTCGCAACCTTCCTGGACGGTAAGGAAAGCGCTGACGCCGCTGGCGCTGGGTTCGGGAAGTGAATCGAATTTTTCCAGCGCGGGAAAATCGGTTTCCAGCGCATGCCCCGCCTGACGCGCGTTGCGCGCAATCATCTCCGGCAGGCGGTGATAGGATTGCGGCCCCACCACCAGGTCCACCGCCGGCTGGCGCGCCACAATCTCTTCGCCTTCGGCTTGTGCCACACAACCGGCCACCGCCAGCAGCATGGGCGTGCCATCGCGCGCCTTTTCGGCTTTCAGGGTCCTGAGACGGCCCAGTTCAGAATAGACTTTCTCGGCCGCCTTCTCGCGGATGTGGCAGGTGTTGAGGATCACCATATCGGCATCCTCGGCCGTTTCCGTCGCGGCATAGCCCAGCGGCGCCAGCAGATCCGCCATTTTGGCGGAATCATAGGCGTTCATCTGGCAGCCATAGGTTTTGACGAAAAGCTTTTTCATCCGACTTTTTCAACACGCGCCTACGGCGCGGCTAATTCAACGCGCGCCTACGGCGCGGCTAGGGTTATCGGGGTGGGGGGAACAGATTTCAAGCTTAAGAGCGCCCGGCCAGAGCCTGGGCCTGGCCTGCCTGCACGATTTCCTGGGCGCGGGCCGCCAAGGTCTTGCGGTCCATGCGGTCCAGGCTCAGCGGCTCATGGAACTGGACCACCACATCCAGCGGTCCGGCCAGAAGTGCCTCCCAGAGATGCGGCACCATCTCCATATCGCCGTACCAGGCGAAAAGCGGGCGGTTTTCCCGGCCCATCGGCATGCCGTGCAGCCCGGTAAAACCCACCGAAACCGGCTGGACTTTGACATGGGCGCCGCTGGCCAGCCGGGCCTCGGCAGCGCCAAGAAGCGCGCTCTTGAACGGCAAGATCGTGTTGCCGTCATGGCTGGTGCCTTCCGGAAACAGCACCAGCGCATCGCCATTCAGCAGGCGGCTGCGGATGGCGTCGCGGGTCTCACCCGTCGCGCTGCGACGCTCGCGCTCGACAAAGACGGTGCGCTGCAGCCGCGCCAGGGTGCCGAAAAACGGCCAGCGCGCCACCTCCGCCTTGGCGATAAAGGAGATCGGCGCCGCGGCCGAGAAAATCACGATGTCGGCCCAACTGGTGTGATTGGCGACCATCAGCACGCCTTCGCCGGTCACAGGCTTGCCGATGGTGCGGATATGGATGCCGAACAGGGCGGCGACAATGCGGTGATAGCGATGGGGAAAGGTGCGCGCCAACGGGCTCTTGAGCTTGACCAGCAGCCATTGGAACGGCATGGCCGGCAAGGTGACGAACAGAAATGCCACGATGACGAAGATGGCGCGCAACCGGGACATCAGGCGGCGGACATCAGGAGCGGCGCGGTTTCACGATTGGGGCTTATTGCGGCCTTTGGGAACGCCGTACAGCTCCAGCCGGTGGTCGATCAGCTCAAAGCCCAGCTCTTCCGCCACCCGCCGCTGCAGCTTTTCGATATCCTCGTTGCGGAACTCGATCACGCTGCCGGTCGCCACATCGATCAGATGATCGTGATGGGATTCCGGCACTTCTTCGTAGCGCGAGCGGCCGTCGCGGAAATCATGCCGCTCCAGGATACCGGCGTCCTCGAACAGCTTGACGGTGCGATAGACGGTGGCGATGGAGATATGGGGATCGATCGCCGAGGCGCGGCGGTACAATTCTTCCGCATCGGGATGGTCGGCGGCATCCGACAAGACCCGGGCAATGACACGGCGCTGGTCGGTCATGCGCAGGCCTTTATCGACGCAAGCTTTCTCGATCCGCGTCACCCAAAACTCCCTTCGGTTGTGCGGTAATAAAGACAGGTTAGGCGAATTTCACCGGCAGTGAAAGCCTGAGAACCAGCGCGTCTTTCCCGCTGTAATAGCCCTTCCGCGCCCCCACCCGGGTAAAGCCCATGCTGGCATAAAGCGCCAGGGCGTGCGGATTGTCAGCGCCCACTTCCAGGAACATGGTTTCGCATCCCATTTCCTGCGCCCGATTGATAGCGACTTGCAACAACCGCCGTCCCAATCCGCGTCCCCGTGCCGAAGGTGTGACGGCCAAGGTGAGGATTTCCGCCTCTCCCGCAGCGGCGCGTGCCAGCACAAATCCGTCCGGACTGTGAAAGGCGAAGCTGCCCGGCGTTGCCAACAGGCCGGCAATGGCATCCGCATTCCAGGCATCGGAAAAACTCGCGGCGTGCAGCGCTGCCAAAGGCGCGGCACTGGTTGCGGGATCAAATGCAGCAATCATGCAATTGCTTTTGCTCCGGGCAGCTTGGCGTCGGGCGCGCGCAGATAAAGCGGACCCGGCGCTGTCGCGGGCGCCGGACGTGCCTGCGCCAGACGCGCCACCCATAGCGCATCGGGTTGACGGATGGACGACAGCGGGAAATCGCTTTCCAGAGTTGTCAGCGGCGCGCCGGTTCCGGCCAGGGCACAGGCGCCGAAAGCGCGGATGCGCGTGACGGCTTCTGCAAATGGCATTACCGCAGGTTGCTGAGCGATCACTTCACCATCCTGCAACAAAAGATAGGCTTCGTCGCGCCGCGCATCGTGGATCGCGGCGGCTTTTGTCGCGCCGGTTTCCTGCATGGCTGCAGCAGCCATGGCTTGCAGAGTGGTGATGCCGACCAAGGGAACGCGCAGCACCAGGCGCAACCCTCGCATGAAAGCCAGTCCCACCCGCTGCCCCGTGAAAGTTCCGGGCCCGGTAGTGACGGCCAGGCGATCGAGTGATGCGAAATCCGCACCCGCCTGTTTCATCGCCTCTTCCACCATGGGCGCCAGGCGTTCGGCATGGCCGCGATCCATGGGTTCGAAGATATGGGCTCGAACTTCGCCATCTTCCAGCAGCGCGACGGAGCAGGCGCCGAGCGCAGTATCAACAGCGAGAATCTTCACTAGAGGATCTTGGCGGCTTCGTCGAAGCCAAGGCGGGCGGCGCGCGGCCGTACGCTGCCCGGCACGCCATAACCGAGATTGCAAAGGAAATAGGATTTGATCTGGGTACCGGCGAAGAATTCCTTGTCCACGCCCGCATTGTCGAAGCCCGACATCGGCCCGCAATCCAAGCCCAAAGCGCGCGCCGCGACGATCAGATAACCGCCCTGAAGCCCGGCGCTGCGCATGGCCATATAGCGCGCTTTTTCGGGGTCCAATGCCAGCTTGGCGCTGAGACTTTCCGCGATGCGCGGGGCGATCTTGTGCAAGGTGCGCGCGAAATCCAGATCATAAGCCACGATGGCAGTGGCTGGCGCGGCCATGGTCTGCTTGCGGTTGCTCTCGTCCAGCAACGGCTCAAGACGTGCCTTGGCTGCTTTCGACACCACAAAGCGAAACCGCGCCGGGGTGATGTTGGACTCGGTGGGGCCCCAGCGCATCAGGTCATAGATCGCCATCAGCAGGGCGGGCGTGACCGGCTTGTCCTGCCACTGGCGCATGGTGCGCGCCGAACGGAAAATCGTATCCAACGCCGCGTCGGAGATCGCGTGATCGTCTTGCGCCAGATACGCCTCTTCAGAATGTGAAGATGGCGCGCTCATCAGATGGCTTCGACCGCCGTCACTTCGGGCACGTAATGGCGCAGCATGTTTTCGATGCCGTTCTTCAAGGTCATGGTCGAAGAGGGGCAGCCCGCGCAGGAACCCTGCAGATGCAGTGAGACCACGCCGCTGTCGCCGTCAAAGCCCTTGAAGATGATATCGCCGCCATCGGCCGCCACGGCAGGACGCACGCGCGTCTCGATCAGCTCCTTGATCTGCTCCACCACCTCGGCATCGTCTTCGCTATAGGTCTCTTCGGTGGCTTCTTCCGCAGCGCCCTCGATCAGCGGCAGGCCTTGGGTGAAATGCTCCATCACCGCGCCCAGGATGGCGGGCTTGAGATGTTTCCACTCGCCGTCGCGCTTGGTCACCGAGATGAAATCGGAGCCGAAGAACACCCGGCTGACTTCGGGGATGGCGAACAGCGCCTTGGCCAGCGGCGAACGTCCGGCGGTCTCCGGGCTGGGGAAATCGGCCACAGCACCCTCGCCCATCACATCGCGGCCGGGCAGGAATTTCAGGGTGGCAGGATTGGGGGTGGCTTCGGTCTGGATGAACATGGCAATGGTCCCAAGGACACCCCTTACATGAACCTTGAGCCTTCCAGCATCAAGGGAAATGGGCAATTTACTTTTACCCGGATGATATTGACTTCATATATTTACCCGGATAAATACCGGCAATGCGTTATTCCGCCTTTTCCGGTTTCGACCACGTTGCCTCCGGCTCGCTGCCCCAGGTCTATGCGGCCTGCAGCCCGGGCTCCCTGATATTCGACAGGGAAAGCGGCCGGGTGGTGGATATCGATCCCCGCTTCCCACCCCAGGAAGACGGTCCCCGCCCCGGCCGGCCCAAGCTGGGGGTGGTGCCTCGCGAGGTCACTCTGCTGCCCAGGCACTGGGATTTCCTGGCCGCGCAGCCGGGCGGGGCGTCGGTGGCACTGCGCAAGCTGGTGGAAGAGGCCAGCCGCGATCCCAGATCCCGGCAGCGCCAGCGGCGCGATGCCGCTTATCGCCTGGCCACCGCCCTGGTCGGCAATGCACCCGGCTATGAGGAAGCCATGCGTGCGCTTTATGCCGGTCACCGTGAGGACTTCGCCGCCCATATCGAGGCGTGGCCCGAAGATGTGCGGCAGATTCTGGAAGAAATGACGGAAGAAGCTTTTTAGGACGCGCCGGTCGCTCTTTAGAAATCGACTGCGATACCCTTGCGTTCCCAGTCACCGAAGCGGGTCGGTTCCGGCCCCTTGGGACCGCCCAATTCCGGCGGCAATTGCCGCTTATCCTGCTCTTTGTCCGCCTCAGCGCGACGCGCCTCGGCTTCGGCTTTGGCGCGCCTGCCAGCCTCCGCGATGCGGGCGGCGATCTGAGGGTCGATTGCTTGATCGGACATCAAGCGATCTTACATCTAAAAGGATTGGGAGAAAAACGATGAACACCTTGCGCACCGGTATCCTGATGGCAGCCCTGACCGGGCTGTTCCTGGCGGCCGGCGCACTGATCGGCGGTGCCCAAGGCATGCTGATCGCCTTTGTGTTCGCGCTGGCGACCAACCTGTTTGCCTATTGGAATTCCGACAAGGTGCTGTTGTCGATGTATGGCGCCCAGCAGGTGGACGCCGCCAGCGCGCCTGATCTTTATCGCCTGGTGGAGCGGTTGGCGGTGCAGGCCAAATTGCCCATGCCGAAGGTCTATATCACCGAGAATCCCCAGCCCAATGCCTTTGCCACCGGCCGCAGCCCGGACCATGCCGCGGTGTGCGTCACCACGGGATTGCTGGGACAGGTGAGCCAGGAAGAACTGGCCGGGGTGCTGGCGCATGAGCTGGGCCATGTGAAGCATCGCGACACCCTCACCATGACCATCACGGCGGTGATGGCGGGCGCCATTTCCATGCTGGCCAACATGGCCTTCTTCATGGGCGGCAGCCGCGACCGCGACCATCCGCTGGGCATGGTGGGCATGCTGCTGGTGACTTTGCTGGCGCCGATCGCGGCGGTGCTGGTGCAGGCGGCGATCTCACGCTCACGCGAATTCGAAGCCGACCGCGCCGGCGCGGAAATTACCGGCCGCCCCATGTGGCTGGCTTCGGCATTGAGCCAGATCGAGCGTGCCGCCGAACAGACCCCGAACTATCCCGCCGACGCCAATCCCGCCACGGCGCACATGTTCATCGTCAATCCGCTGCATGGCGGGATTTCAGGCCTGTTCGCCACCCATCCTTCCACCGAGGAACGCATCGCGCGGCTGCGCGCCATGGCGGGAGCCGATGCCGTGCCGGTTCGCAAAGGACCCTGGGGCTGAATTCGGCGCCGAATTCTTCTAGACAGGTCTTATGACTGACACCGGATTGCCCGCGCGCCGCGCCGCACTTGCCATCATCTCAGGTGTGTTGCGCCAGCGCCGCCCGCTGGACGTGCAACTGGACAGCCTCAAGGGGCTTGAAGCGCGTGACGCGGGCTTCGCGCGGGCACTGGCCAGCCAGACCTTGCGGCATCTGGGCTTGCTGGACGCAGTGCTGCGCGAATTCCTGGAAAAGCCGCTGCAGCCGCATAAGGCGGGCGCCGCCAGTGAGATTTTGTTACTGGGGACTTGCGAGCTTCTGATCCTGAAAGTCGCGCCCCATGCCGCGGTCGATGCCGCCAATCAATTGGCCGCCCACGACAAGAAAGCGGTGCATTTCAAGCCGCTGATCAATGCCGTGTTGCGGCGGATGGCGCGCGAGGGTGAAGGCATATTGGCGAAACTGGATGCGACAAGACTTTGCGTACCCGACTGGCTGTGGACGCGCTGGACGGCGCAATATGGTGAAACCGCCGCGCGCGGGATTGCGAAGGCGCATCTGCAGGAAGCGCCGCTGGATATTGTGCTGAGACAGCCGGACGCCGCGCACCCCGAAAGCGAAGCGTTGTTCGGCGCCGTGCGCCGTCTTTCTTCTCCGAGCCGGGTGGACGAATTGCCCGGCTTTGCCGATGGCGCCTGGTGGGTGCAGGACGCCGCCGCCACTCTGCCGGGGCTGTTGCTGGGCGATGTCGCCGGCAAGAAAGTGATCGATCTTTGCGCCGCGCCGGGCGGCAAGACCATGCAGCTGGCAGCGGCAGGCGCCAAAGTGATCGCGGTGGAAATCGATGCCACGCGCGCGGAGCGCATCCGGGAAAACCTGGCGCGCACAAAGTTGGATGCGGAGATCGCCGTCAACGATGCGCGCGATTTTCCCGGCACCGCGCCGTTGGTGCTGCTGGATGCGCCCTGCACCGCCACCGGCACCATCCGCCGCCATCCCGACCTGCCCTGGATCAAGGGCGCGGCGGACGTCACCGTATCGGCCTCAGCCGCTTACGAAATTCTGGAAAGCGCCGCCGCCATGGTCGAGCCCGGCGGCACCCTGGTCTTTGCCGTCTGTTCGCTGGAGCGCGAAGAAGGCGAAGAGCAGATCGCCGCTTTCCTTTCGGCACATCCAGAATTTGCCCGCAGCCCCGTCACTGCAATCGAATTTTTCGGTCACAGCGAATGGATCACGCCGGAGGGCGACCTGCGCACCTTGCCCGCTCATCTGAGTGGCAGAGGCGGCATGGATGGATTTTATGCCGCGCGACTTAAGCGATCACAGACGGCCTAGCGCGTAAGCGATCGCCAGATAAACCTTGCCGGTGTCGGCGGACAGAAGCGTCGACGTCAGCAAGCCGCCGCCATCGCCTTCGCGCGCTCGCGCCAGCAGTTTTTCAAACTCCGCCAGATAGGCGTCGGCCGCGTCGTGAAAGCGTTTGTCGTCGCGATACAGGTTGGTGATGCGGTCCACCGCCGACCCGTCGATCGCATCCGCCAGCCGCCGCGCGAACACGGCGCGGTCGCCAGCCAGATAGCGTTTCCAGTCTTCGTCGCCGGGCGCGGCGTTGCCCAGCGGCGACAGATCTATCGCCAGATCGGCCAGCGCCGACTCCAATGCGCCCAGAGTCGCTGCGGTGTTGAGACCCATCTTGTCGGATTTGGCCAGGCGGATGCCGTCATTTTCTTCCGCCGCCGCCAGCAGGGTTTTCATCTCCCAGCTTTTGCCTTCGGCCGGTTTGGCGCGTTCAGCCGATTTGCGCGTCGTGAGCATCCGGGCCAGCCCCTTGAGACCTTCCGCTTCCGGTTCGGGCGCGGGCTTGGCGGGCGTCGCGATGGGATCGGCGGCCTGGGGCTTACCGGTGGAGCGCGAATGCAGGGCGGACATGGCGCGCGCCGACAAGTCCAGAAGCTGTTCGGCCTCGCTGGCGATGGCCTGGCGCACCCGGCGGGCTTCTTCCTCGGCCATTCCCGGCAGCCGCGCCAGATGGGCTTCCACCTCGCGCGTGGTTTCGGTCAGCAGAGTGCGGATCTTGCTGGCTTCGGCGCTCATCTCGCCGCTGGCGCGCAGCAGCCGGTCGCATTCCGCCATCGCCTCACCCACCAGCAGGCGTGCGTCCTGCTTGGCCTGGGCGGCGCTCTCCCCGATCAGGGTCTGGGCGCCGGTGCCCGCGTCCTTAAGCGCGGCGGCAAGACTTGCCAACGCCGTGCTGGCGCCGTCGCTGGTTTCCTTCAGCCGCTCGGCCTCGCGCACAAAGGCGTTGGTCAACTGGCCGGCATGATGGACGGCCGTGACCATCATCGCGTCCAGATTCTGCCCACCATCAACGGTGACAGTGAGGAATTTCTGCGTCTGGGCATTCAGCGCCTGGATCGCCTGTTCCATATGGGCGCGCTGCTGCGACAGCACGGTTTCGAAACTGTCGCTTTCGGCTTTGAGCTTTTCCGCCAGCTCGCTCATCTGGCTGCGGTGCTTTTCATGGCGTGCCAGCACGAATTCGCTGCGGCTGATGGCGTTGTCGGAGATTTCGCCGATACGCGAGGCTTGCGCGTCCAAGGTCTTGGCGGCTTCCAGCGGCGCTTCGGAAGCTGCGGTGATGGCGGCGCGGAAACCCGCCGTCTGCACGTCCAGCGACTGGGTCGCCATCTTCAGCGTGCCTTCCGCCGATTCCATGGTGGCTTTGAGTTGGGCGGCGCGGCCGGCCATGACCTCACCGGCGCGGCCCGCGGCCTCGGTAAGGCTGTCACCGAACGACATCGACAGGCTTTCGATCCGCGCGCCTTCCTGGCCCAGCCGCACGGCGATGTGTTCGCTGCGTCCCTGCACAAGCGTGACCGCCTGGTCCAGGGTGGAGATCTGCTTTTCCAGCGCCGCTTCCATGCTGGCCTTCAACTGAGCGGCGCGGCCCGCCATCACTTCGCCGGCGCGGCTTGCCGCTTCGGTGAGGCCGTCTCCCAAACCTTCGATGCGGGCGCTTTCCTGGTTCAGCCGGGCGGCGATGCTCTCGCTGCGGACCTGGGCGCGGGCGCCGACTTCGTCCAGGGCGGAAATCTGTTTTCCCAGCGCCGCTTCCAAAGTGCGCATGCGCTGGAAGGCGACATCCAATCCTGTGTTCAAGCCATCCAGCTCGCGGCGCACCACCCGCGCCAGCCGCGCGGCGCTGGCGGCGGCGGTGTCATCGGCGGTGAACAGCCGGTCGCTGGTGGCCAGCAACAGGCGGGTCGCTTCGGCCAAGGCGGCGGCGCGGGCCAGAAGCACGGCGATGGTGATAAACAGCAGCGGGGGCAACAGGACGGTGGCAACGGCCAGGGCCTTGCGGGCAGGGTCCAGCGCGATAAAGCCTTGCGCCCCCAGATAGCCCCAGAGGAAGGCGGCGCCTACCCCGACCCAGAACAGGGCGACAACCCCGGCGGCCAGAAGGATAAACAGGCCGAAACGGTTGGGGCGCACCCGGGGCAGCAGGACGGTGGCGCCGTGTTGGGGCGCCGGCTGGCCTGGAGCCTGCGGCTTTTCCAGAGGCACGGCTTGTCCGAAATTCCTGACCATGTGTCAGCCTATAGTTTGTCCTGAATTCCCGCCCGACCCCTTGCATTTTAAGCATTATTTTCCCGGGAAGACGAGTATCTCACACTTTGTTTAAGGGGGCCTTGCGGTGCCGGGTTAACGCCCCCTGGCAGGCCATTAACATCGCCTTAGGCGGGTCCTGCGCAGGATAAGCGGTCTTTTTCGGAAGCCCCGCATGACCGGCACACCTGTCGACCTGTCTCACCTGGCCCGTTACACCGGCGGGGACAAAAGCCTGAATGCCGAGATCCTCCGGCTGTTCAATGGCCAGCTCGGCGAGATGGTTGAGCAGCTTCTGACCGTGCTGCAACAGCGCGACGCCCGCAAATGGCGCGAAGTCACCCATACCATCAAGGGTGCCGCCCGTGGCGTGGGCGCCTTTGCCATGGGCGATGCCGCCGCGGCGGCCGAACCGGTTGACCCCGCCACCAGCCCCGACCGTGCCGTGCAGATGATCGAAGCGCTGCGCGTGGAAGGCGAAGCCGTGCAGGCTTTTATCGCGGATTATTTAGCCGCCGCCTAGCTCAAGAAAATCTGACTCGAGCGAGGCATTCCGCCGAGCGACCATCAGCATCCGACAGCTTCCTTCCCCCTCATGGCGAAGCCATCGGAGGGGGAAGGTGTCGCAGCGAGGTGTTTGCGGTACGCAAACCCGAGCTGCGACGGATGGGGGTCATCTTTTATCGAACGCTTCAAACTCATGCCGGATGGACGCTTCGATAAGCGTCCGCCACACCGGCTCGGCAATCTCGGCTGACAAGCCGGCGCGGCGGCCTTCGGCAATCACCTTGGCCACCACATCTTCAATCCGGTCCGGATCGCGCACCTGGTCGCGGCCGGTCTTGAGCTGGGCGGCGCGTTCGATATAGGCCTGCCGCACGGCCAACAGGGCCACCAGCCGTGCGTCCAAGGTGTCGATTGCGGCCCGCAATTCCTGCATGGAAGCGCAGGCGTCAGGCATCTTCAGGGGGGCGTCATTTTGCATCGCAGTGCTGTTATAGGCAGGGGTTGTTGCTCTGACTATTTTTACATATAAGAACGACGTTTTCCCATGACTTACATGAAGTTAAGTGTGGAATACCCCAAGGACCGCCCGGAATGACTGCTGCCCCCATCGAGACCGACGTCGCCATTATCGGTGCAGGCCCCATCGGCCTGTTTGCCGTGTTCGAACTGGGGCTGCTCGATCTCAAATGCCATCTGATCGACATCCTGGATCGTCCGGGCGGGCAGTGCACCGAGCTGTATCCCGAAAAGCCCATCTATGACATTCCCGGCCTGCCCATCGTCACCGGCCAGGAACTGGTCAATCGCCTGCTGGAACAGATCAAGCCATTCGATCCGCAATTCCACTTCGGCGAGATGGCGACGGCGCTGGAAAAACTGGCCGACGGCCGCTGGAAGCTCAAGACCGACGCCGGCACCGAAATCATCGCCCCGGTGGTGGTGGTGGCGGCGGGCGCGGGTTCCTTCCAGCCCAAGCGGCCGCCGGTTCCGGGCATCGAGAAGTTCGAGAATGCCGGCGACGGCGTCGGCGTGCATTACGCCGTGCGCAAGATGGAGACTTTCCGCGGCAAGAATGTGCTGATCGCCGGCGGCGGCGACTCGGCGCTGGACTGGGTGATCAACCTGGCTCCCTTGGCCAAGTCCATGACCCTGGTCCATCACCGCGACGGTTTCCGCGCCGCCCAGCACAGCGTCAACCAGATGCGGGAGCTGGAAGCGACCGGCAAGGTCAAATTCCATGTCGCCAGTGTCAAGCAGGTGCATGGCGAGCCCGGCAAGCTGACCGGCGTGACTCTGGCCGGTGCCGACAAGAGCGAATGGCATCATGAAACCGATGTGTTCCTGCCCTTCTTCGGGCTGACCATCAAGCTGGGCCCCATCGCGGAATTCGGCATCAACCTGCATGAGAACCTGATTCCCGTGGACACCGCCCGCTTCGAGAGCCAGACCCCGGGCATCTTCGCCATCGGCGACATCAACAGCTATACCGGCAAGCTCAAGCTGATATTGTCCGGCTTCCATGAAGCAGCCCTGATGGCTCAGGCCGCTTTCCACATCTGCAAGCCGAACGAGAAGCTGCGCTTCCAGTACACGACCTCGTCTTCGAACCTGCAAAAGAAATTGGGTGTCTCGTGAGTGAGGCGCGTCCGCCAAAGGCGGCGAATTGATCCAGTGGATCAATTCGAGCGGCGAACGCCGCGAGCCAGAGCGAGCGGCACGTAAGATTGTAGAAGGAATGACAAGACCATGAAGATCCACGCCATCGACCGCCACGGCAAGGAATATACGCTGGAAGGCCGCGAAGGCTGGAGCGTGATGGAAATCCTGCGCGATGGCGGGCTGGACATCGCTGCGGAATGCGGCGGGGCTTGCGCCTGCGCCACCTGCCATGTCTATGTGAATGACGGCTGGTTCGAGAAGCTGCCCGCGCCGTCGGAAGCCGAGATCGACATGCTGGACATGGCGCTGGCGG
>Ga0157379_10001359_pt1 | contig 20033 bp, 25 predicted proteins | sample S25metaG_FD_121802 | JGI IMG/M metagenome (GOLD analysis project Ga0157379, IMG submission 121802) | Switchgrass rhizosphere microbial communities from Kellogg Biological Station, Michigan, USA - S2-5 metaG | ecosystem: Host-associated > Plants > Roots > Rhizosphere > Soil | place: USA... | reverse complement strand
ATGATGGCAAGGTAAGATATTGGAGATTTGTTCGTTGAAAAGTGGGTTGTTTATGATGAGGTTAGCATTACATCGATCTTCGGCAAGAACAAGAAGGAAGTTGAGCCAAAGAGCGACCAAGCAGAGATCAACATTTTCACAGTTGCTTCTGGGTTGCTGTACGAGGTTCGTATTCTGACAGCATTCTATTGATATCGTCTAATTTCCTACTGCAGCGATTCGCCAGCATTATGATCCTCAGTGTTCTTCGCAACACTAATAGCACTGTCAAATTCTGGTTCATCGAGAACTTCTTATCTCCTTCCTTCCTTGTAAGAAGCCAAAAGTCTTACTTCGCACCCCTTAATTAAAGCTCTCCCAGGAATTCATCCCCCACTTCGCCAAAGCCTACAGCTTCCAATACGAACTCGTCACCTACAAATGGCCCTCCTGGCTCCGGGCCCAAACCGAAAAACAGCGCATTATCTGGGGTTACAAAATCCTCTTCCTAGACGTCCTCTTCCCCATGGACCTCAAAAAAGTGATCTTCGTCGACGCGGATCAAATCGTGCGCGCTGATTTGAAGGAGTTGGTGGATCTGGACTTGCACGGAGCTCCGTATGGGTACACACCTATGGGGGATGATAATACGGAGATGGAGGGATTCCGATTTTGGAAGACCGGGTATTGGAAGGATTTTTTGAGGGGGAAGCCGTATCATATTAGGTGTGTTTTTATTCTTCTTCGCGTGGAGGTGATTCGTGGCTGATCTGTTGTAGTGCTTTGTATGTCATTGATCTCGTTCGATTCCGTCAACTGGCAGCAGGGGTGCGTATACTAAGCCTCGTCGTTCATTCCACCTCATTTAATGAGTTCTTGTGCACCAGGACCGACTCCGAGGCTCCTACCAAGCACTATCGGCTGACCCAGGTTCGCTCGCCAACCTTGATCAAGGTGCGTGACACTCCGCATACCATACCCCGCACTTCTCATTAATAACCTTCCCCACACAACTAGACCTGCCGAATAATTTGCAATTCGAAGTGCCGATTGTATGTCCCTTCTGTACCTGTGGCGTCGCAGAAATGTCATTCACCGTTCCTTTATTTCATTTACATAGTTCTCGCTTCCTGAAGACTGGTTATGGGTACGTGATTCTGTGGTTCTGTGGCTGATATGTTCTGGACTGGTCCTGATTATCCCTGGCTCACTCACAGTGCGAAACATGGTGTACGTGGTTGTTATCATGACTCAAGATCCGTATGGATATTAACCACCAAAAATACAGGTAGCAAAGATCGTCTGGATCGGGCAAAGACTATCGATTTATGCCAGAATCCCATGACGGTGCGTTAACACCGATTCGTCCGTTTCTCACACACTCACTATTTCCTTTGTGCCTTCCCTTCTTAACGCCTGCAGAAAGAACCCAAACTCTCCCGCGCCCGTCAAATCCCTGAATGGGAAGAGTATGACAATGAAATCTCCAAATTCGCAGCGTCGTTGGCAGAACAGGGACAGATTCGCTCTGGGGCATATGCGACGAATGTAGATGATCTGGCGAACGTTGGAAAGGCTACGACGAAGGACAAGGGGGTGACGGAAGAGGACAAGGACAAGGAAGGTGGGTCTCAAGAGGTGGGAGTATCTGAGACGGATGAGCGGGAGCAGGATCAAAAGAGGGAAGAACCCGTCGTGCCCCGAGACGAACTGTAGTTTGTGGACGACCAAGGAGGAAAAGGAAGAGGAAACGAGATGAACTCTTTGCATTTGTTTTTAGTGGAATATTGTATAAAATCGTCACATACACTAATTTATTACGCCTTTCGGTCTCTTTAATAAGCCGATACATCTTTATTGTGACCGTCGACTAGGAAACCTAAACAGGAAGCCAGTCTCGCAGCCGCTTAAATCAACTCATATCTTAGCCTATCTCAGCTCAGTGGGTAGTAATCGGGAAATTAAAACATGAACGGTAACAAAAGGACAAATGAGCGATCAAAAGCAAGCCATGTGTGTGAGAGCGGTCTCACTCGATTTTTTTTTTTTGCAGTCCCCGTGTTCCCGGCGCATGGATCCGGCACGGCGGCCGAAGACCTGGTACTCGTACCTATAATATCATATTAATTGCCTTTCCCATATGTTGAAGTACAAGTATCTGATCCCGTTGAGTCCGTGGTTATCGTATCTTTATTGGCTGGGGTTTCAAACTAGTAAGAGGGAGCCTGGAATTTGATTCGATACGGGATTTATTGAGGATGCTGCGGTCGGATATATCGGTGAAGAAGAAATTATGGTGGGATGGGATGCATTGCTGGGAAGATTGTATCTTCTCGTAAAGAATAAAGAAGCCGCATTTCCGTAAAATGGAGGCGAGGTTGAATTATTACTCCCCGAACGAAAATCCTTATCAGCTTGGCTAATTGATTAGGAATTGGCTGTAAGTGATGCATAAAAAAATGCGAATGGAATCGACCCACAACGGCTGATGAGCTTGCACGAGAGCTGTACTGTCATCCATGATGAAACGTGAGTGTGGCTTGGCGATTAGTAGTGGGGTTGTTAGTAGTGTTTTGGGAAAGGAAGTAAGCAGGCGTGTCTAATTTTGTATTGGGAATGGAGGGTTGAAATTCTTCTTGTCCCCGATTCAATAGAATTCTGAACGAAGTAAAACCCCTCCCTTCCACAGAATGCAATGGAGATTTCCAAAGAAAAGACGTCACCAGTAGTCGTGACACCGCTTACCAATCGTTACTCGTCACACTCACGCACCGCCAGCTCACACTTGGAAGTGTAACCGTTCTGCGTACGTGTCCTCGACACCATATCCCTTGCTCTCTCTAATTATTCCACAAATTTTGCTTTGTTCTTATAGACGATGAGCGAGCAACAAAAGGGTGCACCACCTGAAATCCGTGCCGTCGCTGACTTTCTGCGAAGTGGCAAGGGCGGACTCAAGACTCGCGTTGGACTCTGGAATGGGAAACGCGTGGATTATTTCAAGGGTTAGTTGCTCCTCCATTCAAAGTCTCATTACCATTACCATTATATCCAACTAACAATGCATTCACCCTCCTAGGTAAATCAGCAATCAAAGCCCTCCTCTCCCCGGCCTACGCCAAAACGAAAAACGTCCCCCCCATCACGACCGAAGCCGAAGCTACCGCCCTGCTCACCTCCATGATCCCTTTCGCCTTCTTCCTCCTCGTCCAACGCGGCGGCCCCTCCTCCACCTCCTCCAAATCACCCAAAACTCTCCAAGTCGTTCAAATGCAATCCTTCGCCCCAGACGGGTATTTCGCATGGTTCTACGAAGGCTCACAACTCATGACATACATTGGAGGTGCCGGTATGGTCCTCGTCATTCTTGCCGGGGTGATGTTCCCGTTGTGGCCACCGATTATGCGACTGGGAGCGTATTATGTGAGTTTGGCGATGATGGGTTTCATTGCGTTGTTTTTTGCGATTGCCATTGTGAGGTTGGTGTTTTGGGTGGGGAGTTTGGTGTTTGCACCGCCTGGGATTTGGGTTTTCCCGCAGCTTTTTGCGGATGTTGGGTTTGTGAGTGCTTCATATTCGTTTAGCTTTTTCTTTCTTTCATTAGCTTATGTCTTATGACCCAGGTGGAATCATTTATTCCTCTCTGGGAGTGGGACGTCTCCAAACAGAAATCCAAGAAACGCAAGTCGAAAGAAGAAGGCGGAAAGGAAAAGTCTGGCAAGAGCAACGGATCTGCGGCTGGAGAGATCACTGGTGGATCAACTACCGCTATTGAGACTGCTGGTGCGGCTGGGTCTGCAGCGGTGCCAAGGCTGAGGTCGGCGATGATTGAGGAGGTGGAGGATGATGGGTCGTAGATGCCAGGTTGTTGCTTCACTGCTTTGTGCTGGAGGGACAGGTTGGAGTGAAGAAGTTGGGCTGGAGCTGGGGGGTTCAAGAGCTCGTAATTATTATTTCTATTCCTGAAAGTGTTCAAAAATATACGTATAATACCATGGTGCTTTCTTATTTTGCTTCGTGGTTTGTATGCGTGCGTCTAAGTCCGAGTGATAAATTTAGGGCAAGGTTATGAATAACAACACAGTCCGTTTATTCTAGTCTATTTCTTCACTTATGCACTGCTTGATTCAATGTTCATTATCTTACAAACTCCTGTCCTTACGCACTGTCCTTACACCTGTTCTTTCTGTCATACCCCTCACTTCCTCCCATTCCCCACATCAACCTTCCTCGGCCCCCCACCCCCTCTGGCCAACCAAATTCTCGCCAACGCATCCTCCGCCTCCCTCACACCTTCTTCCATCCCTATCTTCTGACTCGTTATTAAGGCCGTCTGGAAATGCTGTGCGGCTGCATTCAAATCGTTTTGCATCTAGGCAGTCGACGGAAATTAGCATGAAGCAACAAGGAGAAGGAGAGAGCACCGTTACCTCTAAAATCGCCCCAAGGTTAAACGCACAAACAGCCCACACCTTTTCACATTCCCATTCCTCTCCCTCCCCACCCATCCCTTCATCATCTTCACCATCCTTCTTCTTCCCCCCACCCCATCCCCACCATCCGCCTTGCTTCCCCAACTCCTCCCTCGCCTTTCCCACAATCTCCACACCTTTCAAAGTCCACATCTTCGCCTGTTCCAACCTCTCCGGTGTTGGCTTCATCTCAGATAGGATTGGGTGAGTTGGTGGGTCTGGGAGTGGGGAGACGGCGGTGGGGGGTGTTATTGAGAGGGGGAGAGTGGGAGAGACGGCGGGGCCGGGGGTATTGAGGAGGAGGGAGGAGATAGAAGTCATTAGGTGGGCGGCTGGTGAGGGTGAACTTAGTGAGGGAAAGGAAGGAAGAGGGGGAGAACGTACCGTGGCATTTGCGTTCCGGGGATGCGGAGGCGCGTTGGGATGGGGAAGAGGGGGGAAGGATGAGCGATATGGCGCGAAGGTAAAGGGAGAGGGCGTATCTAGACACGTTCGTCAGTAAGTTATAGCAATCGAGAAAAAGAGGGCACTCACTCAACATTCCCCCTCCTCGCATAAAACGCCCCCAACCTCTCCAGCACACTCTCAAACTCGCCCTTGTCACCCTTCCTCATCCATCGCGGTAACCCCAGCTCACTCTCATCCACATCACCTTCACCCTCTTTCTTCCGATCCAATCTCTCAAATGCGCCTTCATTTCCTACAATGCCCGTGCGTTCCTTATAGATCTTTATGAACTCTTCAACACCCCATACCAGCCATTCTTCTTCTTCCGAGGGGGGCTTGCCTAAGAGTTCGGCGAGGGTGCCGAGATGGGTGGATAGTGCTATGGCACGGTAGCGTTCGGGGAGGGTCAAGGGGGTAGAGGTGGTATTTTTGGAGTCAGTATTCTTGGAGGCTTCTGGAAATAGAAAATAAGAATAGGCGTTAGACGTTAAGGCATGATAGATAGGACGGAGGTGGCATGACATGTTGTGTCATAACGAACATCATTGGCAATGGGCCCTGTACGCCCGCCAGAACGGAGGATTCGAACGGCCAGACCCACCTTCAGGAGCATCCGTACCGGCTATTTGCATGGCCTTTAAACAATCTGCGTACACTTGGTACGCCTTTTCCGGTTGGTTGGACTGTTCGAGGACTTGGCCGAGTTTGCAGGCTATCCCGGATATTTTGAGCCATGGGTTTGGGGAGAGGGTGGAGGGTGGGATGGATAACGATGTTTCGAGGGCGCTGCACGAGGCGAGGAAGAAATAGAAACGGGGTAAATAGATTAATAAATCAATGGGGAAAGAAGAGAAGCGCACCGACGGAGGAAACGCTCACTTAGGGCGTAGTTCCCTCTGTATTGTGCTTTGATACCTGCACGGAGGTCGTCCCGGATTTCTTTAGGCCACATTGTAAACATGGAATAGAATTCATATCTAGAGAAGGATCAGTACGGTCTGGATTCTAGGGTGAGCTCAGATGGGCACTTACAAGCCATACGAGGTGGCTGCGATGCCTAATGCTGTGAGGACGCCAAACACCGTCTTGATAGGAACATCGCCATTTCGAAGGCTGGCTGCTGTGTGAGGTGTGCTCGACGCAAATCGGACCAGTGCTCGACGAGGGGCAGTGCGGAGAGATCTGCGTAGAGCATACATGGTAGCGAGAGGATTCCTCTGGAGATCAATCACGTGATCAAATCATGACTGGTTGGTATTCTTTGCCAAGAATCAAAGTATCTGGGTTACTGTATTTCACTCGGTCATCCTACGGAGCTCCTCGAACACAATGGACCATAATTACTGGTTTTCTTAGCATCACCAAGGGTTCCGGTCCGATCACTTCCCGTTTCGACGATCTTTTTTGGCGAGCTGCCGGGTTGTGCCGTGGATAGTTTCCTGTTTCCTGGAATCCTGGTCTTGTTTGGGATATCGTCAGGAGGATTTTCTCATGACGGAATATGGTACAAGTCAGCTACTCCACTGAGGAGCGGGCCCACCGAGGACAGTGTCCTCCTCCCAGTCTTCTTCCAACTTCTCATCTGCTCGTGTGCTCTTAAACGGCTATCATCCCACACATACAATGTTCCATCTTTGATAAACATATCGCATGGATACTTGTTCTCGGGCTCGTCGCGCCTTCCCACAACCATGATCAGGTCGCCAGCTCATACCATGCATGGTCTCCTCGTCAGCACTCGTTCGTTCCTGCGATCCCGCTCGGAACGTCGTTTTGGAAACCTTGCGGTAGACCGGCGTCTGTCTCCGGCGTCTCCTCGGCAGCGCCCCCCAAAGTGGCATGACGTCCTATCCCGCCCGGATACCGGTTCAAATCGTGACAGAACCCACATCACGCATGTCACAGACCATAAGCCGGATTTGGTTTCGGTCGCACGTATAAAGAGCTCAGTAGCGGTAACCCCCCTTCCTCTTCCCCCTACCATCCAGACATCCCCCTTCCCCGCAACTTGCCCTTGTCGTCTATTTTGACGTTCCCGCTCTTCTCTCTCCCCCCCGCTGCGCTTTGTCGCTAGGGCTAATATCCATCAACTACTGCTTATCGTCGACCATGTCAGACTCCATCTCCGAGAAGAAAGAGGCGGGCCCACCTCCTGCCAACGTCGAGAAGGAGGCAGGCCCACCGTCGCCAGTTGAACCTGAAGAGAAAAAGAAGCGCGAATACAAGGATTTTGGCCATGAAGAAGAAGGTCCTTCTCGTGAGTATTTCGTTGCGCGTTTTTGGTTCTTAGACGGTTTGTTAACCCCCATACTATAGATGCCAAAGTCGATATGTCTACTGTGTGTTTTCTTTGTATAAACGTCGCGTTTTTTGCTCAGCAGTTTTTTTTAGATCGAGTTGAAGGCGGAAGATCTGTATGATAAGGAAAAGGTCGACCTCGAGACGATCGTCATCGAAGATGTCTTCAAGCTTCTTCAGTGTACCGATGAGGGTCTTGAAGAGGCCGAAGCCACTCGTCGTCTCGAGATCTTTGGTCCTAACAAGCTCGAATCTGAGGAACAAAATCCTTTCCTCCAAGTGCGTAAATTTATTATTTCTTCAACTGTTCCTCTTGCTCATCCCGCCACAGTTCTTGTCGTTCATGTGGAATCCCCTCTCCTGGGTCATGGAGGCCGCTGCCCTTGTCGCTATCGTCCTCTCCAACGGTCAAGGTCGCCCCCCAGACTGGGAAGATTTCGTCGGTATCGTCCTCCTGCTGTTCATCAACTCTGCCATCGGTTTCTACGAAGAACGCAATGCCGGTAACGCCGTCAAGGCTCTCATGGATTCTCTCGCCCCCAAGGCCCGCGTCCGCCGCAGTGGCCAATGGCGTGAGATCGAGTCGAGTGAATTGTGCCCCGGTGATATGGTCGCGTTCAAAATTGGAGATGTCGTCCCTGCCGATTGTCGTTTGACTGAGGCGATCAATGTCAGTATCGATCAGGCTGCGTTGACCGGTGAGTCTCTACCCCAGAGCAAGAAGGTTGGCGATCAATGTTTCTCGTGAGTGTCACTGCTTTTCATTTCATTTCATTTTGTACATATTAATTAATTCCCGTGTAGTGGCTCCACTTGCAAACAGGGTGAAGCCGAGGGCGTTGTCATTTCCACCGGTCCCAACACTTTCTTCGGTCGTGCCGCTACGCTCGTCGGACAAGATGACGAGACCACTGGCCATCTCCAAAAGATTCTCGCCCAAATCGGTTCTTTTTGTCTTGTTGTCATCGGTATTTTCGTCATTGCAGAGATTTTCTGCTTGTATGCCGGCTTCCGTTACGATTACCGTCGCGGTCTCGACAACATCCTCGTCCTCTTGATTGGTGGTATCCCCATTGCCATGCCCACTGTCTTGTCCGTCACCCTCGCCGTCGGTGCGCAACAGCTCGCCAAGCACAAAGCTATCGTCACTCGTATCACCGCCATTGAAGAGTTGGCTGGTGTCACCATCTTGTGCTCTGACAAGACCGGTACCCTCACCACCAACAAACTCACCATAGACAAAGAAATCGTCAAGACCTACGGCGCGTTCTCCTCCGAAGATGTTGTCCTCCTCGCTGCCTACGCTTCCCGCACTGAGAACCAGGACGCCATCGATACTTGTGTCGTCAACTCCCTTGGCGACCCAACTCGTGCCCGCGCTGGTATCAAGCTCCTCGACTTCAAGCCTTTCAACCCCGTCGACAAGCGTACCGAGATCACCTACCGCGAAGAGTCCAGTGGTAAGCTCAAGCGCGTCACCAAGGGCATGACCGGTATCATCATCGAGATCTGCTCCCGCAACAAGACCGACGAAGTCGAGAACCGCCTCGAGGCCGACGTCGAGGAGTTCGCTACCCGTGGCTTGCGTGCATTGGCTGTGGCTTATGAAGAAATCGACGGCGACGATCCCGAGGCTGAAGGCAATGGTTTCGAGCTTATTGGTTTACTTGCGATCTTCGATCCCCCTCGTGAGGATACCAAGCAGACCATCGACGACGCTATGGCGCTCGGTGTCAAGGTCAAGATGGTCACCGGTGATCAGCTCGCCATCGCAAAGGAAACCGGCCGTCGTCTCGGATTGGGCGACCACATGTATCCCGCCAAGGTCCTCAAGGACGGTCCTCAACCCGGTGCCAAGTACCGCACTTTGGACGAGATGATCATGGATGCGGATGGGTTCGCTGGTGTGTTCCCTGAGCACAAGTATGAGATCGTGAAGAGGTTGCAAGGGTTGGGTCATTTGTGTGCCATGACGGGTGATGGTGCGAATGATGCGCCTGCTTTGTCGAGGGCAAATGTCGGTATTGCGGTTGAGGGTGCGACGGATGCTGCTAGAGGTGCTGCCGATATTGTGTTGACTGAACCTGGTCTTTCTACCATGTGCGTTTTTCCTCCTTCTCTTTCTTCAACGCTTTTGTTGACACTTTTGCAGCGTCCACGCCATCCGCGGCTCTCGTATCATCTTCCAACGTATGCGTAACTACGCCATCTACGCATGCGCCGTCACCATCCGTATCGTCGTCTGCTTCTCTATCCTTGCGTTCGCGTACAAATTCGATTTCCCTCCGTTTATGATTCTGATTATCGCCCTTCTTAACGACGGCACGATTATGACACTTTCGGTTGACCGTGTCTTGCCTTCGAATACGCCTGACGCGTGGGACTTGGCCGAGATTTTCGCGTATGCTATTGCTTATGGTATCTACCTGACGATTTCGACGTGAGTTTCCCTCTTTCATCTCTTCTTCGCATATGCTGATCATTTCCTAGCATTGTCCTCGTCATTGTCATTCTCCAATCCGATTTCTTCGAGCGCAAGTTCGGCGTCACACTCCCGACCATGCCCAACAAGCAGGCGAACGATCCCGAACTCCACATGGTTATCTACCTACAAGTCGCCATCATCTCCCAAGCCCTCATCTTCGTCACCCGCTCCCACGGTTTCTTCTTCATGGAACGCCCCTCATTTGCCCTCCTTGGTGCCTTCTGTATCGCCCAGCTCGTCTCCTCCATCATCGCTGCGTATGCCGACTGGGGCTTCACCAAGATCCACTCCATCTCCGGTGGCTGGATCGGTATTGTCTGGGTGTGGAACATTGTGTGGTTCATGCCGCTTGATTTGATCAAGTTTGCGATGAAGGCTACTGTGATCAAGTTCTTGAGGGAGAGGAGGCTGAAGAAGATTGCAGAGGAGGTGAGGGCGAGTGGTGGGGATATTCCGTTGACGAGGACGCAGAGTCGCGCTGCGAGTGTGCATGAAAGTTTGTATTCGAATCGTGTGTCGTTTATTAAGAGGGCTGCGAGGAAGGTTGGGTTTGGTGGTCGTGTTACGATGAGTGGTAAGTGAACTTTTAGTAAAATTTTGTGCTTCTCCTTTGCTAATATCTCTTCCAGGTGATGAACTCCGTCGCTTCTCGTCCATCCAAGCCGCCCAAACCGGTCAAACCCTTGCGCGCCACCCAAGCCGCACCCAATAGACAGAAACCAAATTCGCATCTTCATATCGCACTGCTACACTATAAAAAGTTTTCTTCCGTATTCGCCTTCCTACTCTTTCTTCAATCCAAACATAATATTGGTTCCCATCTTTTCATCACCTTTTTTTTTCCTGCTCTTTCCACATCAACCCCTCCACCTTCGGGCGTCTTTTTCAATTTTTTTTGACGACGACGCTACTATCACCTAGTACATGATTATGTCCCCGTAACGTACATATATCTACAGTCACGCAGCACAGTCACCATTTCTTCGGTTTGTTTTTTCTTCGTCTTTTTTTCTCGCTTTTTTTGCTTGGAGAATAAATAATAGAATGATGTGTGGAGCGGATGACTGCGTTTGAAGTGGAGAGGTTGAGCAGTTAGGAACAAAATTATTACTATTACAATTAACTTAGAGGTATATTATTATTTTCGTTTTCTCTTGTTCAAATAATAATACAGCCGATTCATAACACAGCATAATGATTGGTGGGACAAAGTGATAAGAGAGTTGAAGTATATTGGTTGATACTGCAAGTAACGTGAAAAGCATCAAGACAATTAATTGCCTTCACAACAGAAGTAGCAAACTGGGGCGGACGAAATCACCGAGGACTTAGACGAGGGAAAATATGAGAACGCACTTCATGGGTATACCGTAAATTTTCTTTTATCTCTCATTCAAATAATAATAAAGTCTATTTGTAACACAGCGTAATGACTGGTGGGATAGATTGATAAGAAAGTTGAAGTATATTGGTTGATACAGCAAGTAACATAAGACAATTGTCTTCGTGACAGCAAACTGGGGAAAATACGAAAAACGCACTTCATACATGATACGACCATTCTCCTCGCATTTCCTATCATCATCACATCCATAGACTACTTGTGTCGCAAAAATCCATTTTACCTGACGCCTGACTCAGCCTGATCGGGCTGCCTCAGGACTTATCAGGGCTTTCCCTCCTTGTGTCAGATTTCGTATACAGCGTTTTCAGCACTATCTAAACACCCTTTGTCTCCTGGTCCAAGTCATGAACCATATCAGGTCATATCATGCCATATCCAGCAATTTGGATTTTTGCGACAGTAAAATGTATATAAATATATGTGTTTAAACCGTACTGCAAGTAGGAATCTATTCTTCATCCCGATTCCCCATCATCATTTTAAATAAAGAAAATTCCGATCTTTGAATACTCTCTGCGAATTTACTACACACAAGGAAAGATGTTTCAGGGAGTGCGCTTTCCGCCGTGACCAGATTCGCTATTTCGGTCTCAGACCAGCTCTGACATCATTCAACCAACGCTCACCTTTACACGAAGGAGAACGGTAGACAATATTTCTGTCATGCCAGGTATACATGCATTCAAGGTTTCTTTAAGCGGTCATTCTTACTAGGTTTGTAGCATCAGCCGACATAATTGGTAAAGTGAACAAGGATGTATGCTCGGGAAACCCTGCCACACCGTGGTATATCGATTTCCACAGGGTCGATACATTATACTTACAGATTTGTAGTACTGGCGAGCAAACCAACAATGTCGTGCCTTCAGATGGGTCTGCCATACCAGGTATATACATTTGAAGTTGTTTCAATATGTTATTCTTATTAAGTTTGGTGGCACTGGCAGCGGTAGACTCTGCCAGACCCGAGAGCTCCGAGTCCAAGCCTGAGGAGCTATATTCAACACCGAGTTCCTCCGCTTACTGGGAATACAACGATAATTTTTTGCGCGGGTATATGTACGTCCTTTTTTTCCCCAGGATTCCTTTCATTTTATTGATACCCTCATTTAATCATTAGGACATGGACGCCATATATATACTTGAACGCCGAGTTATCATAAGGAAATCTCGAGAGCGTTTGGCACAGTTGTTAAATTTCGAGACGTGGGAGGATGTGTTACATCACTTCAACGATACAACAATGCTCGAGAATGCTATTCTTGGACTTGACAAAGCTTCAGTTAACGACGACGAATGGTACGAGATTACTTCGAACGCTGCAGCAGTGAAGTACATTATTGAAGTGAAAGAGAATGCACCGAATGAGGAGCAAGGAAAAAACGAGAAGGTATGGTGCTTGTTCTGGCTGGCAATCAATGGGGATCCTTTCGAGTTCTGCTGAGATGCCATTGTGTAACTGTATTTCTTACCGATTTATCAAAGCCATGCGTCCCAATGGAAAGTATTATCGCGCATTTTTGATGTGTAAATTCGAGGAAAATCTGATGAGTAAATACCGGATCACAAAGCTGGGAAGGATAAATTTTCCGCTTATTTTCACTCTGAAATCGTGTATGATGTCGGATCGGTTTGCTTTTTGAGGCCTACGCCTAAATTCCTCAGAATCAACAGAGTGGTCACACATTCAGCCTTGTCGTGGACGAACAATCTCCAGCTGCCGTGTCAGACAAAAGTAGGCACCCATTACACTGGAGTGAAGGGTGATGAAGATTTTTGTTGTCAACGCTCTTGAACTTCAATGACAATTTCGCGACACACAATTTCTCCATCAAGCTGAACAACATGGCGCATCATTATTTCGTTATATCGAAGACTTGGAAGACCTGGAGAGGAGAACACAATCACGGACAGCGTCACGGCCAAGGACATGTGAATTTACTACGGGGAGAGAAGCGACGCGCATGGGAAAGCTTACATAAGGAGTTAGTTGGGATGTCTAAAGTGGCTGCTGACAAACTTCCACTTAGTCACTTCAAAATCCGGTCCCGATCGCCCTTTTGGGAAAGGGAATTTGTAAAAGACTCAAAAGCTCCCTTTCCTTCTTACCTTCATACATACCGAACCGAATTTGACGGAAAAGACGATATGGAGTTTACTCCTGGACCTGCGATTCAGAGGATTCTGTGTGCGGATTGTGGTATGTCGGTTTTGATCGCTTTGTTTGGAGAGAAGAGCGACTAAGGGTTTTCGGGTGTGCGTAGGTGCTGTCATTGAGCCTAATTCTGCGAATCTGTGTATTAATTGTTTGAGGAATTCGTGAGTGAGATTATCATACTCAAAACCACATTGGAGAGTGAGCGGTGTGTTCATAGGGTCGACATCACCGAAGGGATTCCTAAGCAAAGTACATATTATTAAACCTCTTCTCCATATGATACTGACCATATGTTTAGGCAGCGTAAATTTCTGCAGAAACTGCGATCGCTTCCTCTCACCACCAGCCACATGGACGACCGCCGAGCCCGAAAGTCGTGAACTCCTCGCCATCTGTCTGAAGAAACTAAAAGGACTAAGCAAAGTCCGCCTTGTCGATGCTGGATTTATCTGGACGGAGCCACATTCTAAGCGACTGAAAGTCAAGTTGACAATCCAAAAAGAGGTGTGTCGGACAGAGTCTTGGTTTTTTTTTACTTTTGGTACTTATGACTAACCTTGTCTTTCTCTGTCCAGGTCTTCACAAACACAATCCTCCAACAAATCTTCCAAGTCGAATACCTCGTTCAACACGGTCAATGCCCAGATTGTACACGGCTAGCCGCAAAGAACACCTGGAAAGCCATGGTGCAAGTCCGCCAAAAGGTTCCGCATAAACGGACGTTCTTGTTCTTAGAACAGCTTATTCTGAAGCATGGGGCGCAAAAGGATACGATCTCCGTGAAGGAAGTGAAGGATGGGTTAGATTTCTTTTATTCGCAGAGGAGTCATGCGATTAGGATGACGGAGTTTTTGGCTGGGGTTGTGCCAACAAAGTGAGTTGAATGGGTTTTTCCGTTGATTGCACGGGATGCTGATGCATGGCTCTTGTGTAGAATAAAGTCATCAGAGCAACTGATTTCAATGGATACGCATACGAGTACGGCCAATTTCAAGTTCACATACTCAGTAGAAATCGCCCCCATCTGTAAAGATGACTTGGTCTGTATACCACTCAAGCTCGCACGATCATTAGGAAACATCAGGTATATTCTACCTCAAATCTATGTTATACACGTTCTCACATATTTGTCCAGCCAACTCCTAGTATGCACCCGCGTCGGCAACTCCATCCACCTCACCGACCCTGCGACCCTCCAAGCCTGCGAAATCAGCGCCCCAGTCTACTGGCGCACTCCCTTCGAATCTCTCGCCACCGTCACAGACCTCGCCGAATTCACGGTGCTCGACGTTGAACCCTCAGGCCACACAAAAGGGAAATTCGTCGCCGCCGATGCCCAAGTCGCACGTGCCAGTGCCTTTGTCTCTCAGCAGCAGAACGCAGATTACGACGCGATGGATTCAGAAGGCGTTTTGGATAAGATGTATCATACGCGGACGCATCTGGGAGGGATTTTGCAGCCTGGGGATTCGGCGATGGGGTATCATCTTAGTGCATCGAACTTCAACTCGGACGACTTCGAAGGGCTAAGTAACGACCGGATCCCAGATGTTGTCCTCGTCAAGAAAGCCTACCCCGCCGCACGCAAGAAGAGCAAAGCCCGTGCATGGCGTCTAAAGAGTATGGCGAAGGAGGTAGAAGACGAAGCTGCGCCGGGTGATCAGAAACGGGGTGTTATTGGGAAGCAGGGAGGGAGAGATCAGAAGAAGGTGGAACAGGATTATGAGTTATTTTTGAGAGATTTGGAGGAAGATACGGAGATGCGGGGGGCGGTGAATTTGTACAAGGCGGAAGGGGCGGGGTCCGGGATGGCGGGTGGGAAGAATAGGGCGGCGAAGAGAGCGAGGAAGGCTGCGAATGGAGCGAATGAGATGGATATGGATGAGGGGTATGCCATTTTTCTTTACTTAGGATGTGTTTGGTTTGCTGATGTTGCGCTTTTCTCTCTCTTTAGGCCACCAGCTGCTGCTGAGACGGAATCGACGATGGAAGAAGATGAAGAGGAGGCCGAACCTGACTTTCCTGAAGTTAATTTGGATGAACTGCTGGATGACATGGAGGATTTGTCGATTGGTGATCATGAAGAAGAGGAGCTATGAACTAGTTCCTTATTCCGTCTCTTCATTTAGACATATTTTAGACGGTCATCCCTCAGATATATTCTGTGTTTCTCCGTTCTCCTCTCCTTTCCTCAGTATTTTTTGCGTGATCATAATTACGCATTTCGAAGCTACTCCATACTTCATTAGGAATACGATTCGTCACTGCTTAATACATGGAGGAAAACTTATAACATTGTCGATCTATTAACTCCTCCCTACATACTCATAAATATTTCTGCCAAGAAGACCCTTCTTCAGGCCTTCAGGACCTTTGCCCACTTTGTGCGGCACCTACTAGTAACCTTTTCTCCCTCCACCACCACACCACGCTCAACGCTCCCCCTGGACCAACTAATACCGAGCCGACCACACACCACCCTACAATAATTATCCTTTCCCTGCTCGACTTGGCAGTTAACCACGTCGCTGCAATCATCATCGACCCAAAAATGACAGCAGCGTCCCATTGCAAGATGTCTACCATCAAAGCTGCAGGGGAGTCCCCAGGGATGGGTGCCACCATTCTTGGTATCCACATATGCACTAATTTCGCGAAGCTGTAGTCAAGTGATAAGAGTGAATGTAGGTGTGTGGTCGTCGAGGTTATAAATATGAGGGCATAGAGGGAATATATTAAGTCATTCCCGGGAGTGTGCCAGCGGGATGTGGAGTGAGAGGATAGTCTTGGGTATAAGACTATTAGTCCGCCGACGACCAAGGGGAATACTTGCCAGAGTATAATCATCCCTACTGTGGGCCGAAGCAGGAGGATAATACTTATGAAAAGATATCCATAAGTGATTGCAAACACTATCGACTCTGCGTTTCCCTTCGATATAGTTTCCCCCTTTGCTTCCCGAGGTAGACGGAATAATAATAATATCCAGAAAACGGGGAGCACGACACCACCAGTCAGCGCCTGAGCCGCAAATTGCACAGGAATCAGAGTGGTAAGTGATATCTGGCTCCCCCCTCTCAACGATTCGACTAAAGGCACAGTAACATAAACCCATAAAGAAGCAATGAAATCCCAGACGAAGGGACGGTACAACTTCGCGTCTGGTTGGAGAACGACTCCAAACGCTGCGTTAATTGCACATATTATCTTCTCGACGGCGGGGAAATGTCCACCCAGATAATTGAGCTGGTAGGGTGATTCATCTCCAAGAGGTTTGTGACAGAAGGGCTGTCTTGCAGCGATTAGAGGGGGATCCAAGGTGACGAAGGCGCGGTGTGCCATAATAGCTGACATTGGGAGGAATATTGCCAGGATGAGGAAAGCATTTTTGACTAGAATAGTAAATGATTGAAATATCAAAATATCATTGTCAATGATGCATTATAATTTAGAGAATCCCTTGACTTACTGGGAGTCAGAGAGTTGTTGGTCGTCTGCATGCTTGACATACTACTTCAAACTGGTACGACGGATTTTGAAAGATACGATCATGGGCTACGCTTGTATGAATAGTCGGACCCGTTATCTCCGTTCCAAAGGCAGTGGTCTCTTAGACCCATCATTTTGTGATATTCTTGTCGCAAAATCCATTTTTCCTAATCAGACCCGATTTGGTTGAAGAGATAGATTAGGAGTCATTAGGTCGTCAGATTTAGGTTAATAACGCATAGACAAAATCCTTCCGATCCACCAAATTCCTGGTCAGCCTTAATTAGGTTCGTCAGGGCCTTCAGCTAAAAATGATTTTTGCGACACTCTGAAATTGCTTCGAACTTGCCAAAGCCAAATAAGTAAACTATCGTTGGTTTAACAACAACGATACCGTGGATAATCAAAACGACACACAATCCTTGGAATTTCAATGAGGATACTACATGGATTACTTACCAAGTTAATATTTGTTAAAATTTTCGGGGGTTTGTAATACTTCCCAAAGTTTTACAATTGCAGAGGAGAATAAATCTTTGTTCTGGAAACCAGAAACCGTGTTCACCGTGAAAGAGAAGAGAGGATTCGAAGAGCTCTTGCGTCATCGTTGCAGGCGTCACCCCTTTTAATCTTCGATATGAACCTCTTGCTCACTGTATTCTGTTCCTCTCATGTTGCTTTAAATTGACTGACATTGCCTGAATAAGAAGATTTAGGAACGTTATCATGGAGAAACCTCTTCGAATATGCATTATTGGTGGCGGAGCAGGTGGTCTAGGTGCCCTCAAGATCTTCAAAGATATGCCTGAATATCGCACTGGGAAGTGGGAAATAGTCGTATTCGAGGCGAGAAATAATCTCGGTGGTGTATGGTACGGCCATGTATTACCTACTATACCAGTTAAGATTATATCCAACTATATTGAACGCACAGGTTTCCTTCTCCTCCCGAAGGCAATCCACCGGATTCGCCCATGTATAATGCACTCACGACAAATCTGCCCCATCCCATAATGGCTTATACGTCTTTCTGGTTCGAACCATCTACACCGCTTTTCCCTGTCAAAGAGGTTGTTCTTGATTACATCCGTCGATATGCAGATCACTTTAATCTGAGGAAGCATGTCCGTCTCAATACCCGAGTTCAAGAGGCTCTTTGGATCGATGGTTTGTGGCGGATTACTCTTCAGGATGGGATCATTGAAAGATTCGACAAAGTTATTGTCGCAAATGGTCATTATGGTGTTCCACGACATCCCAACGTTCCTGGAGTGGAAAGCTGGTTCAATTCTGGCAGGGCGACACATTCTGTATACTTTCGGAACGAGGAACCATACAAAGACCAAATTGTCTTGGTAATAGGAAACGGCCCTTCTGGACGGGATATCTGTGCAGAAGTATCTACAGTGGCGAGGACAGTCTACCACTCAGTAACAGACGGGATTCCTAAAAATACCGGAAACATACGACACCGGGGCCGCGTAACCAAATTTCAAGAAGATGGAACCGTCTTCTTTGACGACGGAGGGCCTCCTTCGGATATTATTGACCACGCAATTCTTGCCACGGGCTACGTGATGTCTTTCCCCTTTCTTCCGCAAATGAAGCAAGGGAAAGTGTCGCAAATTCCCCCCCTCCCCAATCACCTCATCAATACTTCATACAGCGTATTTCCTCTAGCAAGGCATGTATTTCCCCTGCAGGACAACTTCCCCCCTACCTCGCTTGCCTTTGTGGGACTACTGGTTCGCGTCGTTCCCTTGCCTCTGTTTGAGGCTCAGGCTCGCTATATTGCAAAGGTTTTCCAAACTGAAAATTTTCTGGATCGGTCCGAAGAAGCTAGGCTAATTATCCAACGATACCGTCAACTAGAAGAACAATTTGGTGGCAATCCCTTATTTATCACAAAATACTGGCATGTCGTTCCTGACAGTGTACAGTTCAAATATCGCAAGGAACTTCAAGACCTCGCTGAAGCTCCTGCCGAGTGCTATCCTGAAGATTGGGTTTCAGAGATTTATTCTAAGAAAGACGAATTGAGACAGAAATGGCGACGACTGGAGAAGGAAGGACGGGCCGAAGTTTTTGTTAAAGGAGTAGGTGAAGGGGGCAGACACGAATGGGTCGATATGATGAGGCGGATGCTAACAGAATCATAGTGATAATACCTTTGCTAAGAATTCCCATCGGTACCGAGGTCCAAACCTACACGTATCTTTTCATGATTACTTGACATACATACTACATAGACGGATGTGATCATTTCGATTTATGTTTATCCCACCATTTCCAATTATCCTTTTCAAGGACATGATAAAATATCTGAATCAATCCGGTGTATTACCAAAAGCGGGACTTCTCCTGCTGGCCTAACTAACTCGGATCACACCATTCCTGCGAGCCATGTTCGGACTTTGAACAGTCAATCTTGCAACTTTTCTTTGACTTTTCTTGAGTCTTTACCATGTCCCTCAGTGACGAAGAAAAGGGACCGGTGCGATCTTGGACACTATCCGGCGATGAACTCAATGATTAAATAGAGCAATCAGATATTGGTTATACCGACTCCAGTTTGGCGTGACGACAATTTCGACAGCTCTTTAATGTACTTGGCGGGGCTTTGAACTATGTTTCGACACAGTGATATGCGCAAAACGCCCTCTCGTGGATTTAATCAAAGCTCGGATAATCCTTTCAATCCTTCCATCTATGGTCCTTTCGTTCACCATGATCCAATTGCGTTAAATACATCCTTCAGAATTTATTGGAAACACTGGCGTATAACTGTAGGCACCGTTCGCCAGCACAGCTTTGAAAAAAATTATCATCTTTCTTCATAGACACCAAGGGTACCCTATGCATATGATAGATACAATCGCCTTGTCGCTATCAATCAAGGTTATGTCAAAAACCAAGCCAACGAAAGAACTGGAAATCTTGAAATACCTAAATTCGGAACCTTTACGCTCCTCTCCAGGGAACCGCATCATTCCATTTCTTGGTGAAATATCATCTGAAGATCCCGATTGGACGTTTTTTATCATGCCTACATGGTTTCCCCTGCAATTGGATCCAACGCTTCCGATCGTATATCGTATATCGTTTCCTCTCCTCTTGTTTTATTATCACAATATCTACGAGAAATCCAGCCAATCTGAACTATGTCAACGCCTATCCATACGTCGCAGTGATTCTAAATGGTTTCTAGCGTCGCTCATATATATATGACAGTGTCACCGCGGTGAAGTATGGAATTCAAACCCTTAATCCCAAATTCCTCAGCGGAAAGCCTGATCTTGT
>Ga0157379_10001357_pt1 | contig 20039 bp, 28 predicted proteins | sample S25metaG_FD_121802 | JGI IMG/M metagenome (GOLD analysis project Ga0157379, IMG submission 121802) | Switchgrass rhizosphere microbial communities from Kellogg Biological Station, Michigan, USA - S2-5 metaG | ecosystem: Host-associated > Plants > Roots > Rhizosphere > Soil | place: USA... | reverse complement strand
TACATTCAACATCGACGTCACCAACGACGGCAGCGACGTTACCGGCAACCTGAACAAACGATTAACAAACCAACTAAAATTACGACGAAAAGCGAACCTACAGGGGCAGCAACACCAGCAAGCCCACCAATGGCACCAGCGCCTTGCTTGGTCAAACCATCAACATCAGCAACACCGCTGCGACGGAGAATGCCAACAACATTGTTATTCAAATCGTTGTTGGCAATGTTGTTATAATTCACAGTAACGTCGGCAACGTCGGCAGCAGCATTTGCAGCAACCTGATAAGCAAACCTCAATCCCTACGCTTCTCTACATAAGTGAAAACAACTTACGGGAAGAGCGACACCAGCAAGACCACCGACGGCAGCAGCACCTTGCTTGGTAAGACCGTCGACATCGGCAACACCACGGCGGAGGACATCAACGAAGTTGTGGTTCAAGACATCATTAGCGACGTTGTTGTCCACAACCTTGATGTCAGCGACATTAGCAGCAACATTTGCAGCAATCTGATAAATTACAAATTAGACTAAGTTAGCGGAGACCATTATAAAACACATACTGGGGCAGCGACTGCAGCAACACCTGCAACAGCACCGGCTCCCTGTTTAGTAAGGGCATCGACATCAGCTACACCACGGCGATGGAGGACATCGACGACATTGTAGTTGAGGACATCGTTGGCGACGTTGTTATCCACGACCTTAACATCGACAACATCGGCGGCGACGTTTGCAGCAATCTGGGAAAGGTAGTCAGGACTGTGCGGTATGGCGAAACAAAGTTGAAATTGCACTCACGGGAGCAGCGGCACCAACAAGACCACCGATGGCGGTAGCACCCTGCTTGGAGAGACCGTCAACGTCTGCGACGCCGGGAAGAGGAGCAGCGAAGGCGGAAGCAGCGAGAGAGAGGAGGATAAGAGATTGCATTTCGAGTAGTTTTTTTGTGATAAAGATCGTGGGGTGCAAAGAGCGGACGGTGTGGTACGAAGACCGAACGTGAAAGACGACAGAGACGAAAACAGAAAGAGGCGGCGAGAGTTCAACCGATAGAGGAATCGAGAGACGATGGACAGTCTTTTATAGAAGGAGGCTCCCTGCCTTCTTGGGCTAGGATTGTTCTCGAAAAAAGTTTGTTTGCGGGATTGTGTCATGGTCAGATTCACCCGGCAAGATGATCAGGAAAAGTAGATGTGTCGAAACGGGTACTGAAAAGTTGGCCGTTGATGAGGATACAAGACCACCAAGAACGAACGAGCCTATCGGAGCTCGGGTTGCAGCAGCTTGAGGCTCGGCAAGCTTTAGAGTCCATAACGTAATTGAAACCTACTTGATCGACGTATCGCCACAGTTCGCCTCAGTCATTTTTTTCCTGGTACACTGATAATTGGATCCGAAATTTTTTTTGGGAGCACATTCCGACCCTTCCTATTAAATAAAGGTCGCTACAATATTTGGTGTCGGCAAGACGTAGTAGAGAGAAAAAAACTTCATGTTACGCATTCCAAAGTTGCGGATCCGCTAGGGCTTCATTGAACTTGTTCGGATCCAAACGAAGGATATCTTTACACGATCCAGGATAGATAGCTCAGTGACGACAGATGCATAGCTTAACAAGAAGAAGCCCGAAGAAGCCAGATCTTGGAGGCTTGATTCATGTTCATAGATGGCTCCACTCGGGATTACAAGAAACCGCGTCGGTTCTTGGTTGTCAGGGTTCACCAGGGTTCACTGAAATCCTCCCGTCGAATTTTGCTTCAAATCATAGATGATACAGATTCCAACTCACTGAATGAATTCCCGGAAAAAAGCATGAACGCGCGAGATCGGCCATTTTTTGATCCTAGGGTTTGCCAGAAGCGGAAGGCGCGAGATTAGGACAAAAGCACGAGCTTTGGGAACCATTTGACAGCGGAAATTTTATGAAACACCCAAGCTAGAGACGGAGACAGCCAGGAGGAGAGCTTCGGCAGGAGAAGCAGGAGCGGAAAGTAATGGCGTGACTGTCACGCGTCTGTGTCGGTTAGCCAAAACCCTGGGCCAAGGGTCCATTTAAGCCTAGCGGACAGTTTACCTGAATTATTACTAAATTCATCGGAATTTCTTTGGATCGCTGTCAGTCCAACTTGCTGTTGAAGATAAATCATCTCAACAAGACATACTAGCATCATGTATCTACGCCCAGGAAGCGTGGTCTATTTTCGTTAAATTCAGTACGCGCGGTGGAGTGGAACTGCTGTCCTTACTTCCGAATTTGCTGATCGGCTAGTTTTCTCCTTCTAATGGAATGCGAGCCTGCTGAAATACATTTTGGCAAGCACCCACCTCCGTGAACTGGTTTCAATGACGTCTGCTGTGGGTATAAATATGCCCCCCGTGGTATCCATACTCTCGTCAGGCATAAAAGCTTTTTCTTGGACTTCCCCACTATAAGGCAAGACACTCAAATAAACCTTTTATAAACCTTTTGCCAGCCGCCCACGCCCGCTTCGAATCGGTCCCTAAACTGACACTTGATCTTGGCCGAACTCATTGAATGCAAACGCCATGTCACACGCCTTCAGTTGGGCGTATTGAATCTAAATCTAGTTTAAGAAGGAAGTCTATATGTATCCATGTGGATAGATAAACCGCACCTACTACCTTGGTGCTTTTGTATACACCGACGCCCCTGTTCCAGTCCACCAAGCAGCTCACTCTTTTGCTGCTCATCGCCTCTAACAGCTTTCCACCCCACAAGGTGGATCCTGCATACCTTCGTTATTGATGGTCACGATCAGATGCACTTTTACTCGATCACACGAGTTTCAGTGAGAAATCTCTCGATTTCATTTAAATCCGTATCCAACCCCATCCTATGTGCGCCTAGATAGGAAAGAACCCGAAGTAGATCTCCATTTTGCGCGTATTGCGTTCAATTGAGTTTTCGGTGCCGCGTTGACGGGAGGATTAATCAACGAGCTGTTAGCGAGCTTGGGCACTCGTTGTCACGAGAGAAGAAATATTGTGTTTCGGGTGTCAAAAGAAAGTCTTCTAGCCAATAGCCTTTTTGAGGGCGTCACGTCATTGATGGGAAGAGAGGAAACTTGTGTACTTGCAGGATGGACTTGGAGGAGAGGAGTAGTTAGCTTGGTCAATCGTCCTGCATGAGGATTGCCTGGTTGAATACATTTTAGAGTAAACTCTGTGCAATTGCAGAAGTTTGAGGGGCATGAAACAATTCATTAGCCAGCCAAATGCACCACGCCTGCCTCCCCGTACCTTTTCTCCCTTCAACCAGCCTCACAGTGTGATCAGAGAACTTATAACTTCTTCCCATATAGTACACGTTTGTGACGAAGTAAGCGTGGAGGAAGCTTCCAAAATCCATTCAGTTCGTAGTTAATCAAGCCAGAGTGGTCCACATTTCCTTGGACAATTCTAGGCTTCAGAACGGAATGCCTGATCCCCACTATGAAGGAGAGAATTGTATTGAAGGTTAAAGGGACACATTCATGTCTTTTTTTTTCGGTAAGAGATACCAGCTCAGCATGCGGGGGGAAGTTCTACCCATCCGTCGCACAGCCGGCCATCGCACACCCTTGTTGGCCTACAAATTTCTCCTAAGTGCCATCGATAAAATGGTCGTCCCCCTCGGATTTTGGGGCCGATAAAACTCGTAAAAGAAGGAAGCTCGAAAAAGATTTAGTCATTCCTCGCGCCCATGAGCGGTTTCGAAGTATTTAAAGTCAATCGTGATCTGGACTGAATAGGATCCCCAAAGAATCCTAGTGTTCCCTTGGAGTAATGATTGATTATGAATTGAGGATAATTCATGGTAGTATGATCCTGAGTTCACGGATTATGTGGGCATGTCTTCTGTCCCTCCGGTCAAAAGTACGAGTTGGACCGAGTTGGAGATCTTTAACAGTTTGTCGGCCACCAAAATAGGATTTGAGAAATAATACACTAACTTCGCTCCAACCCTTGTTGTTGTGGCGCATGTCGAGAATTCTCAAGCTGAGTACTTATTACATATACCTCCTCAACGTGATCCTCTTCCCTCTTCCCCTTCACCCCTCTCCTCCAAATGAGCAGATACCGCCTTTACTATGCACTCGTTGCGGCGCTCACTGGATAAGTCAAGATCCCCATATCAAATATGAGTGTTGTCATTGGAGGATGACGTTGTTGAGGATATCGATCCAACATGGTGGCAAATCGATGTCTATAAGGTGAGCGAATTCCCTACTCTTGAGAATTATGGATGTCAAAGACGGGCAGAAATATCCTCGTCCCTAGTTCTTTTGAGTATTGCTGTTATGGTAGATGCTTCAGGACTCCTTTAGGATGGTAGTGCGCCTGGAGGTTCCAATCATGCCGAAAACTGTAATGAGTTATTTTGAAGCGGTGGGGAGTGGCTTTACCTGGCGTACCACGTCTGCTACGGAACTGAAGACCTTTACTCATCTCGCGGGTGAGAATGTCATATATTCATTTATGTCCGACTAAAGCACGTTTCCCCCGAACTGCTCGTTGAGAGCTGTAGCACTCACACATACAAGCATGAATTACGGATCCTTTATGCGCATTCTACTTCAGAACACATTCGGGTTTCCCGCATATTCAAAGTCAGAGAAGAACGCAGCATCTTTCCCGACCATCCCATTTCCTGTTGCAAACATCCCGAGGATGGTCCCTGCAGATATTCTTTAGATTTAGTTCGAGTGCTTTACTTGGTTGATCCCGCACCTGTGAACCCTCCGCTGACCTCGCTAGACGACGCTCCGCCAACGGTTGTCCAAGTCGTCATGCCTCGCGTTCTATACCTAAACTCATACCACGTATTGTTAACGGCCTCGATCTGTAAGCGAATCCCTCGGGTATCAAGCGTGTGGAGCGGAAGAATTCCAGGCTGAGAAATTGGATCCTTTGACCCTGCGTCGGAAGAAAACGCGGAGATGGTGCGAAGGCGAATATATGGAGATAGCCCCGTCGGATTCGAAATAGTCTCAGTGAAACCCGCTTGAACAGCACTTCGGTTTGAAAGGGCAACGACGCCCAAATCGAAGTGCTGCGCTTGATTTAGGAAGACGGTTAGACCTGCTTCTTCTTGATCCTGCTTCGGTTGAAATTCGAGCGTAGCTTCGAGGGTAAACTCGACATGCTCCTGACGGCGCCCGACAAAGGTTTGGGGTGTTGCGGCAAGACGGCCTTCCAGAGCAGTAAGATTCAGCATTGATGGCATGAGGCGGAGGGTGTTGAGGTGACCAGAAGGGGAAATTGTGAACGCGGTGGGGTCGGGGAATCGGTTGTGGACGAAATTTTTGGGAAGAGAAGAGCCTGGAGTAAATTTGACGATTTGGCTTTTGGTTCCAACCCAGGTCCTGTCAGTGGCAGGAATTACTACATAAACTAATTATCAGATGAAAAATACCTACCCGGATCCCACTATCGCTTTATTCTGCGCTGGTAATGGGCCGCTTTCCGTGCCGCTAACATTCGTGAATACAGGGAATTCACCTATATTCCATTGCACTGGGGTAAGGACTGTCTCGCGACCCATTGGGTAGAAAATGAATTGTGGACCAGAACGAGTCGATAATGCAACAGACCACCTAAGGATCACAACCGTGTGGGTTGCATGCTCAGAAACAGAATAGCGACTCATACCAATTTCCCTTTGTGTCCTGGAAAAGATCTGCATGGCCGACCTGGTGAATAATTCATAAGATAAAAACATTTCTACACCCTAATACTTGAGTACTAACAGTCTGGACTATTTGAAAGAAAAGGTCAGAAAACAAAAGTGGTTCTTTAATAAAGAAACTAAACATACAGTATTCCGTCGTGTTGGCATTCGTCAGGACGGGGTTGCTTGGGGCAGGCTCAAAGGGACCAGAAATGCTTTTGGATCTCGCCATCGTGACCATATGTCCGAGTCCGGTTCCGCCTGTCCAATATTTCTCAAAAAGAGAAATAACATCAGTAAAGTCTTAGAACCAACCTTCAGCGATCATGAGATAGTAAAAGCCGTCCTTATGAAAGAGATGCGGTGCTTCTGGTGCCTTTCAGTGTCAATTTGTATTAATACATATAAAATGGTAAACTCTTGGTAAAATGACTTACGATGCCACCTGTGCCATTCCACAATGTGGTAGAGGGTCCCATGACGCCAGTACTCAAATCAATCTCGAAATTATGAATTCCTGGAAGTACCCTCCAGGCATGACTGCCTTGCATATAGGTCTTTCCGTCTGTATCCCAGAAGGGAGAAGTGTCATAACCCTCAAACGTAAAATGCACCGGGTCAGACCAATTATCCAAGAAAGGGTTCTGGGTTTTGAAGATAATCTAGAAAACAGTTACTAAGTCTGTCTTTGTGTCCACATTTTTTTTTGTCGAAGGTCGTAAGACTTACGTTGTCCCATCTGGAGGCATTGTTCTGTGCCAAGTGGTCAAAAACGAGAGTGGTAACCACGTAAAACGTCCCTTGGTGATATCTATGCAGCAGTGAGGAATTTGGCAGACGATGAGATTGCTCTAGAACTATGTCTTACCTGATAGACGGCGCCCAAATTCCACTGGTAGACCCGTTGGTCATTGCTAGTCCTGGAAGTTGCGAGGGTCTACTGAGAACATTTCCTTTAATGGCGAAATAATAATAATTAGCGCATCTGGCAGACCAAAATGGAGGATTATTACCGATCTGCTTGAAATTGATTAAGTCTTTGCTAGCAAAGATGGGAATACCAGGAAAGGCATTGAAAGAGCTTGTCGCGCAGAAATATGTGTTATCCCACTCAGAGACTAGAATACATGATGGATCGGGATGAAATCCGGGAAGAACTGGATTGTTATAAGTTACCAACTTCCCAGCAGCGAGCGGGATCAACAACGATAGTACAAGGGAGAACATGAAGTAACCACAGTTAACCAAAGCTCTGTCGTGGAGATTAAGTATATTCTGTCGTCCGTTTGAAAGTGCGTAGGATGGCCACGTGAAGAGACAGGTGGATCCAATACGGACCGGATGACATTACTTCGCTCCATATAAAAGAGTAAGTGGCAAGCTGTCATAAGGAGGATAAATATTTAAGCGGTTTGAACGCATCGGAGAGAGGGGCTGTCTTGAACTAGGGTATAGCACTACCTGTGGGTGTGACACGTCTTGAGACCGTCACTGGGCATACGCAAAGGCGCTCGAGACACATGTACGGGTAGAAATTACCTTATTTGGTAATTTTGTTAAAGGTACCTGCGAGTTTCATGTTTTCCAAGGCTCAGATGGTCACCTGCAGGTTTTTCCACGGGTTTCCCCAAGTACCTTTGAGGTACCTGAACCCGTGCGATCTTCTACCAGTGTCTTCAAAGAAGGAGCTCTGTGGTGTGTAGAGTAGAGAAATTCAGGGCAGAAGAGTGACGAGGCAACAAAGATATTCAGACCCGTGACATACTAGCAGAGGCCAGTCAGTGAAAGAACAACGGAAAGCAGTAGCATAATTTTTAGAGACACTATTATCGTCTCTCTGTTAGTTAAATCGTGAGATATAGGATTTAATGCAGCCTCCATTGAGCCTATCATATATTTGCCTAGGCAATATTAGGATTGCCAGAATAGCTAAAATCGGAGAAATAAGCAGGGTCTTTCCCCTCGACTCCATTTCCAGTGGAAAACATGCCTAGGATAGTCCCTGAACATCTTTTCAATACTTCTCAACCGAATATAAACCTATCCTTGAACTCACCGGTGAATCCGCCACTGACTTCACTTGAAATGCCCCACCCGACAGTCGTCCAAGCCGTCTCTGAGGGAGCCATGTACCTGAATGCGTACCATGTACTGTTAACAGCTTCGATTTGCAGATTGATCCCGCGTGAATATTGGTTCGGAATTGATAAAATGGCGGGGTGCGATGTCGTATCTTTGGCACCGAAATTACTCGAATGAGCAGTAATTGTACGCAGACGAACAAACCGAGACAGTGTTGAGTTACTGGTGATGACATTCCCAGAGTAACCAGCAGCAGCAGCTTTCTCCGGAGAAAGAGCAACTACGGCCAGGTCGAAGTGTTGGAGCTGATTGAGGAAAATAGAAATCCCAGCTTCCTCTCCGTCCTGTTTGGGATCGAAATCGAGGGTAACATTGAGAACAAATTCAACGTGTTCTTGCCTGCGACCAACAAACGTTTGGGGAGTTGGGGTCGTTTTTCCATCCGGAGTGGTTAGATTGAGGACTGAAGGCCAAAGTCGCAAAGTGTTGTGATGACCAGGGGGAGAAATAGCGAATGCCGACGGGTCGGGAAAGCGGTTATGAACGAAATGTTTTGGTATTTTCGTCCCTGGAGAGAAGGTGAGATGTTCATTAGGTTCTCCAATCCACATCCTGGTAAAAAAAAAATAAGCTACCAATAATTTCTTTTAAGATTAGAGCACTTACCCAGTTCCCCGAATATTCTTGTTAACGAACGGAAGTGGACCCGTTTCGCTTGCACGAACTGGTGAAAATACTGGCCATTCTCCTTCTTCCCAGGTCACAGCTGTGCGAATCGTTTCTCTTCCCATGGGGTAATAAATATGATCGGGACCCGACCGAGTGGATAAAGCTACGGCCCACCTGCATGATTGTCACATACCGCGGATATACATCTGCATTTGCTTGTGCTCACCAGTTACCCTGAGAATCATGGAATAGATCTGCGTGTCCAACCTACGTATTCTCAGTACTCATGTTGCGTGAATATGAACAACACCTTCCGTACCGTCTGGACTAATGAATATGTTGGTCTATCAGAAATACGGCAATGAAAGTGATAGTCTTACAATATTCAGTAGTGTTGGCATTTGTGAGGACTGGATTCGCGGGGTTAGAGTCGAAAGGGCCAGTCAGGTTACGAGAGCGTGCGATGGTTTCCATATGTGTGACGCCAGTACCACCTAATTTCATTGTGAGCTTATCCTTCAATTGTATTTAACCAATAGCCTTTACCTTCAGCTATCATCAGATAGTAATATCCATCTTTATAATACATATGAGGCCCTTCAGGAGCCTTGATGTTCGAGCGAGTCAGTCCCAAAGAGACGTTTGGATAAAGCCAACACTACTCACATGTCCTCCAGTACCGGGCCACAGATCAACTATCGTTCCATTTTCCCCCGTTTCCAGATCGATCTCAAAGCCTTGAATCATAGGGAAAACTTTGTATTCGTGACTTCCCTGAATATAAGACTTTCCATCCAGGTCCCAGAATGGTGAGGTGTCGTAGCCTTCGAAGATAAAATGAACAGGATCCGACCAGTTATCGGAGTAAGGATCCCGGGTTTTGAAAATTATCTTTAGGTAAAGTTAATGATGAATGTCCTCTCTGTCTGAGTGCGGGTCTTACGTTATCCCAGCGGGAGATGTCGTCGGCCGCCAGATGGTCATATACAAGAGTCGTGACAAGATAGAATGTGCCATCATGGTATCTGCGAATTATCGGAAAATTATGGACGAATATGAATAAAGGTAGACCGACCTGATCGCAGGTGCCCAAATTCCACTTGTGGAACCATTGGTAGTCCCTAGGCCTGGTAGTTGAGTTGGACGATTTATAACATTTCCTACAAAAATTTAATACCGGAAAGTAATGTAAAAATGAATAGGTCTCACCGATTTGCTTAACGTGGACAAGGTCCTTCGACGCAAATATCGGAATCCCAGGAAACGCATTGAAAGAGCTTGTCGCACAGAAGAATGTGTCATCCCATTCAGGAACGAATATACAAGAGGGATCAGGATGAAAACCAGGTAGGAGAGGGTTATTGAATGTTTTGTTCTGGACCGGAGAACCTAGTGCTCCAGTGATAAACAGGAGCGAAGCGAAGAAAACCTGTGGTTTTAGATGCACCATTTTCCGATATTAAGAAACTCTATATGGTGTAGGTTAATGTATACGAGCAAAGGATGATTCACGTGGAGAGAGGCGGCTAGGAGCGGTCCGGGAGCATATGGGATAGGGATTCTGAAAGACGACGAGTCTGAAGTGAGTTTTGACGGATCATCTTTGGAAGTTGAAGTGGTCAAAGAATCAATGTATGTGGAGGTGGAGACGAATGAAAATTGAAGAGCTAGGCGTCTAACAAAGCTAAAGAGACTAGAACGAAATTGAGCGCAGGCACAGAATGAAAAGAAGATACCACACAGCTCTTTACAATCCAATAGGTCTCCTACTAGAGACACCGTAGGTCAAAAGACCCAACTACCTATATTAGAGTTTAGTGCTGGACCAGTGCTAACGCATTTTCGAAAGAGGGAATATTCATCGACAGATGAGGTATCCAATGTTCATAAGAATGTTCAGAAATCAGCTCACAATACAAGTTCAGTCACCTGGGCATCTTAAAGATCAAACAAACCCTACCCCATCGTCTCAGTCTGTTGATAAGTCCCTGAATACCCTTCAACCTTCACCATCCCAAAAATAAGTAAGCAAAACGTCCCCCCTACAAATAAAATCAAATAAACCAAATACCCACCTTTTCCTCCATCCTCTGAAAAACAACCTGCGCAACTCTGGCATCTTTATACAACAAAAGTCCCGCGGGATTATGAACCTACCACGTTTCATTAGTCTCCCCTCAATTTGGTCAATCTCGCACCTTCAACAAAGCACCCAAAACACCCTCATACCCCGCATCAATAACACCCGCACTAATACTCGCCCCCGAACGAAATAACGAGCTTCTAACAAATATTTGGCCCATTGCGTCTAGGGGTGTAGAGACTTTTTCGTTAAATTCGATGAGGTATGCACCGGAGTGGAGCGTTATAGATTTCAAGTTATCTTCGGAATTCAGGGAGAGGGTGAATGGGAGTTCTTTCGTCGGGGCTGTTTGACGATGTGTGTTGGTAAAGTCTATTGAACCATGTGATGTCCAGGTGAGGATGCGTTTGAGGGAGAGGTCGACGCCGCAGGGTTGGATTTGGAGAGAGTGGGAGAGGATGGGGTGGATTATTTTGCGGGAGATGAGTGCGTGGCCTGGGATGAGCATGTTTCAAACTTTGTAAAGAAGAGGAAAAACCAAGTCGAAGTTCAATGTTGAATGTCAAAATTAAATCAACTTTAAACGGTGCCTGAGCGTCTGATCTAAAATGGTAGTTCTCCTTGTAAAGGTATTCATGCGAAAGAATACATATAATTATGGCTATTCAAAAAGCCTAATTCCCGCTCCCGGTGAAGATATAAAACAAACAAACCGATTATCAGCATAATCAGGAACAACATCTGTACCATCCATCTCAATCTCCGCCCGCGACTTAGAACAAACCAGCAAGGTCCGCGAATGGGTCCTTATTTTGAGGTTGAGGCTGCGACTGAGGCGACTGAGTGAAGGGACGAGTTTGTTGTTGTTGAGAGTTCTGTTGGCCCATCCCCATCCCCATACCGAATGGCGATGAAGTAGGTTGCAGTGTCGAAGCTGAGGAGGTTTGGAATGGGAACTGAGGCGGCGATTGCTGTTGTTGCTGTGTCGGCGGATGAGGCGTTGTAGGAAGCGTTATACCGCCCAGACCAGGAATAAACCCTCCAGCCATAGAAGGTATATTGCTCGAACCTCCACCATTTTGCGGCTGGGAGATGTTGTTGAAGAAGTTGGGAGCGGGGTTTGAAGTTGTTGTTGAAGGACCACCAAAGATGTCGGCGAGTTCGTCTACGGGGTTACTTGACCCTGTTGGGGCGTGTGTCGGAGTTGGCTCCTCCATGAGGTCGATCAGGTCGTTCTTAACCACGGAAGAACTGGATTCCAGATATTCGTGAGTTAATGTTGATTAGCGTATGAAGAAGTTAGGCTTACGATCCACCCAGATTGGAAGGTATGGCATTTGCTAGTGTTACATAGTCGCCCTTCTTGAACGCCTCGAATCGATTCAGAACATTATTGATTTGATCGTTCATTTGCAAGAAAACGGCTATAAAATAGATGAGTTGACACGTAGCAGCGCCGGATCCTTCCGGCGCACCTAATGATTCAGGATCCTCAGATTCTGCATCTGAGATCCATTTCTGCAGTTTTGGACGCGCGGAAAGAAGGGGAGCTGCTACTTGCTGTACCATATTTGGTATATATCGAGGTGCTATTTGGAAGGCACTCACATCATAAACATCTCCAGCGGCGTACTTCTCCTTCCGCTGAATATCGACATTGTCGAGCATTTCATCCAAAAGGACTACCTTGTGCTCAAGTTTGTTTAATTCCTTTAGAGCTTGACTCTTATAATCTGGCTTTGCATCCGGATTCTAACATGATGATGTTAGATACAGAGAAGAACGCGATATTGGAGTGACATACAGCACCAGCCATGATCTTCATGAGCTCTTGAGCGGCGGCGAGATCTCGAGGAGTTCCTCTACGGATCAACTCCTGAAGTTTCTGCATGCACCGATGAGAGGGGGATCTATAGGCAATCGATTTACATACCGCTGCCTGGGCCTCCCGATCTTCATTCTCTAGCTCTTCGGCTGATTTCAGTTGCTCCTAGGATAAACTATTGAAATCGCAGTGCGTAGTAAGAATAAGAAAACTTCTTACAGCATCAGTAGACGGAGCTGGAGCGGCAGTCCGCGGTAGATCACGGAACCTGTAACCTGAAGTACTCTCAACCAATCTGGACATCGAACCAAGCCACGAGTTCTCACCTTTAAAGCTCAATAATCGATGCATATCCCGAATATTCCCCAAATCTTCCTTCCATCTGGACACCGAACAGATTCCCTCTTTCCACCCATGGATCGTTTGTAGAATTCGCGTCATCACTGGACCAGGAAAGGGAGGCGGTCGTTCGGGAAAGCGTCGAACCATTTCATTCAGGAATTCTTTGGTGGCGATCTGGAGATGAAATGGATAACCACATGATTCGACGAGCGTATCTAGGAGGGAGAGAGCGAGGATGGATATATGTGGATTGCGATGGTTTATCATGCGGACAACTGCCATGGCTGTTTCACGGGGCCTACGGATCCATAAGATCTAAACTATGGTCGTGAACATAATAGATAAAATACGCACGTATTTGCCTTCTTATTATTGATATATTCCGCCAATTCAAGATGTACTGCATAGTTAGGTTCATGTTGGATCGGATCGCATGCTCGCTGCACGAGCACCTCGACTGGGGAAGGATTAATCCAGCCGTTTCCTAACATTGAAGTAAATTGCTGAGGATGTATAGACCACTAAAGTACTTGTAAGAAATGTGGGTAAGCTGAGTTACTTCAGGCGCAGTATGATGGACTTACATCAAGCTTCAAGACGCAGTAACTGCGTTTCTCCAGCACTGACACAAGAAATACTCCTATCAGATCCTCCTCTACAGCGACAGGCTGACTTTAAAGAGCTGTTCGTCAAAAAGTAGTCAAAGATGTGAACACGTCGAGGTCAAGGCCAGGATTACGTCAGCTACATTTGGGTGTCTCTCTTGTCAGTGCTGCGAATATTCTACTCCACTTCTGCGACTCTCAATACGGTGATTAAGAAAAGTCCCTAGTGAAGGCCAAGAAATAGAACTATTGAGTAATCGAAGAGTAAATACGACTGCATGCCGATACACCCTTTTGAAAGGATTGTCTTGAGGTGAGCGCTTCCGAGTCGGAACGCGTTTTTCTGCACCTTAATGCTTTACCTGAATTCCAAACTCAGAAGATGATTCAGATAAGGGTGTAGACCCGCTCTCATAATTGTGGGCTCTGAACTGGGTTGTTTGCACGCTATACGCTTCATTGTAGACAAGAACCAACGCACAAGGTTGCATTCGATGACCTCTAGTTCGTCTTCGCCAATGAATTATACTCAACGTTTCAACGACCAAGTAGGCCAAATGCCAGAGATGATGTCGTAACTCTCCATGTCGGTGTACTTTTCTCCAGATCCGACAGTCGACTGACCTTCATGCTTTGTTTAGGACGAGTAAGTTGCCACCAGCGAATATAGCCGATTGTAATTAAACCAAACCATCCTCAGCACCTCCAATTCGTGTCGTGGCTTCAACCAGGCCCCTGCTACTGCACAACCTTCAGGGCAACCCATGACTGTTAAAATCGAAACCCAGCGTAGAATCGAACTTCGGACGGAATTATCTTACTCGAACCGCCAGGTACTTGGAGTCCCAGAACGGTGGAATGGCTGCTCCGGAGATCGAAAGCGCAGAGATTGTGAGACAGTTTGGGAGAGGCCTAGCGCAATAAAGGGCGGGTGGACGAAGTTCAAGGGGTCAGTTCTCATGCCTCGATTCGAACCCTTCAGCTCAGATGGTTTAGGATCCAACCGCCAAGTTCAGGGAACTATTTACGCTACTCAAGGATTATGACTCTTCTTGGTGCGTGTTCTTTTGTTTTCGTTTTCTTCAATGCTGAATGTTTCTTCATCTTCATTAGAGGTCAACAAATATGGACGGCCTTAGAAGAGATCCCAGAAGACGGTCAAGTTAACAATCATTCATAGACAGTGCATGCCTTCCTATTGATTATTCTAACGAAGTGAATGCTCTTACAGGAACCATTTTCCGTCAAAATCATTGAGGTAACCCAACTCTAAGTACATTAAACCAATTTCTTAACGGCAACTCCAGACACGTATAGATCAAGGCGGATACCCATCTCCGCGTCACTTTGACCAAGACATGCGAACAGTTTCCCTCGCAAGGGTGCACAGGGAATGAACTATACGAAAGATATGAGCATTTGAAGTGTTTGGGCTACGACAATGCACCAATTATGGAGATGAAAAGGAAACACGAAGAAAATCCGGTGCCGTCATTATAACTCCCGTGCCGTAGCCAGAATAAGTTGAAAGGTCCTCTGTGAGTAAAGAAAGGTCATATTTTAGTCGACTCGTCGCTGGTAGACTCTTGTGATTTTGTGTAGAGCAGCATCGTGTATTTGCAATTTCCTTTACCAGCTCAGTGACGCTTTTGATCCACCTAATACACGGGAGTGTTGTGGAAAGGCAAAAGGATTGGCGTAATGATTGAGAAAAGAATAGTAGATAATGAATATTCAGAAGGAAACGCCTTAAGAAGGTCCAAGAAGGTCTCCTCTGTGCCGAATAGTGGGCACTTATTCTCGTTTTACCTCTGGCTCATGGCCACCCAGCCACCTATAGACAACCCGAGAGTCTCGATCTCGACAACGGATATCCTCTGACGCTGCTGTGTATGCGGCCAATCCAGCATCAGCAAGTACAAGTTTCGCGTCCACTTGATTTGCAGCTTGGACTGCAAGCGTCATGTCCTTCTTCATTAACTGAACCTACAAATAACCGCTAAATTTCTGGAATATTGCAGACCACGTGAGCTAACCTTGAAACCCCCTTCGTAATTCCTACTCGTGACAGCATCCGGACAAACACCCGGTACAGGATTAACAGTCGAGTTAACCCAGCTGCCCCCAGAGCTCGTCGCAAAACAATTAGAAAGAACTTTAGGATCCAATCCACAGCGCATTCCAAGATTCATTGCTTCGGCAGTGGCAAGGGCAATCAAGCCAGAGAGATAATTATTGGAAAGTTTTGCTGCGAGACCGAGGCTGGGGCCGCCACAGGGATTAATCGATGTTCCCATGCAGGAGAGGATTTCTTTGAGGAGAGAAAATTTTGGGTCATCTGGGGCGGCTCCGACCATGAATGTTAGGATTCCTTTCTCTGCGCCGGCGGTTCCTCCTGATACAGGTGCATCGTAGAATGAGGCGGGATTTGAGGTATCTGAGGCTCTAACCGCCTTTCCGACTTCTAGTGAAGTCCCGGGGTCGATGGTCGAGCTTGAAGATCCATTAAGGATGGGCACAAAAAGGTGAAACTGAAGTGAACCGTGTTCTTACCTATCGATAAATAGCTTCCCGGCTGTATTGGTAGCAAGAAGTCCAGTTCCAGGTGTGAGATATACCTGCTTGACATGCGATCCTTCTGGAACAATTGTTATGATACATTCCTAATTATTGATATATTCAGTGATTTGGACACCTCATTCGAATTTACTTACTGCATGTTCAGCAACATCCCTGGAATTTTGAGCCTTATAAATTTGGGAAGAGTCACCAGCCTTATCGATAAATCTATTCAGTGCAGAACTGTCGACGTCGTATATAGCGAACGTGGCAGAAGGGGAAAGATGTTGGAATAGTTGGACGGCCATTGGGAAGCCCATAGCTCCTAATCCAATGAATCCAAAGCTTTTCGGTAAGGTAGTCATCTTGGTGCAAAAGCACGATGTTTAGCTTCCTAGTTTACTGGGAGAATTCGCATAAGAAGTCCGATGACCTATAAATGAACATGTGGCCCGTACTAGTCACGGTTGGTGGAACCATATCTGAGGAAACTGCCAGAAATATTATATGAAAATGTATCATCTCTTGAGCTTTGTAGTTTCTCGATATTTTTCTGCAATCATAAAGAGATAAACTGGAAGTCTTTTGCCTGTAGACGGAGATGGAAGTCAGGAGCGAAGTAAGCGCCCAGGTTTATATCTTTGCACGACTTTCCCTGTTTCTAAAAAATTGCAAATTCAATACTGCAATGATATTTAAATGTAGGATTTTCCAGTAAGAAGATCATCTAAAGGCAGAGCATATACAGCCTTCCCATCGTCGCACCGGACCGCTGACACCAAGCTCAAAATAGCCACAGCATACATATCAACTTCGACTGCGTCTCGGACTCGGAGACTACTCCATGAATACCACTACGGCACTCTACTTCGATATCGACGACGGGCCGCTCACATGGTTCTGCTTCTGAGCTTATGGTCTCTAGCGTAATGGTCTCCATAAAAGCCAACGCATCGCTTCGAATCTGACAGACACGTAGCGGTCTTGATTGGGAAGTCTAAGGCTTGGCTTCAACTATGCTCTTCATCGGCCTGGTATTGTTGTTGCTGGCATCCTGGACATCGATAGTGGAAGCTCAGCTACCACCAACGATCCCTGCTGTTCATTCATGGAAACTTTCGGCTCATCCGGAGTTTATATTACCTAGGACTGTGCGGGTTGTGATTGATGCTGAACATGCTCAGTCACGGAAAGATAATGGCCTTACGCTCATTCCTCCGACCTTATCTGACTTTGCGAATACGTTTGTGGGGGATTTGCAGGAGCTGTTTCCTAGTACGCATGTCAAGGTCGTTATACAACACCTGCTGCCTTCAACTCTCCCTGATGACGGCGATATTATCCTGACACTCTTACCGGATGCTATCGCTTCGAATTTAACATTGGCCAAAGGTGCTCCAACGACCGAAGGATATGCGATGGAAATCAGAACGTCCTCAGTTATTATTAGTGGAGCAGGAGCAAAGGGTGTTTTCTGGGGGACAAGGACGTTACTTCAGGTTCTCGTACTCACAGATGGGACTTTTCCATCGGGAAGCATTATGGATCAACCGGACTGGCAGACAAGAGGGTTCATGCTTGGTATGTAATCGTCTATTATGGTGACTATTTGCTTCTGACTATCGTCATAGATGTTGCTCGACAATGGTATCCTGTCAATATCTTAGCGGAACTTTGCACCTGGGCATCATGGTGGAAGATGAGCGAATTTGTGAGCCCATCTCTGTATGATACCAGAAGCTCTTAGTGATCACCCGCAGCATCTTCATTTGTCCGATAATTTATTCCCATCGGGTTCAGTCCCAGCTTCAAAGATTTATGCAAGACTTCGACTACGGTCTAGTCAATTCCCAGGGCTAACTCCCCATATAAACGAGACATATTCGCGAGAAGAATTTGAAGATCTTCAGCAACATTGTGCAAGTCGTGGCGTCACCGTGGGTTTTATTTTATGGTCATTTATAATTGGGAAACTGAAACACTCCATCTGGTAGATTATTCCTGAATTTGATACTGTATATGAACTTCCCTTGGGCCCTCTGTGTAAATTCGAGACTGATTGGTTTGAATAGCCTGGACATTCTGCTGTATTCACCCAATGGAAACCCGAAATCGCCTTGAGTTCGGACGGGACGATGTTAAATCTAACCCATCCGGAAACCATTCCTCTTCTTCAAAGTGTCTGGAAGGAATTTCTGCCTTGGATGCATACGAGTACGTCGAATGCGCTGCTTATGACGAAATCCTCTGGTCTGATGATGTTATAGAGCAAGTCTCGATAGGCGCAGACGAGTATACTCAGTTAGCAGACGACTATCACAATTTCGTTAATGCGATGGTGAGCGATGAGGTATCTAATCATTTCATTCGTTAATCATGTTACTTTCCAGAGTGAATTTATAAAACAAGAAGCTGATAAAGAAATACGGATTTGGGGGACTGCCGAACCCTCAAACAAGACTTTTATTAGCAAGAACGTAACCATTCAACATTGGTGTGTGCTTTATTTGTGCTTTATTACACTAGTCACTGATGAGTATCTGAAGGGAATTCTTCGAGGATATTCCACTGGGTCTCATTGAAGATGGATACAATGTTATCAACAGGTGTGTGCTCTATCTCATTGTTCTATCCAGGATGTTGGCTTATGTATCTTCTTGTTTTTAGCGATGATGCCTTCCACTACATTGTAGTCAAGACAGTGAGCGAATGCCTCTTACTTAATTTGATTGGGTTTCTAAGGATGAATATTCACAGGGAAGCTATCCATCCTCACTAAATGTAGACCGACTTTGGAATGGTTCAAATACAGTGACAGGTGGAATCTGGTACCCTGCCATTTTTGACAGAGGTGGGCTTTCGCCTCCTATTATTATCTATATACGTCATTTAATTATAGCTTTATAGCGAATTCATCAAACAATCCAAGCCTTACCGAACCTCTTTTACAAGGATCAATTATGGTATGTCCGTTAATTAACAATCCACAACTGTTTGCTTACCTTTCCGTGAGGCTGCTTGGAATGATCCTGGTCCAACTGCATCAACACCTCTCGAGGTATTCTACGAAATCAAAGGCGGTCTTCCAATCATCCTAGCGGCAAATTGGCAAGCCGCACCGCGCCCAAACCATCTCACAAGGGAACAATTCGACGCTGTATTCGCTGAGCTCGAAATATTTGCACCGGGACAAAATCTGAATAGGATTATTCCAAGTGATACTCCTCTCATTGTGGAATATGATCTCAGTAGGACCTCAAAGGACGTCGTTAAAGATCTAAGTGGGAATGGATACGACGGGAAAATTAACAGTGGGGTTATCACTACGACCCTCGCGAGCAAAGGACATAACTACACCGTGGTGCTCGAAATGAGCTTTCCAAGCGGGCCTGGAACGCTCCTCTCAGGACCAGACAACTCGCTTATCTTCCAAGAGACCTCCTCAGGTCTTACTCTCGCATTCAATTCATCAAACATTATTTATGCACTGCGGAATTTCACGATACCATCTTCACCAAGCACGATGACGGTTGTTATTACGGGGACGGAGAAGAAGACATCTGCGTTCGTGAATGGGGTGGAGGCCGGGGATTTCACGGTTTCGCTCAATGGACAGGATATCCCCATGGCATTTGTGATTCCGTTGGAGACGATTGGGGTGAAGGGAGTGACGCTGAAGAGGGTTTCCGTTTGGGATGGACTGCATGATGTACATGATACAGTTTTTTGGTAAAATTATTCACTGGGATCAATTTGTATCAAATAATTTCTATTATATTTAGCCTCATAAATAGTTGGTTTAGGAATTTGACGAGGTGAGAAAAACGATATACGTCGCGAAAGGGCACTTCGTCATATTTGTCACAATCACGCTCTTTTCCTTTCACCATAATCGTTGGACTCTCCCGCAGATTCGGACATCTTCACTGCCCTAGAGCTACCTGAAATAACCTCTAACGGCTCGCATTACTTAGTTTCTGTTGATTTATTAGGGTTCTACGTGTAAAAAGACTCAAGTAAATATCTGTCACTCTGAGTCGCATTCTTCGCGTAGAGATCGATTTCTCGTGCGCGCACACTCTATCAAACGCTTCTGTAAATTCTTAAAAACTCGCTAGATATTCCATCACTCAATATTCCGACACTACCACTCCTTTCTCTTTCAGAAATCGCTCGTCCTAGCCATCAACCACCATCC
>Ga0157379_10001353_pt1 | contig 20059 bp, 19 predicted proteins | sample S25metaG_FD_121802 | JGI IMG/M metagenome (GOLD analysis project Ga0157379, IMG submission 121802) | Switchgrass rhizosphere microbial communities from Kellogg Biological Station, Michigan, USA - S2-5 metaG | ecosystem: Host-associated > Plants > Roots > Rhizosphere > Soil | place: USA... | reverse complement strand
GATGGGCGAGCATGCGGTTCTCCGCCACCAGCGCAGCGGCAGTAACCTGCGCGATCATGAAGCCTGAGTTCAGGCCCGACTCCTGGACTAGAAATGCCGGCAGTCCGCTCATCTTGGGGTCGACGAGCACTGCACTGCGGCGCTCGGAAATGTTGCCGATCTCGCACAGAGCGAGCGCCAGTTGGTCCGCGGCAAAGCCAACCGGTTCGGCGTGGAAATTGCCGCCCGAAAGCACATCGCCATTGTCGAGTACCAACGGATTGTCGGTGACGCCGTTTGATTCGATTTCCAGTGTTCGCGCGGCTGCGCGCATCAGATCGAGAATGGCGCCCATTACCTGGGGCTGACAGCGGAAGGAATAAGGATCCTGGACTTTGTCGTCGGATCCCGGCGCGCGATGCGATTCCCGGATTTCGCTGCCCGCCATCAGCTCACGTAATGCGGCGGCGACGGCAATTTGTCCGGGTTGGCCGCGCAACGCATGGATTCGCGCGTCGAACGGCGTGTCCGAACCCTTGAGCGCATCTGTCGAGAGAGCGCCTGCGATCAACGCAGCAGCAAAGACTTTCTCGGTCTCAAACAATCCAGCCAATGCCAGCGCAGTCGATACTTGGGTGCCGTTGAGCAAGGCCAGGCCTTCCTTGGGACCAAGCATGAGCGGGCTGAGGCCTGCGCGCTCAAGCGCGACGCGCGCCGGCAGAACAGCACCATTGACCCGCGCTTCACCGATGCCGAGCAGCACTGCGGAAAGATGCGCGAGCGGCGCCAGATCACCTGAAGCACCGACAGAGCCCTTGGAAGGAATGCAGGGATAAATTTCGGCGTCGAGCAACCGAAGCAACGTTTCGACGGTCGCAACCCGAACCCCCGATGCGCCTTGCGCCAAAGATGCTGCTTTCAGCACCAGCACAAGCCGCACCACTGCGTCGGGCAGTAGTGCGCCTACGCCGCAGGCGTGACTGAGTACGAGATTGCGCTGCAGCGCTTCCAGGTCACCGGCGCCGACCACTGTGTTGGCAAGAAGGCCGAAACCGGTGTTCACGCCGTAGACGGTTGCGCCGCTGGCCACGATCCGCGCAATGACCTGCGCGCCTGCGGTGACGCGCGCGCGTAGCGCCGCGCTCAATGTCAGCGTGGCCGGCGTTTCATAGATCGAACGCAGCTCGGTCAGAGAAAGCGGCGTATCCAGGGAGATCTTCAAGCGCGTTCACCCAGCGATGGCAGGTTTAAATGTGCGTCTCGTGCCGTGGCGATCGCGATTTCATATCCGGCATCGGCATGGCGCATGACGCCGGTAGCCGGATCATTCCACAACACACGCTCAAGCTTCACTCGCGCCTCCGCAGAACCGTCGGCAACGATCACGACGCCGGCATGCTGCGAGTAGCCCATGCCTACGCCGCCGCCATGATGCAGCGACACCCAGGTCGCTCCCGACGCGGTGTTGAGTAGGCCGTTCAGCAAGGGCCAGTCCGACACGGCGTCGGAGCCGTCACGCATGGCCTCGGTTTCGCGATTGGGGCTGGCGACCGAGCCGGAATCCAGATGGTCGCGGCCGATCACGATCGGCGCCTTGAGTTCGCCGCTTGCCACCATGTCATTGAACTTCATGCCGGCGCGGTGACGTTCGCCAAGACCGAGCCAGCAAATGCGCGCCGGCAAACCCTGAAAGGCGATGCGCGATCTGGCCATGTCCAGCCAACGATGCAGGGGCTGGTTCGTCGGGAACAAGGCTTTGACCGCTTCGTCGGTGCGGTAGATGTCCTCGGCATCGCCGGAGAGAGCAACCCAGCGGAAGGGCCCGATGCCACGACAGAACAGCGGCCGGATGAACGCCGGCACAAATCCCGGAAAGTCGAACGCGTTGTCCACGCCTTCATCCTTGGCGACCTGTCGAATGTTGTTGCCATAGTCGAAAGTTGGAATGCCTTGGCCGGAGAATGCGAGCAAGGCGCGGACATGCTTTGCGATGGACTTGCGCGCCGCGAGCGAAACAGCCTGTGGATCGGATTGCCGCTTCTTCTCCCACTCGGCCAACGTCCAGCCTTCCGGCAAATAGCCGTTGACCACGTCATGCGCGCTGGTCTGGTCGGTCACCGCGTCGGGCTTGACGCCACGCCGCACCAACTCCGGCAGGACTTCTGCGGCGTTTCCCACCAGGCCGATGGAACGCGGGATCCGTTTCTGCACCGACTCGGCGACGAGCGACAGCGCTTCGTCGAGACTGTCCGTCGCGACGTCCAAATAACGGGTTTCGAGGCGCTTTTCGATCCGCGACGGCTGGCATTCGATCGCCAGCATCGAGGCACCGGCCATCGTGGCCGCCAGCGGTTGTGCACCACCCATCCCGCCAAGGCCAGAGGTCAGAATCCACTTGCCCGATAGATCGCCGCCATGGTGCTGACGCGCCATTTCGACGAACGTCTCGTAAGTACCCTGAACAATTCCCTGGCTGCCGATATAGATCCATGATCCGGCGGTCATTTGGCCGTACATCATGAGTCCCTTGCGATCGAGTTCGTTGAAGTGTTCCCAGTTCGCCCACTTGGGCACCAGGTTGGAATTGGCGATCAGCACCCTTGGCGCCGCAACGTGGGTGCGAAAAACGCCGACCGGTTTGCCCGATTGCACGAGCAAAGTTTCGTCGCTCTCGAGTGTTTTCAGTGCTGCGACGATCCGGTCGAAGGCCTGCCAGTTGCGCGCTGCCTTCCCGATGCCGCCATACACCACGAGATCCTGTGGCCGTTCCGCGACTTCAGGATCAAGGTTATTCATCAGCATGCGCATCGCCGCCTCGCTCGACCAGTTCCGGCATGACAAATCCGGACCGCGCGGCGCACGGATGGTGCGGGTGTTGGCAATGTCGGTCATGACGTTCCTAACTTGTCGGGTCGGCCGTGAAGATAGCGCTCGCGGAGCAGGTCGGCACCAAGCCAATAGGCGAGCTCGGCGGGCTCGGAAATATTCCAGATGGCGAGGTCCGCGAACTTGCCGGCCTCAAGAGTGCCTATCGACTCCTGCTGGCCGAGCGCCTTGGCCGCGTGCCGGGTCATCCCAACCAAAGCCTCCTCCGGTGTGAGTTGAAAGAGTGTGCAAGCCATGTTGAGGGCGAGAAGCGGCGAAGCGATGGGCGAAGTGCCGGGGTTGCAGTCGGTCGCAATTGCAATGGGAACGCGCGCGCGACGCAACGCTGCGACAGGTGGCTTTCGGGTTTCGCCCATAAAATAATATGCACCAGGCAGCAAGACGGCGACCGTGCCGGATCTGGCCATCGCGGCGATTCCCGTCGCGCTCAGATGTTCCAAATGGTCGGCGGACAGAGCGCCAAGTTCGGCCGCAAGTTCCGCGCCGCCTTGATCGGACAACTGCTCGGCATGGAGTTTGATGCGAAGACCGTGCGCCTTGGCTGCGGTCAGAATGCGCCGGGTTTCCTGCGCCGTGAAGGCGAACGTCTCGCAGAAGGCGTCACACGCGTCGGCCAGATTCGCCTGGGCGACGGCCGGAATCATTTCTTCGCAGAGCAGCGCGACATAGGCCTGGCGGTCAGCGGCGAATTCCGGCGGAATGGCATGAGCACCGAGAAACGTTCGGCTGACATGAACGTTGGCGAGTGTACCAACCTGAGCTGCGGCCCGCAGGATTTTCATCTCGCTCGGCAGGTCGAGCCCATAGCCGGATTTTATTTCGATGCTGGTCACGCCCTGCGCGGCCATCGTGCGCGCCCGCTGCGCCGCTGACCGTACCAATTGGTCCTCGGAGCAGGCACGCGTCGCTCGGACCGTGGCGAGTATGCCGCCGCCGGCTTCCGCGATCTGCTGGTAGGAGGCGCCGGCCTGACGCATGGCCCACTCGCGCACGCGTTCGCCGGCGAATACGAGATGGGTGTGGCAGTCGATCAATCCGGGCGTGACCCACATGCCGTCCAGCCGCCGCGTCTCACGCGTATCTACTTTCGGACGATCCTTGGCTGCACCTACCCAGGCGATTCGCCCCTGTTCGATCGCGATCGCCGCGTCATGAATGGCGCCGCACGGCGTCTTTGCCGATTGCGCCATGGTGGCGGCGTGACAATCGAGCAGTAGAATGTCCCACATCGCAATGCACCCTGTCGCACGCCGACGATACAGCTTGGGCTAGTGGAAACGAGGATAATCTTGCATGGCTGGCCGCGCTACGAACGCAACAGAAGTATCCGACAACCGCTCTTGGGTTTCCATTCATTCTCTTTTGACGCCCGACTCGGGAGCAGCGGTCGCCATCCTCGGTGCGCCACTGGCCAAGGAATCAATCACGCCGGGACGTTGCGATCTGGCACCCGACGTCGTGCGCAACGCCCTCAAGCGTCTTAGCGTCTACGATGTCGAGAGCGGGATCGACTTGTCGGCACTGAACCTGTTCGACGCCGGCAACCTGCCCATCGTGGAGCGCGATCCTCGCGCGGCGTTTGAGCCGGTTGCGGCTGGCGTGCGACAACTCTTGACGAATCGGTCGCTGACAATCGTGCTTGGCGGCAACAACGCAGTCACCCGACCGGGCGTGCACGGCGTCGACTCCGCTCTCAAACACGTCGGTTTGTTGACCCTCGACGCGCATTTCGACTTGCGCGACACCGATGGCGGTCTCAACAACGGTAATCCGGTTCAAGCGCTGCTCGAAGATGGACTGCCCGGCGCGCACATCAGTCAGATCGGAATTGCGCCATTCGCCAATACTCGCAAGGCACACAACAAAGCCAAGGCGGCGGGAATATCCGTGCGGACCCTCGCGGAATGCTTCGCACGCGGCTTTGGCGCCGTAGTAAGCGAAGAGCTAACCAGGTTGGCCGGGATCTGTACTCACATCTATGTCGATTTTGACATCGATGTGATCGACCGCGCCCAGATGCCGGCAGCGCCAGGCGCGCGCGCGGGCGGAATCGCGGTGCGGGATTTTTTCAGCGCCACCCGCATGATCGCGCAACATCCAAAAGTGAATTGCGTCGATCTCACCGAATTCGATCCCAGCCTGGACACAGATGCGATTGGCGCACTAACGGCGGCAAGATGGCTGGCGGAACTCCTCGCCGGCTTGACGCTACGACCTTCGGCCTAGCGGTCAGCGCAGTTCAAGTCCTTCGAGCTTCCCGTTCGCACGCCACTGCTCCAGCACTTCGAAGAAGCGCAGCGGGCCGGCGCCGTACATGTCCGAAAAGAAACCGTTGCGGTTTCCCACGGCACCCTCGCTGTTGTAGTAGCCCGGCGTACACTCGGTGTAGAAGCGCTGACCCAGACGCGCCAGACTGCGCACTTCCTGCACATAGGCCTGCTCGCCATCGGCGGTTGGTTCCAGCACCGTCGCACCGCGTGCCCGCGCTTCAGTCACCATATGTGTGACCTGCCGCGCCTGCTCGTTCAGCGCCTGGGGCACACTGATGGTGATCGCGGTCTGCGTGAAGCCGAGGAAAAAGCAATTTGGAAATCCATGAGTAGTCAGGCCGTGCAACGTGCGCAGCCCGGCAGCCCAGTGTTCAGAAAGCGTTCGCCCACGACGCCCGATGATGTCGTAGCCGGCGCGCCGGGTGAACGACGTGCCGACTTCGAATCCGGTCGCAAAGATCAGACAGTCGACCTCGTACTCCTGGCCGTTGGCAACGACGCCGTGTTCGGTCAGCGCTTCGACGCCGCGCCCCTCGGTGTCGACCAGCGTTACATTCGGCCGGTTGTAGGTCTGCAAATATTCATCGTGAAAACAGGGACGCTTGCAGAACTGGCGATACCAGGGCTTGAGGGCAGCTGCCGTGACCGGATCTTTGACGATGGCATCTACGCGAGCGCGAATTTGATTCATCTTTTTGTAGTCTGCGAGTTCCATCAGGTTGGCGCGTTCTTCGCTGGTGAGCCTGCGTCCCAGCCTGCGAGATGCCTCCTTGACCGCGGTGCCCGTCAGATTGCGAAAAATGTCGGTCCAACCGTCCATTACCAGGTCTTCGTCCTGATCGCCGCCGCTAACCAGGATGTTGAAGTTTTCCATGCGACGCTTCTGCCACCCTGGCTTGAGAGACGCCGCCCACTCGGGATCCGTCTGCGCATTGTTGCGTACATCGATGGATGAGGGCGTCCGCTGAAAAACATAAAGTTGCTTCGCCCACTCCCCCAGATGGGGAATACACTGCACCGCCGTCGCGCCGGTGCCGATGATTCCAACCCGCTTGTCTTTCAAGCCAGTGAGATTGCCGAAGCTGTCGCCCCCGGTGAAGCGATAATCCCACCGGCTGGTATGAAAAGTGTAGCCTTTGAAATCATTGATGCCGGGAATGCCGGGAAGCTTGGGGCGACTGAGCGGCCCGTTCGCCATCGCGATGAACTGCGCTGTGAAGCGGTCGCCGCGATTGGTGCTGACTATCCAGCGCGCTGCGTCCTCGTCCCAGCGCAACTCTGTGACGGCCGTTTGCAGGAGTGCGTCGGCATATAGATTGTAGTGTCGCGCGATGCGGCGGCTATGTTCGAGTATTTCCGGCGCGAATGAATATTTGTGCTTCGGCATGTAGCCGAGTTCTTCAAGCAACGGCAGGTAGCAGTATGACTCCACGTCGCACATGGCGCCGGGGTAACGATTCCAGTACCAGGTGCCGCCGAAGTCGCCGGCATTCTCGACCATGCGAATGCGTTTATAACCGGCGTCGCGCAATCGCGCGCCCATCAACAGTCCGCCGAACCCGCCGCCGATAATGGCAAATTCCACGTCGTCGAAAAGTGGTGCCCGCTTGAACCCGGGCTCGACATACGGATCCTCGACATAGCGGGAAAATTCCGCCTTGACCTCGATGTATTGTGCATTGCCATCCGGACGGAGCCGCTTGTCGCGCTCACTGAGATACTTTGTTTTCAACGAGTCCGGATCAAAATCGATCGCGCCAACGAGCGCCATGATTTCAGGATGCAGGCGCATGGGATCTGCTCATCTCAGTAATAGCCATGGCCACGATTGTACGGAGGTTGCGGCATGACACAACCTGGGACGACCAAAGGGCTCGACCTGGCGCGCGAACGCACCAGGTCGAGTGTCTAAAGAGCTTGGATTTCAGCGGGCTTACAGGCCAAAACGGCCACCCGCAAGTTCGTTACTTCGGACTCGAGCACGTTGTGATGCGCTGGTTGCCGCTATAGCGCGTTGTGCAGCGCTCGGCCGTCCGCGTCGTTCGGTTGGCATAGTGGTGGTGCCGGTAGCCGGACGACCGCCGCCAGATCGGCTCACCCAAGTTGATATCGCGCGGGCTTGTCAACGCACCGATTGCCAGTCCGCCAAGACCGCCGATGAGCGCACCTTTGCCGGCTGACCCGGTGACCGAGCCGATCAGCGCACCGGTCCCGGCGCCCAGCAGGCCGCCGGATAGTGCGCGGTCGCCTTGCGTCGTCCCGCAACCCGAAAGTGCGAGTCCGCCAAAGACGAGCGTCACGAGTCCTGCGCGTTTCAACCACGATTTCGACAGCATGGATTGCCTCGCTCAAGAAGTCGGAGTGAAACGCGTCCTGGCTCAAGCCGGTTCCCGCGCACGTGAAGCTCAGCGCAAGAAAATATCGCGTCGTTCGACGTTCATGCAGCGTGACTTGCCGGCGACGCGGGATCGGTAATGATGAGGGTGACGGTGGTGCCTTGACCGCTCTGCGACACGACCGTCGCGGCGCCGTCAAGCTGCTGCGCAAACGTCTGCAGCAAGCGCAGTCCGATGCTCGAACGCGCCTGCTCCGTCTCGAAGCCGACGCCATTGTCCTTGATCGTCAACCGGATCGTGGAATCGGGCATCGATCGTAAGCAAACCTGAACTTTTGCCGTGTCGCTTCGACTCGGAAAGGCATGTCGGAACGCATTCGCCAGTGCTTCGACCGCGAACAGCGCGATCGGCACTGCGAGTTCACCCGGTATGCTGCGTTGAGCCAGTTGGGTCTCGATTTCCAGCTTAACGTCGATCAAGGCCATATCCTGAATCATCTGATTCGCGAGCTCGGTTACCAGGCGCTCGAGATTGATGGTGGTTTGGTCATCAACCTCATGCAGCAGGCGATGCACGAGTGCGAGAGCATTGATGCGGGCCTGCGCATGGCTCAATGCCTGACGCAAGGGAGAATCTTCCGATTGTTCTGCCTGCAGGCGCAAAAGACTCATGACAATCTGAAGGTTGTTCTTGACGCGATGATGAATCTCCTTGACGAGCAGGGTCTTTTGCGTGACCGCGTCTCGCAGGCGCTGGTCGCGATCAAGAATACCGTCCGCCATCTCGGCCATCGCACTTCCGAGCTGCAAGAATTCGCTGGGCGCGTCTTCGAGCGCGGGGCGCACGCTATAGTGACCGCCGCGATAGGCCGCAACGATACGGCGCAGATAAATGATCCAATGAGTGATCTGGCGCTCCGCGGCGTACCAAACTGCCAGCCACGACAGAGCGATCATCACGAATGGCAGGGCAAAATCAGCCAGTGCCGAAATGTAGGTGGGACTGAACAGGCTCGCTTCAGGCCTGGCCAGCGCCACGAACATCTTGCTACCGCCAATCGGTGCGGTGGCGTAGGCCCATTTCGAACCGTCAGCGTCCGACACTGACTTGGAATCATTGTTGTCAGCGCCGGCTTTACGCCAGCCGCGCGCCAGCGCCGTACCGACTGCCGTATTGTTCGTCGCTAGAAGTGCGCCGTTGCGATCGAACACCGCGATCGCTGCATCCGTAGGCGGGCGCCGCTCGCGCAAGAGATTTTCCAGCCAGTGCACATTCAAGGCAAATCCCAGCGCCCCGCGGAAATGACCGGCGCGATCGCGCATCGCGAGCAGGCCGCCGATCACGGGTTGATGCGTAACCTTGCTGACGGTCAGCCCGCTGATGACTATGTCGGGCGACTTCCTGGCCGCCACGAATAGCGGCTCTTTTCCTGCGTTGAATCCTTTTGCCTGCGGCAATGCGGAACAAACGACAATTCCCTCGGCGTTGAGGCGCGAGAGATTGCTGTAGGCGGGCAAGCCAATGAGCGAGTTCGCCAAGGCACGATCGCAGTCAGGCGAAACATTTCTGATATCGTCGGCTTGACTCAATCCGCGCAGCACGCGCATGCCGGCAAGCAAAATGTTTTCTTCGTCTGCTGCGGCGGCCTGCGCGAATTCACCAAGCCGCTCATATTCCAGATTGAAGTCGAACCGTGCTCGTTCAAAACCCTGAAATGCACTGACGGCAGCGATTGGAAACAAAGCGAGGCTGATCGTCAGGGACAGGCCGTAGCGAAGGGAGCGAACCCCGTCAGGTTCAGGGACCTTTGCTTCTGCGTCGGGCAGGCGGTTCTTTTTTGGTGGCAGGAGAGAGGCGATCAAGTTGTGCCAGGATATCACTTGCGGCACCTCCTTTCTCCGGACGATTAGCGGAACGCAACGCATCGTCACTGTCGAGAATTTTCAGCAATGCGCGCCTTGCCCGTGTCGCGCGACTCTTCACAGTACCCACGGCGCAGTGGCAGATGCTCGCGGCTTCGTCGTATGAGAACCCGCCTGCCCCGACGAGTATGAGAGCTTCGCGTTGCTCGTCCGGCAGGCAGCGCAGCGCGCGCGACATGTCGGAAAGTTCGGCCGACCACATCTGATCCTGACTGGTTCCGGATATCGCTTCGGCGGCCTCCTGGTTGTAGGCAACCTGACGTCCGCTGTTACGGCGATTTGAATAGAACTGATTGCGTTGAATGGTGAAAAGCCAAGCCTTCAGATTGGTGCCGGGGATGAAGGAATCTTGTGCCTGCCAAGCCTTGACCAAGGTTTCCTGCGCCAAGTCATCAGCATCATCCGGGTTGCCGCACAAAGACCAGGCAAAGGCGCGCAAATACGGCGCCAGGCTCAACAATTCGCTCTGAAAATCCGTACTCTTCGTGGAGGAGCCGGATTTGCTTGCCGGGTATGGAACAGACCGCGCCATCATGAAATCTTCTTGTTTTCGTCGCGCTTCAGACTCTGGGCAGCAACAGCGTCAATCTTGCGCAGCAACTCGTGGAATTCCTCAGGCAGGGGTGCATGCGCAACGTCGTCGAACATGCGGCGCAACTCGCGCCCAATGGCACGTTGGCGCGCCCGCGCGGCCCGGAGACGTTCGCGATTGGCAGTTTGATCCTTGGGCAAAGGTCTGATCCGCTGTCCCGGGCCGATTGACAAAGTGCATTCTCCATCATTGCCAGTGCGCCCGGCAAGTCCCATTCGGGCAAAAGCAATTCTTCAAGGTAGCCCCGCGGCTCGAGGTCGGTAACGCTGTTAATGACGAATGGTTCCCGGCGAAGATGAAGTTTTCTCACTGGAACCGAGCGATAATTTGATGTCTGTTATGGCGGACTTCGAAGGGGACCAGTCATGGGCGTGACACAGGCTCTTGCTCCGAATCTTCCATATCTTCGTCGATATGCGCGCGCGTTGACAGGCTCACAATCGAGCGGCGATGCGTATGTTCGCGCCACACTCACCGCACTTCTTGAGGGCGACCAGTCTCTGGTCGAACACGCTTCCACGCGCGTGGGATTGTATCATCTGTTCCACACGATGTGGGCGAGCGCTGCCGGCTCGGTCGACAAAGATCCCGGCGTCGACGCCCGCGCAACCGGTGAGATGCGCCTGCATGCGCTGGCCGCACCGAAACGCGCAGCTCTGCTGCTCACCGCAGTTGAGTCCTTCAGCATTGACGAAGCCGCCCTGATACTCGGCCTACGCGCCGACCAGGTTGAGTCCGCGATACTCGAAGCACAATCGGCCATTGAAGGGGATCTCACTTCGCGCGTTCTGATCATCGAAGATGAGCCCCTCATCGCACTGGATCTTGAAAGCATCGTCTCGGAACTGGGCCATCATGTCGTAGCGACAGCCCAGACTTACGACGAAGCCGTGGCAAAAGCCCACTCGCACCGCCCTGGTCTTGTCCTCGCCGACATTAATCTCGGAGAGGGCGGATCCGGGATCGACGCTGTTACGGAGATACTGAACAGTTTCGACATTCCGGTCATCTTCATCACCGCCTATCCCGAGAAATTGCTGACCGGAGAGAGACCCGAACCGACCTACCTGATTTCAAAGCCATTCCTGCCGGAAACGGTCCAAGCCACGGTCGGCCAGGCGCTGTTCTTTCATCAAGCGAAACGAAAGGCGGCATAGTCAGCGGGGCGCGCCCCAACGCGCGGACCGGCGGTTCGTCTGTGGATAGTTTCAGGTGCCCGGGAACCGTTTCGAACTGGCTGAGTTTAGAGATTCGAGCGGATGCCTGATCAGGTGCGCACCCCCGCCCCTTTGACAGCCCCGTTGGGTGTCCGCTCGCTTTCCTCACAATGTCAAATTTTATGAGGCGTCCGTTGGCTGCTCTAACTTGACTTGAGCGTCACGTTTATTAGTTCGTCAACAGGCCATCTCCGCCGGAACCGGAGTTCGGTCATCTTATTGCCGTCACAATTGCCAGCAGGCTGGCAGAACACTATCAGCGGATGAAAATCCCAGGTTGCGTCGCGAGTTGCCAAAAAGGGACGGACCGATCGTGAGAAAAATCGACACGCCACCACCCGGCCACCTTAAGCAGACTGACTTGGCGCGAGATGACCGCTTTGCCCGCGCCGTTCTCGAAGCTGCACCGACGATTATCTACGTCTACGATTTGAAACAGGAACGCCGCATCTTTCAGTCCCGTCGAATGAAGGAGCTCCTCGGACACACGTCCTCGCCGGGAAGCTCTGGTGATGGTGAATGGAAAGATCTCATACATGCCGACGACCGTTCAAGTTATGCCGACCATCGTGCTCGACTTAAGAAAATACAGGATGGCGAGGTTCTGTCCTGGGAATTTCGCATGCGCGACAGCAATGGCGACTGGCGATGGTTTTTGGGACGCGATGTTTTGCTCGAACGAGACTCTTCGAACGCACCGCGACTCATCGTGGGTTGCGCCTCGGAAGTAACCGAACAAAAGACGGCGGACGAACTCAAGGACATCGTCGTCAGCGAAATGCGCCATCGCGCCAAGAACCTGACTACGGTCATCGAGGCGCTTGGCCGTCAATCTCGACCCAAGAACAATCCGGAAGTCAGCGCCCACTTTGACACTTTCGTCGGCCGCCTGAAGGCCATGTTGAGCACCGGAGACATCATTCTGGCGTCGCGCGAACGCATGGCCGATCTGCTCGCTGTTTCAGAGACGACGCTTTCTCCATTTCGCACGGACGAAACCTCCCACCGACTTTCCATCAAAGGCCCGCCTGTCATGCTTTCGGAACAGACGGCGGGCGGTTTGGCACTGGCCTTTCATGAACTTGCCACGAACGCGGTGAAGTATGGCGCTCTCAGCGGCGCGTCGGGCTCGATCTCGCTTTCCTGGTCGATGCACAAGAGTGCGCAAGCTAACCTCGTCGTCATTGAATGGAAGGAGCATGGCGGACCGCGAGTGACGCCTTCGAACTATGAAGGTTTCGGAACGCGATTGGTGCGCTATTCAATTTCGCGCGAACCAGGCGCAGATGTGCGCATCGATATGAACCCTGACGGTTTGTATTGCCGTATTCAGTTCGAACAGGCGAAAGGCTGATCGCCGTCGCCAGGGTTCGCGATTGTTACGGAACTTAAGTCTGCTCCCGGCGTTTTGTTTCCTCCGAGGCCATGGTTTGCGGAGGCTGCATGGACCAGATTCAGCATTTTGCCAACGTTGTCTTTGCATTCCTGCGGGAAGGCTTTGACAACGTAAACGCCATCGAAGGCCTGATCATCGCACTCGTCGCCGCTGTCATGGTGCCGGCCTGGGATCGCATCTGGGCCGTGGCGCTTGGAGCGACTGTGGTTCATCTGGTCGTCGATATGCTCATGCCGGTTGTCGCCAATCATGCAGCTTTTCACCTGCCGCCACTTCTGCACATGCCCTACTGGCGGACGGCTCTGTCGCTGTACGTTGGCTATCTGGTGATCATCGGCGTGTTGCTGTTCATCAAACGCCTGTTCTTCTCGCAGGCTGTTCACGCCCATTGAGTGGGCGGCGTGCGTGTTTGTGCGTTCGCACGACAAAGGCAGGAAGATCCAAAACAAAGGAGTAAGTCACATGAGACAATCACAACGATGGATGATAGGTGCGGCGCTCGTGAGCGCCCTCGCGCTTGCAGCGCCGGCTCAGGCCGCTCCGCACGGCGTCAAGGTTGGTACCCTTGCCTGCCATGTGTCCAGCGGTTGGGGCTTCGTATTCGGCTCGTCGCGGGACTTGCACTGCAACTTCTCGCCTAACCATCATGGCATCGAGCGCTACACTGGTTCGATCTCGAAGTTTGGTGTCGATATCGGATACACCGATGGTGGCGAGCTCATCTGGGCAGTGTTTGCGCCATCTTCGGATGTGCGCGCTGGTGCGCTGGAAGGCGACTATGCCGGCGCAACTGCCAACGTCACTGTTGGCGTCGGACTTGGCGCGCATGTGCTCGTCGGCGGATTGGACAAGTCGATCGCTCTGCAGCCCTTGAGCATCGAAGGCAATTCCGGTCTGAACGTGGCTGGGGGTATCGGCGCCATCAGCCTGAAACATGTCGGCCCGCAAAAGGAAAGCTCGCTGAAATAGACGTTTCTTGGAATGCAAATGAGACAAAGCCGGAGCGATCCGGCTTTGTCTTTTTTTGTCTTAGCCTTGCCGCAGAGCCTAAGGCGCAGGTGGCGGAGGCGCGTCCGGTGCGGCTTGCACGGGTTCTGCCGGTGTGGGCGTAGCAGGTATCGGTGTCGTGGTGGGCGGAGCTATTGTGTTGGCGGCCGGCAGCGGCGGTGTGACTTCACTATTGGTTGCTGGCAAAACAGCCGCTTGCGGCGCTGCAGCTGTGTGCACGCGAGTCCGCGCACTTCTGATGGGCCGTGTCAGCGTGGCGTGCGGCGAAGGCTGTGCTGGCTCACTCTGTGCGGGAGCTGGTGACGGTTCGGTCGCAGGCGCCGGCGTCTCCATGCCCGGAGGCTTTGCCAATGTCGGTTCTTTGGCCGCCATGATTTTCGGCGCCGGCGCGTTGAACAGCATTCCCGTCTCGTACGCATAGGCGACGCCGGCACCAATCAACAGTGCAACGACAATTGCACCCGCGATCTTCCCAGTTCCGGAAGATTCCACTTCAGGTGCATTAATTCCGCGCAGATCGGTCATCGTCGTCTCCCTGCAAGTTTGTTACTGAACTCAAGTGAAAACGAGCACCCCGGCTCCGAGTTCCCGCGGGAACAAAGTAAGGCAGAAATGCGACCAGTGACTTTTAGCGGACACTGCGTTTGCGAGCCGGCGATTTGTCGGCGAAACCGAGCAACGCTTTTTTGAATGGGAACCAGACTTGCGAAAAGCCGTTTCGAAGATGTGAACCGGCCACGCCGAACGGATTGCGGTAACGGGGGCGTGGGGCTTCAAACGAAGGAGTACGTCATGTCCATTCATCGTTCTGCAAAATCGGCACGACGCTTGGCATTGCTCGCGAGTGCGCTTGGGGTGTTGCTCATAGCGCCAGGCGCCTCCGCTCAGGACCAAGGTCGCTACATCGCCAGCGCCTCTGCCAGCGGACCCGAAGAAGTGTATGTGTATGCCCCGCGTCTTCGTGTTGAGCGCGCACCACTCAACGGTTATGTCCAGAAGGTTTCTCTCGCCAGAGCGGTCCGCTATGACGACCTCAACCTGCGCACGGAACGCGGCGCGCGCGCATTGCGTGCGCGCGTGCATGAAGCAGCACTGAACATTTGCGAAGAACTGGCGAATGTCTACCCGGTTCCTGAGATGCCAGGTACTTCCTGTTATCGCAGCGCGGTGCGCGACGCCATGTGGCGAGCCGACTCGGCAATCGACGATGCGCGCGGCTATTCCTACTGACCTGGTTCAAAGCAGATAGATGATGTTTGTTTAACTTTATTCGCCGACCCATCGCTCACCGTGACGGGTCGGCCTTCGTATTGATTCGCGCGTCGATTCGAAATTTGCCAACAACAACCTCCCGCCATCGATTACTTTATTGCGGCGGTTGTGATGGTCTTCGACTGGCGAGCCCGGCTATTGTCAGTTCGCCAATCTGGTAGATGCCACTATGCCCGACATCGCGCCATCGCCGGTCAAGTCGGCGCTCGATCTGATCGGCCACACACCGATGGTCGAACTGACAAAATTCGAAACCGGTCCCTGCAAGCTTTTCGTGAAGCTGGAAAATCAGAACCCGGGCGGCTCGATCAAGGATCGCATCGGTAAATCGATGATCGAGGCGGCGGAGCAGGACGGCCGGCTCAAGCCGGGCGGAACAATCGTGGAGGCAACCGCAGGCAACACCGGTCTCGGCTTGGCCCAGGTCGGCATCCTCAAGGGCTACAAGCTGTTGTTGATCGTGCCGGACAAGATGGCGCGCGAAAAGATCCAGCATCTGCGAGCCATGGGTGCCGAGGTGCAAATCACGCGCTCCGATGTCGGCAAGGGCCATCCGGATTACTACCAGGACATGGCGCAGCGCATCGCACATGACATCGGCGGATTTTTCGTCAACCAGTTTGCCAACCCTGCTAATCCAAAGGCGCATGAGAACGGGACTGCGCCAGAAATCTGGGAGCAGCTGGGGCACAAGGTTGACGCCATAGTTGTCGGCGTCGGTAGTGGCGGTACGATGACAGGTATCGCCCGTTTCTTCGCGCGCGTTTCTCCGCAGACTCAGATCGTGCTGGCCGACCCCATTGGCTCCATTTTGGCGCCGTTGGTGATGACCGGCGCGAAAGCCGAGCCCGGCTCGTGGACCATCGAAGGCATTGGCGAGGATTTTGTCCCGCCCAATTGCGATTTGTCCCTGGTGCATACCGCCTACGCGATCTCCGACAAGGAAAGTGTCGAAACCGCGCGAGCGCTTCTTGCCAAGGAAGGCATCCTCGGCGGTTCGTCGTCAGGCACGCTGTTGGCGGCGGCCCTGCGCTACTGCCGCGAGCAGACCGAGGCCAAGCGCGTCGTGACGCTGGTGCCAGATAGCGGCAACAAATATCTTTCCAAGCTCTACAATGACTTTTGGGTCATCGAGCAAGGTCTTGCCGATCGCAAGATGACCGGCCATCTCTCCTATCTGATCGCGCGTTTCTACGATAGTGGCGGCACCGTCACCGTGGGGCCGGACGTCACACTCTTGGTCGCCTATAACCGCATGCGTTCGGGTGACGTTTCGCAACTACCCGTCGTAAAGGACGGCCGCATCGTCGGCATTCTCGACGAACACGATATCCTCTCCCATGTCGAAGGACATGATGAATTCCGGGCTCAACAATTTCGTGATCCGGTACGTAGCGCCATGACGGCTCGTTTGAAGACGGTGCAAGTGTCCGATCGGATGGACGTCTTGCCGCCTATTTTCGAGCGCAACGAGGTGGCGATCGTTCTTGACCGCGACAGGTTTGTCGGCTTGATCACTCGCATCGATCTCATCAATCACCTGAGACAAAAGTCATGACGGAGAAATCGGGCAGCAACCGGCTGGCCTTCGCCACGCGCACCATACACGCCGGACAGTATCCCGATCCCACGACGGGCGCAGTGATGGTGCCGATCTACGCGACCAGTACCTATGCACAGCAATCACCGGGTGTTCACAAAGGTTACGAATACTCCCGCTCGCAGAATCCGACGCGCCAAGCATTTGAACGTTGCATCGCAGATCTCGAGAGCGGGGTGCACGGCTATGCATTTGCCAGCGGATTGGCGGCGATTTCGACGACCCTGGAACTGCTTGACAGTGGCGGACACGTCATTGCGAGTGATGATCTTTATGGTGGCACATTCCGGCTGTTCGATCGGGTCCGCAAGCGCAGTGCCGGTTTGCAGTTCGACTTTGTCGACATGAGCGAACTCGACGCGCTCAAGCGGGCGGTAAAACCAAATACCAAGATGATCTGGGTGGAGACGCCGACCAACCCGCTGCTGCGGCTGGCCGATCTGGGCGCAATCGCCGCCTTCGCGCGCGCGCATGCAATCCTGACGGTTGCGGATAATACCTTTGCGTCGCCCTATGTGCAGCGCCCGCTTGAGCGGGACTTGGACATCGTCGTGCATTCAACGACGAAATATCTCAATGGGCATTCGGACATTGTCGGCGGCTGTGTCGTGATCGGCGAAAATGCCGATCTGGCCGAGCGGATGCGTTATCTGCAAAACGCCGTTGGGGCAATTCAAGGACCGTTCGACTCCTTTCTGGCATTGCGCGGACTCAAGACGCTCGCGCTTAGAATGGAGCGCCACTGTGCCAACGCTCTGAAAATCGCGCGTTGGCTTGGGAAGCACAGCGCCGTTTCCCGCGTGTTCTATCCCGGTCTTGAAAGCCATCCGCAGCACGCGCTGGCGAAAGCACAGATGCATGCATTCGGTGGCGTGGTCAGTGTCGTCCTCAAGCGCGATCTGGCCGGTACCAAACGCTTCCTCGAACGCTGCCGGTTGTTCACGCTGGCCGAGTCACTCGGTGGGGTTGAGAGCCTGATCGAGCATCCCGCTATCATGACGCACGCTTCGATACCGTCGGAAAACCGCGAGATATTGGGAATTGGCGATTCCCTGGTACGGCTATCATGCGGTGTCGAAGAGGTGGGCGATTTGATTGCCGATCTCGAGCAGGCGCTGCGCTAGACATTTCCGAAGGCGCACTGGAACCAGGCTCCGTGATCTGGGTTGATAGTTCGGAAGCCGGCCGATGTTCCAATAGATCCAACGGTGGCGCGAGCCAGCGAGCGACGCGAGCCTCTCCCTCTCCCGCGGCGCCACGCCCGGCTTCCACGTGGCCGCGGCCAAGAGTCCTTTCGATCCGGCGATTTCGTGGCGTCAATTGGTCGTGGGACCACTATCGTCCTGATTGTTGCCAGTCTCAGGCGGTGTCAAAGCCGATTGATGGGCGAGCCGTTCCCACTGCGCGGCGAGCGACATGTAGACTTGGCGTATCTCAGGATCTTCGATCCCGGCGGCGCGCTGACGCATCCGATCCGCTTGCGCCCAATAATAGGTTCGTTGTTGCAAGCCGAGTTGCGACACAAGACTTCTCGCCTATTCCGCTAGCGCTCACAACGACTGAGCGCCAAGAACGGTTCCGCGCCGCAGCAGATGGCCCTATCCATCAGTCCCGACGTGGACGGGTTGTCCCGAACCGGTCTCGCGGCCAAGGGCACGGTTGACGGATTTGGGGGTCTGCGGGCGTGAGAAAACCAGTTTGCACCCGGCCCACGACGCCAAGAAGGCAACGGCAATCGCCGCAGCGACATGGAGCAACGAATCTGCGTGGTTCAGGTACGCAGTTCCCAGCAGGAGTGGACCGGCCAATATGAGTGTAAACATGACGATCCAAGTCCACAGCGCGTCTGGCGTTGTCTTATTCATTTTGCGATTTTCCGCTCGCTTGAAAAACGCAGGCCCCAAATGGTGTTCTGCCCGATTTCGCATACAACGCGACGAACGCTGTCAGGTTCCCAAAATTCAGTCGGCCCGTGAGAACTGCCGGCAGCCGCCCGGGCGGTCGAGCGGAACTTTCGCCGTGCCGGCGGCGTTTTAGCGGGGAAGATCGATATGAAGCACTCTCATGTTGCGCTGGGCACTCATATTTCTGGTCGTCGGCCTGATAGCTGGCGTCCTTGGGTTTACCGGGATCGCCGGAGCATCGATCGCCATCGCGAAAATACTGTTCTTCGTGTTCATGGTAATCTTCCTGGCTCTCCTGATCGGCGGATTGGCAACCGCTCGACGGCTGGGCGGAAATTAGATCGCCGATGGGGCGAATTTATCGGCTGGGGTTCGAACGCGCCCTGCCCGGGGAACAGAACGGCCGCAATGACGCGCGCTGGTCGCTCGACGGGCTGGACCCGACGACACCGATCCGGACGGGACACTTCATCGCATCGGATCAAGAGGCCGTGCCCTACCGCTTGTGGCCCGCTGCCGCGCCACGCGCATTGATACTGTTGCTCCATGGGGCGTTCGACTATTCCGGAGCATTCGACGAGATAGGCCCTTGGTTCGCCCAACGCGGGTTCACCGCCATGGCCATCGATCAACGGGGTTTTGGAGCGACCGCGTCGCGCGGCCAATGGCGAGGCAAAACCCGCATGATCCGCGACGTGATCGAAGCCGTGAGTTTTTTGCGCGGGCGTTTCGGTGCGGAAGTGCCAGTGTTCGTTCTCGGCGAGAGCATGGGTGCTGCGCTGGCCGTCCATGCAGCAGCGCGTGCGCCGGACTTGGACGTGGCTGGTTTGGTGCTCGCCGCGCCATGCACGGTGTCAGGAGTCTGGCGAACATTCATTTGGGCAAGCATCATTCGCATATTGCGCCTAGTGTTGCCCAACAGCGGGATGACCGTAGAACGGGTCACCGCCGGTGAGTTGACGCCCGCAGCCGCCATTCGCCTCCTCGCCGATCCGCTCGTCTTGCGCCGCGTTCGCCTAAGCACCCTTTTCGGCCTTTTGAAGTTGGCGCGCCGAGCGGTTGACGAAGCGGAGCGTGTCCGTGTTCCAGTGTTGACGATGGCCGGATCGAGCGACGTCGTGTTGCGGGTGGCCTGGGTGGCGCGCCTTTATGCAAAACTCTCCGGCGCCAAAGAGTGGGCGTGCTTTGCGGACGGCCCGCACTTGTTGCTGCACTGGAAGGATAGAGACCGGCCACTGGCGCGAGGATTTGCCTGGATTGGTGCGCGCCTCATGGAACGCGGCCACTCTTCCACAACCGAGACGCTATCGGGTGCCGACAGCTCGACCGTGAACGGCTAGATGTAAGTCAGGAGCAACATGCAAACGCCGATTACGCCCAAGACAAGTAGCGTCGCCAGGAGTTCGCGCGCCAATCCGACTTTCGACCGTGGCGGGTCGGTCACGACAAATTGTCGGCTGCCGAGTCGATCATAAGGATGGAATGACAAGGCCCACTCCGCTGTTGGCGCTCCCCGCATTGGGAGGCGGTGTTTACTGCAAACTCAGCCGCGCTAGCTGCGACGCCGCTGCCGTGTCGCCGCAGCTTTTTTGGCAGACGCCGAGCGTTTCGCGGTCGGTCGCCTGGCGGATGCAGCGCCGCCGAGGCGGCCGCCCTTGCGCGACGATTCGTGACTTT
>Ga0157379_10001352_pt1 | contig 20062 bp, 17 predicted proteins | sample S25metaG_FD_121802 | JGI IMG/M metagenome (GOLD analysis project Ga0157379, IMG submission 121802) | Switchgrass rhizosphere microbial communities from Kellogg Biological Station, Michigan, USA - S2-5 metaG | ecosystem: Host-associated > Plants > Roots > Rhizosphere > Soil | place: USA... | reverse complement strand
TTGATCGGCGCTTTTCGAATCGATGTGACGGTCCCGGAGAACATCTGCCCGGGATAGGCGTCGACCGTGAAGGTTGCTTCCTGATCCACCTTTACGCGTCCCACATCCGCCTCGGACACGTTCGTGTCGACCTGCATCTTCGTCAAGTCCTGAGCGATGAGGAACAGCGTGGGGGCTGCCAGGCTTGCGGCGACAGTCTGCCCCACATCGACATTTCGAGACACTACAACACCGTCTACAGGGGCTTTAATGCTGGTGTGATCCAAGTCCAGCTGTGCCGACTGCACCGCCGCGGCGTTCTGCTTTACCTGGGCCTCGTTTGCCGCCACGAGCGAGTTCGCGACAACCAGTTGCGCTTGTGCAGCTTTCACAGCGTCTTGTGCTGCATGCTCCTGTTCAACGACAGCGGTGTCGTCGGCAATCGCGGACTTGTAGCTCGTTTGTGCTGTTTCAAGATCCTCTTGTGCATCCGCGCCTTTGCTCACCATAACGACCCGGCGATCGACTTTCAGCTTGGCATCTTCTTCGACAGCGCGCGCCTTGACGACATTCGCGTGTGCCGCTGCGAGAGAAGAGTTTGCCGACTGTATATTAGCCATCGCCTGCTGCACGACAGCCTGCGCGTTGGCAACAGAGGCTCGTGCTGCATCCAGATTTGCCTGGGCTTGATCGACCTTCGCTTGAAAAGGCGCCGGATCGATTCGCGCGATTAATTGACCTTTGGCAACCCGGGTGTTGAAGTCCGCGAATAAAGCGAGGATGGTACCGGACACTTGCGAACCCACCTGAACGGTTACGACAGCGTTGGGAGTGCCCGTCGCTGAGATCGTAACGTTCATGTCGCTGTGTTCGACAGGCTCGGTGCGGTATTCGACACGAGGGCGCCCGGCCATCGCCCATGCACCAAACGCTGCACAGGCGAGAAGAGCCAAAAAGATTAAACCCGTTCTTCTACGCATATCATGAAAGCTCCCTCTTTAATGTCATGGAGAATCAGACGCAGGAGAAATGAGGCGCGGGTGAAGCGGGGATTAAGAGAGATTAATGTGGGAATTGAGAGGAGAGTTTGGAGCTTACGAAAGGTTCGGCTTATTAACCTCGGGATTTAAGATTGGAATTCGTCCAATCTCGAAATGCTCTGCAGCGTCGTGAAGAAACCAAGTGGAGTTAAAGTAGATTCCCTCTCCCTTGCCATTCAGCGCCCCTGCGCGTGCTGCAGCTTCAACTGCTTCAACGCATCGAGGATCAAGCGGTCAAACCCCTCAAAACTACTTGGCGTCGACTCAATCTTCTTCCCATTGATCAAAAACGTCGGGACTCCCGCGATTCCCTGACTCTTCGCCTGGGCGACTTGTTGCAAAATCCGTTGCTCAAGATTCGCAGACCGGCGGGCTTCGTCGAAGGAATGGACATCGACGTCAATGAACTTCCCTAATTCCACAAATCCCGCTTCAGCTTCCGGGTCAGTGATCCATTTGCCTTGCGTACTCAACAGGAGCTTATGCATCTCCCAGAACTTACCCTGCTCTCCCGCAGCTTCCGCTGCGATCGCTGCGCGCATCGCGTGGGGATGGAGTGCCGTCAACGGGAAGTGACGGTACTCATACCGAAGGGATTCGGGATATTTCTCCAACAGCTTCGCAACAATGGGCGCGACCGAAGCACAGGGTGGACACTCATAATCGCCATACTCGACCAGGGTGACCGGCGCGCTTGGGGCACCCAGCACCTGTCCACGAACTGCGGACGAGTCCGTCGAAAGAGACTCCGTTCGACGACCAAGCCATAAGCTTGCCCCTGCTGCCAAACTCGCCACTACAACGATGATAGCTGCGGCTCTTAAAGCTTCTTTCATGGTGAACCTCCGTCCAAACAATCGCCAACCGGAAACCCTCGCAGAGTCCAAGACTGCCGCACGGACAGCGGATGGATCCATGGGAGGCACAGCAATCGTTCCGAGGCCTGCCCAGATGCTCTCCATTTCGACAAACTCGTCGCGGCACAGGGAACACTCGGCCAAATGATCCCGCAGTCGCGCCTCAGCGGATGCGGCAAGCGTACCGGCTAGCTTGTCCGCGATAGCTTCACGGGCTTCTTCACATTCCATTTCGTTCTCTCACTGGACATCTTCTGGACAATCTCGCGCAGCTCAGACATGGCACGGTGAACGCGCACCTTTACAGCTCCAACATCAATGGCTAGCAGTGATCCGATCTGTTCGTATTTCAGTTCCTGAAACCGCGCGAGGACTAGAAGCTCGCGCTTGTCTTCGGGTAATCGCAATAGAGCCCGTTGTAGAAGTTCGGCGCGCTCCATCTCCTCCATGTAGCCGTCTAAAGCACGCGTTCCCGCTCCACGAGTGTTCTCAGCCTCGCCTTCCGTCAATGGCGTTTCCTCGCGATGCGTTCTAAAGCGATCGATCCGCACCGTTCGAGCAATGTGGTACATCCAGCCGCGGAACTCGCTATCCCGACGGAAGGTATGGCGGTACTTGAGCATCCTGAGAAACACGTCCTGAACGAGGTCCTCGCTCAACGCCGCGTTGCCGCCCAGGCGATAGAAGAATTCGTAAAGGCGCTGATGATACCGGTCAAAGAGGACGCCGAACTGGTCGACGTCACCATCCCTGACCGCCAACATGAGTTCTCTGTCTGTCGGCTCCATCGAGTTCGAGAATGAAGACTTGAAACAGGCGGTAAGGTTACAGGGAAATCAGCGGCCGGCAGAATCGGCCTATGGCACGGTCACTGTTTTGGCCGCAGGTGAAGCATCTGCCGGATGGGGTCCCATGATTCCATCATTATGAACAGTACAGACAATTCCCCGCTCGCTGCCGTCATGCGTACCGCGATGATCGTGAACCTGAACACATGCATCGAGACCAAGACCTTTGATCAGGCGATCAGAGTCGAGAATCGTGTCGAAGTAGACCCAGACGTGACAACTCGCCGACCAGGGTCGTCCGGAGTACACAACGCGCCCGCCGTGATCGCGGACGTATTTCTCGGCCGCACGCAAATGCTCACACAGGCCGGTGTTCTTAAAGATTTCGTTCAGTTTGTCCTCGCGGCCGGCACGTCGATAGAGGATACCCAAGCCATCGCGCACGAGCATCACGCGCTGATCGTCACCTGGAAAGCGTTTCTGAAGATGAGCCAGGACTCTTTCACGCAGCGGTATGGCTTCATCAATCTTATCGATGGAACCGAGAAGAGAGCCGAGGTTGTCCGCCGCCGCCATCGCCGCAGGAGAGTCGGGACCAGCCAGTTCACCGAGGAGGTCGTGGACCGCTCGGAAATAGTTTTCAGAGGTGCTTGCCTGGGAAGTGTTCTTGAAAAATCCCTGGAATCGAACCAGGTCTCGAGCGCAATCCGTCAACTTTTGCGGCGATTCCGACGCTGCATTACGCAGCGTCGTTGTCACCAGAGGGATCGCTTCATCAAATCGATGCTCCCGCAAAAGCTGCAAAATTTCAGGAATGGTTGCCATCGTGGTTCCTCCAATCGAACCCTCGGTGATTCACGTCAGTGTGTGTCCACAAACGTCCTGTACGCATTGCAGTGAGAACACTGAAAAACGTAGGCGGTCGGTCCGTGTTGCTTGTCAAGCGTCTCCAGAAGACGGTGTGCCGGGCCGCCGGATACGTGAAGTTCATAGATGATATTGCCGAGAACATTAAACTCCAATTCCCGATAACGCTCTCGAATCTCTTGAATTCCGACCGGTTCAAGAAACGTCATGGCGTCGTTGCAACACGAGAACCATTGCTCCGCCTGCCAGGCGGAATAGCCAGGAGTGCGCCATGCTACTTCGTGGACGATGTCTTCCGAAAGTCCGTCTGGCAAAGTCGCTTCGTCGACGAAGGATGCGTCAAACTTCGCGTGCGCCTTTCCGTCTGAAATACACCACGGGCAGATCGAGTCATCCAGATCTTCCTCAGAATAGACCGGACCCGCGTAGATGTAACCGCGAGCCTGGCCGCAACATTCGCAAGAAGCGCTAGATTCCTCCACACTGCCGCTTTGGATCGGATAACGGTGGTACTTGAAATCGGGCAGGTTCATTGGCGCCACTCTGCGGAAGGGGACGGGAGATCCCCATCCCCTAATTCCTCTGGCCGGCATGTTAACGCGCAAAACGAACGACTCGAAGATTTCTTGTGCTATCGTGCCCGGCTGTGACCCCTCCCCGTCTGAATCGGATACAAAAGACTACGGCTGTGCTCTTTATCCTTCTTCTGGGGAATAGTCTGATCCGAGCAGCCACGGGCTATTACCTCGGATTTGCCGGGACGGCAGTTCTGGTTTTCGCCTTCATCATTCTGTTTCCATTCGCGATGCTTCCACTCATCCGCAAGGCTACGTGGCGCGTGCGAAACCGGCTGTTCGTCACGTATTGCCTCGTTGGAATTCTTCCCATTCTGCTGATCTACCTCCTCGTTCAGCTCGGATCCAACCTTGTGCTTGGACAAACAACGAACTACCTGCTGCACAAGGAACTGGAGCGCAGGCTGGAACAATTACTTAGCTCTACGGAGCGTCGAGCGCAGGCGGTCGCGGATGGTAAGGCGGCCAACACTCTATCGGTAGAACCCGGGGAAGGAGTTGTGGTGCGAGTCGCGGAAACCGTTTGGACAATTCCCGGGTCCGCGATTTCCGAGTTCCCGACATGGAGCAACCCGAGTTTTACGGGGGTTGTCAGAAACCAGCGAGGAGTTTTCTTTCTCGCGGCTCACGCCCGAGTAGAGGACGGAAATCGAAGTATAGAAGCCTTCGCCGTACGGCCTTTCGACGCAAAACTTCTGGCAGAGCTTCTGCCAGGGATGGCGGCTATCAGTGTGGTTGAAGGGGAAACCATCCGTTTTCGAGTCGGCTCGCGCGGGTCGGCTCCGGAGCTGCGAATCGCTCTCGATTCGTCGGGCATAGCACCAGCGCCGCAGGGACGCGGATTCTGGGATTCCGAGATTGAAACAGGAGCTCCGATCGAACTGCGATCTTTGGAGACCGGCAAAGTGGAACCGGCCGCCACGATTTCCTTTACGCGACCTTCGGCGATTCTTGCGCGCGTCTTCAGCACCATCGGGTCAACGGCGAATGTGCTCGTCTTGGTAATGGCCGTTATTGCGGGAACATTTCTCGTGGTGGAGATTGTCGCTGTCGTCGCAAGTATCAAGCTGGCACGCACGTTAACCCGTACTGTCCACGATCTCTATGCGGGAACAAAGAAAGTCGAAACCGGAGATTTCTCTCACCGCATACCGGTCCGTGCAAATGACCAGCTCAGCGAGCTGGCCTCGTCGTTTAACGGAATGACTCAACGTATCGAGCAACTGATAGCCGACGTCAAAGAGAAGGAAAAGCTGGAATCGGAACTGGAAATTGCGCGGCAGGTTCAAGCGCAGCTCTTTCCCAAGGAAGTGCCAAGACTGAAGACGCTCGAGTTGGCGGGTGTATGCAATCCGGCTCGCATAGTGAGCGGCGATTATTACGATTTCATACCCATAGAATCGCGCGGCGCGGCTGTCGTTGTCGGCGATATCTCAGGGAAGGGCATATCGGCGGCTCTGCTTATGGCCAGCGTTCAGGCATCGGTGCACGCTCAACTTGCAATGGGCACAGACGAGAACGTTTCAACGGCGACTTTGGTTACTCGGTTGAATCGGCAGCTTTACGCAAACACACCTCCCGAAAAGTACGCCACCTTCTACTGTGCCGTTTACGACGACACGAAGAACTGTCTTACATACACGAACGCTGGTCATCTCGCGCCGATCCTTATTCGCAATGGCGAGGCCACGCGACTGGAGTCAAATGGGACGGTCGTTGGAATTTTTCCGGAATATCCCTTCGAGCAGGTCGATGTCACCCTGCAAACAGGAGATCTGCTGGCCGCGTTCACCGACGGCATTACGGAATCTGAAAACGTCAGGGAGGAACAGTTCGGAGAAGAGCGTCTGATCGAACTCCTCCAGCGAAATCTCAACCGGCCTCTCAATGAGATTATCCAGTCTGTAATGGATGCCGTCGGCGCCTGGGCCCACGATCCTTCCGCACGAGATGACATCACCATGCTGCTTGCACGAAAGCTTTAGCGCTACTTTTCCCGCGGATTCGAAAACTTCCTTCGGCCTTTGAGCCTTCCTGCCGGTGCTATGATGTCTTAGTGCCCTCGACTGGACAGCGGGCTTTCAAGCTCACGCAATACCTCGGAAGTATAGCCGTCGTTGTGTTGTGCACTCTGGTCGCCGTAGCACTTCGGTCGAAGATCGAACTCACCAGCCTGGCAATGATCTACATCTTTGGCGTTCTGGTGGCGTCGGTTCGTTATGGTCGAACTGCGGCCGTGCTAAACGCCGTCCTTGGCGTCACAGCTTTCTTCTATTTTTGCGTTCCCGTCCATGACAGTTTTGTCATGGAAGACTCCTCGTATCTCATGACGCTGAGCGCGATGCTGGCTGTAGCTCTCGTAATCACCGGACTTGTCGATCGCGTGCGCGCTCAAAGCAATAAGGTAAGGGACGCAGAGCTCCGAATAACGAGCGAGAGTATGAAGAACTCTCTCCTGAGTGCTGTCTCTCACGATATCAAGACTCCGCTCGCCGCGATTTACGGTGCGGCAACAAGTCTTCTTGAAGAAGAAGACCGTCTTGACCGGGCACAGGTGCGCGGACTCATCGGCGGCATTGCGGCAGAAGCCGAGCGGCTCAACCGGGTTGTTACAAACATTCTGGAGATGACGCGGCTCGAGAGCGGGATGGAAGTTCGCAAAGATTGGTATCCCCTCGAAGAGATCGTCGGCGCGGCGCTTTCACGATTCGAGTCCGCGCTCAACGGACGGCCGGTTACCGTCCATATTCCTTCCGACCTTTCGCTCGTTTGTGTCGATGATGTGCTTCTCGAACAGGTCTTCGTCAATCTTGTGGATAACTTTGTGAAGTACACCGATGCGGGCACACCTCTTCGCATCGACGCCTCGCGGACGGGGGAGACCATCTCGATTATCGTTCAGGATAAGGGAGAGGGTTTTCCCAGCGGATCTGAGGACCGCCTGTTTGAAAAGTTCTTCAGAGGCCAGACCGGCGGGATTCGGGGTGCGGGGCTCGGCCTTGCCATTTGCCGGGCTATCGTCAACGCTCATCATGGAACCATCAAAGCTCGTACGATGCCCGAGGGCGGTGCGCTACTATCGATTGAGTTGCCTATTGGAGGCTCTCCACCGGATTTGACTGAACTCACGGAAGGCTCTACAGCATGACAAGCCAGGCCACGACCGAACCTCGAGCGGAGATTCTGCTCATCGAAGACGATGCCGAGATCCGTCGCGTTTTACGAACGACTCTCGGAGCTGAATGCTACCGAATGCGCGAGGCCGCGTCCGTTGCCGAGGGATTGCAGCAGGTCCATGCGCGGCAACCCGACCTCATCGTCCTCGATCTGGGCCTCCCGGATGCGGATGGCATCGAGGTGATTCACGCTGTGCGGAGGTGGAATCGGAATCTGCCGATACTCGTGCTCTCCGTTCGCGCGCATGAGCGCGACAAAATCCTGGCGCTGGATGCGGGCGCGGATGATTTCGTGAACAAACCCTTCGCCGTCGGTGAACTGCTCGCGAGGCTTCGTGTGGCCATCCGCCGAGGAACTTCGGTTCACCGTGAAAATGCTGAAGGCATTTTTCACCTTGGAGATGTTGCGATCGATCTCTCAAAGCGCTGCGTGATCGCGAATGGACAGGAGACGCATCTGACGCGAATCGAGTTCAAGCTGCTTCAGGCACTCATCCGGCATGCCGATCAGGTTGTTACTCACGGCCAGTTACTGAACGAGGCGTGGGGGCCAAACCACACCGAGCAGACGCACTATTTGCGCGTGTACATGGTTCAGCTTCGGAGAAAGCTTGAAACGGATCCGGCTCGACCGCGCTATTTGCGAACTGAGCCGGGCATCGGGTATCGGTTAGTTACCGGACAGTCCGATTAGTACTCCCGACTATGAGCAAACTCTCTCGAACTTGCATTTGGACGGCTGCCGCTCGCGCTTTTGGCGCCCTGGAACCGGACCCCCGCGTGCAAAACCCCGACTGGATGGCGGCAAAACTACTCGGGCCCGACGAAGTCAGAATCCTCGCCGAAGTTACCGATACCGCGCGTTTGTGGGGACAGCCTTACGATGTCGTCGCGAGTGACGCGGAAGCTATGGCCAATGCCCGCGGCCTGATTCCTCGAACCCGATTCATTGATGAGCGAATGCTGGCAGCACTCCGGGAAGGCGCTACGCAAGTCGTCATCCTGGGCGCCGGATTCGATACTCGCGCCTATCGGTTCAAGGAAGCACTCAAGAACGCTCGTGTTTTCGAAGTTGATGCGCCTGTTACGCAGGCGCTCAAGATCCGCCGCTTGCTCGAGGCGATTGGTGACCCCCCGGAGAATCTGACATATGTGCCCGTGGACTTTCTGCACGATGATCTCGGCGCCGCGCTGGGTCGGGCTGGTTATCGGACGGACCAAAAGACATTCTTCAATTGGGAAGGCGTCACCATGTATTTGCGTGCGAATGCCGCCAGGAGCACCCTTCAGTGGGTCGCAAACAACTCACCTCGGGGCAGCGCCATTGTCTTTGACTACACCTTCGACAACGTAATCCAGGGTATTGCGAATATCGATATGGAAAAGGTTCCGGAGCAGTACCGCCCGATGATGCTTCGTTTCCTGCGCCTGACTGCGGAAGAGCCCTGGATCTTCGGTCTTCCCGTGGGACGTGAGAGTGAGTTTCTCGGTGAACTGGGATTCGATATGCGGAAATCCATGGGTTTGAACAGCAAGGAAGTCGTTGACCAGTATCTGACCCGCGCGGATGGCAGCATCTTCGGCAACACGCCCGCAAGCGAGTTCCAGATGTACGCCATGCTTGAAGCCGTAGTCGCCTAATTTTATCAAGGCTTAACAGTGGCAAGGCTGAGTTCGTCCGCATGGTTTTAACCAACGGCGTGACGGAAGGCGATATATGCTGGTAAGGCAACCGCAAATCTGATCGGTACTGAGTGGAGGTAACCAATGCCTGACATACTTACTTCTTTTCGTCAGGCGGTGGCCGTCAGCGGCCCGGGGCCTCACGCGAAGTTCGCGGAGTCGCTCGACGACCTGCTTGGCTTTTGTTCGATCGCCGAACCGCTGCGCCCCGAAATTGATATTCCTGATACGGCACCGGAATCGTGGCAACGTAATCTGGCTAATTACAGAAGCATCGCCGAGTATCGATTGCAGGCGTTATCGCAGTCGGCGCTGACTTTCGCGCGAAAGGTGTTCAGGGATGCCTCCATCCCGTCGGGAGATTCGGTCTGCGTCAGGATCGTGGATAGCGAGGATGGATCACCTTTTACTCGATCCATTGACGGCTATCACTACATCGTTATCCCATCGGGGTTCATCAAGTCGCTGGAGAATATTTGGCGCGTTCACTTTTTGCTGGCCACGAAAGGAAAGCAATTCTCCAACGTCACACCTCACCTGCGCAGCAATGAGATTGGTGGCGCTTCAATCGAGCGGGCACTGACTGCCGACTTCCAAAACTCGTCCCAATATTTGGAAAGCATTTTCGTCGATGCCCGGCGACATTTCTGGTACCCGTCCCCCCTGGCTTTTCCTGAAGATGTGCTCAGGGCCGGAGCTACGATTAGTCACGAACGCCTGAACAGCGTGCGCAGCGGGGAGGAAAGGCCGGATCAGCACCGAGTTGCGGCGACACCGGAATCCCGATGGCTAACCCGTCTCGTCCTCGCTTACGTTCTTGCTCACGAAACGGCTCATGTAATCTTCAATGCGAGTGGGACCGATCGCAGTGAAAGCGACATCGACGTGGAGACGCCCTGCGATCTGTTTGCCACTCTGTACTATCCAAATTTTATCGAGCATGCTGCCCGGGGTTGGGCTGCAGCGCGGGACGGTGGCATAGAGCACCTTGCGGGTATGTTTGGATTTTTCTCTGCGGTCCAGATCCAGGATACCGCCAGCCTGATCGCCGGAGTTCAAGCCAGCGAGATTTTGGAAGGCAGCCGCTATGCTCAAATCAAGTCGCGGATGATTTTGTTCCAGTACCGGTCCATGGATCAGTTCGGCGCTCTCTCCAACCTGGAAGGAGAGGATTTGGCGTTTGCGATTGGCATCCTTTCGGAGTTTCAGGCCCTGCTCGTCGGCATCCAGATGGCCGGTGTGCGTAGACTCTACAAACGCATGTCGTCGTTCGCTTCGACTTTTGAAAGGTGGAACGGCGAATTGACCCGCCATATGGACGAGATCGTTCGTCGCGCTGCGAGGGAACGTGCAGTTCGCGAGGACGCCGCGACGAAGTCGGCCTGAAAGTCAATTAGGGGACGGACTACTCAACCCCCAAACTCCTGACAATTGCGAGCAGATCGAAAATCCCGCAGGAGTTTGGGGGTTGAGTAGTCCGTCCCCTAATTGGCTAGTGCGCGAGCTTTGAAGCTGCCGTCGCACCATGAGGCGCTGGTGTCGTGAATTCCACCATGCCATCGGGACGTCCGGCTGCGGTGATCACGTACTCGGGATAGGCCGGAATGCCGTGCTCGTGCAAATCGAGCCCGTAAGCTTCGCCTTCCTTCGAAACGCGCAGTTGCCCAAGAGCGTTGACGAATAACATCACGGCCATCGCGACCGCGAACGTGGCAGCCGTAACGATCACGCTGCCAATGGCCTGAGCGGCGAATACCTGGAAGCCGCCGCCATAGAAGAGCCCGGTGAGCGGAGCGGAGTTGTCGGCGGCGATCGGTCCGGTCGCCCCGTATTGACCGCTTGCGAACAGACCCAGCGAAAGGGTTCCCCAGATACCGCAGATGCCGTGGACCGGCACAGCGCCGATCGGATCATCGATTCGCAGGTACTCCAGAACCTCTACAGCCGCGACGACGATCACTCCAGCGACACCGCCAAGGATGATCGCACCGACCGGGCTTACCCAGTAGCATGGGCAGGTGATCGCGACCAGACCGGCAAGAAATCCATTGACCGTGAAGCTGACATCCCACTTCTTCGACATCGCGTACGCAACCGCCATGGCCGTAAGACCTGCAGCGCATGCGGCCAACGTGGTGTTCGCCGCAACCCGGCCGATTCCCTGAAAGTCCATCGCAGACAGCGTGCTTCCGGGATTGAATCCATACCAGCCGAACCAGAGTAGCAGTCCACCCGACGCGGCGATCGTCAGATCGTGGGGCATCATAGGCCCGCCGCCGTCACGCTTGAACCTTCTTCCAAGACGAGGACCAAGAACGATCGCTCCAGCGAGAGCGACCATTCCACCGATCGTATGGACAACAGTCGAACCGGCGAAGTCATGGAAATTCATTCCCAGCGAAGGAAGAAAATTTCCGGCACTGCCCATTGTCGCAAGGAACCCATCCGGGCCCCACGCCCAGTGACCGATGATCGGATAAATGAAGCCGGAAACGGCGAAGCTGTAAATGAGATCGCCGACAAACCCGGTTCGACCGATCATTGCGCCTGAAGTGATCGTCGAGCACGTATCCGCAAACGCGAATTGGAATAGCCAGAAGGCGAGGAATGCAACGCCCGATGCTTCGTAAGTAGCCGGCGCGCCCTGGAGGAAGAACCAGTTCATTCCGATGAATCCGTTGCCATGACTGAACATGAATGCGAAGCCGAACGCGAAGAACAGCAGGCCGCAGAGGCAGGTGTCTACGATACATTCCATCAGAACGTTGACTGTTTCGCGCGATCGGCAAAAGCCCGCTTCCAGCATTGTGAATCCCACCTGCATGCCGAAAACGAGAAACGCTGCGACGAGCGTCCAGACGGTATTGAAGGGATTTACGATGTCGGTTGCTTTCAGTGTGTCCGCTGTCTGGGCAAGAGCTCCGAAGCCGAGAAGGCTGGGATTGAAGACTAGTATTCCCAGCATCAGGACGGCGATGCCCATCAGCTTTCCCGTAAGCAGAAGTGCGCCAAACCGGCGCCACTCCGGCAGCCGGAGTCTTTCTCCGAGCCGCCGAACCTTGTCAGACAGTGTCATTGATCCCATGCGATCCTCCCGATGATGAGTTCACAAATAAAAAAGGTCCACAGCCGCCTCTGTTACGGCCATGGACCTCATCGTCCTGGGTTGGGTTATAAAAACAAAAAAAGCCCTCGAGGTACCCGACCCCGAAGACTTCGTCGTCCACCAACACTACACTGTGTCGATTGGGAATTTTTATCCGCTTCGGTGGAAGAGCGTCAAATAAAGATCACATAAAGACGTAGTTAAAATTTCGCTAAGAGGCCAAAAGGCGGCAGGCTTGCCTACAACTTTCCTGTAGAACCTTCAAGTTGCCGAAAAAGAAGTCCATGACCCCAAGATCATGGACTCGAGAGGTTGAGAATCATTGAGAAAAAGACAAACGGCGACTTCATTGTCGCAGACACATTCATCGTGTCGCGGGTTTTCTAGACTTTCGCGGGCGCCACGTCAAATCAAGATGCTGTTAAGTAGCATCAAAATTTCGTTAAGCAGTAACTCACCGTTCGTGTTGTAGGTTTCAAGAGTCAAGCATCCCAGGAGTTTGGGGGTTGAGTGGTCCGTCCCCCTGACTCTACAATTCGCGAATGAAAACACTCACTTTTAACAGGCCTGATGGAAAGGAAGTCAGCGGCTATTATGCCGAGCCGGCGAACGGCTCGCCAGCGCCGGGAGTCGTCGTTATCCAGGAGTGGTGGGGACTGAACGACCAAATAAGAGCTGTTGCCGATCGTTTGGCCGGGGCGGGATATCGCGCGCTCGTGCCGGACCTGTACCGCGGCCAGGTCACCGTTGAAGCTCAGGAAGCGCAGCATCTGATGGGAAACCTGAATTTTGGAGAAGTAGCGGGCCAGGATATCCGCGGCGCCGTACAGTTTCTGAAGAGGGGAAGCGCGAAAGTGGGCGTGACAGGGTTTTGTATGGGCGGGGCGTTGACCCTCCTTGCGGCAGTGAATGTTCCGGAAGCCGATGCCGCAGCGACCTGGTATGGGTTCCCTCCACTGGAATACATCGACCCCGCACGAATCAAGATGCCCTTGCAGGGACACTTTGCCAAAGACGACGCATTCTTTCCCATCTCTGGACTCGATGCACTGGAGAAGAAACTCAAAGCCGGCGGTGTGACCTTCGAGTCCTACCGGTATGACGCAGGCCACGCGTTCGCCAATGACACGGGTCACAACTACAAGCGGGAAGCGGCGGAATTGGCCTGGGGAAGAATGCTCGAATTCTTCGGCAAGGCGCTCAATTAGGGGACGACTACTCAACCCTGAACTTGGATTTAGAGCAGGGAAATTTGAAATTGAAAAGTCCGGGGATCTCAAAACCGAAATTACAAGAGGGTAGATTGGACGGGCTGTTGTTGTGAGTTCCGGTCCAATTTGAGATCTTGTAATTTCGGTTTTGAGATCCCCGGACTCTCCAATTTCAAATTTCTCTCCCCTAAATCCGAGTCGGGGAGAGCCCGAATAATGGAGCACGGGTATCAGCGCGCCGGGTTTAGCTTTTTAACTCGCGAACAATCCTGGAGATTACAGAAGCTGACATTAAGAAAAGTCCTACGTTGGCAAACGGTACTGGTGAAACAAGGTGATGGGTAAACGCCATAGAACTATGTCGGAACGCCCCGCGAGTGACACCCCGCATAATCCTTACCTGTCGGACGATGAACCCGCTATTCAGACCAATGTTTTTCGAGTCTCGGGCGCGGGAAGCGAAGGGGTCATGACTCCGGACTGGGTGGCGTCAGAAGCTCCTCTGGAAGTTCGAATCGGCGGAATACCGACGACTGTTCTGATGCGCACTCCGGGCCATGACGAAGAACTCGTCCGGGGATTTCTCTACGGCGAAGGGGTGGTCACCTCGGCCGACGAGATTCTTTCAGTCGGGCCAACTCATTCATCGCCTGAAGACGTGGGGGGCAGCGTAATCAACGTCCAGCTGGCTCAGAATCGTAAGGGCCGGGTGCTCGATCGCGAGTTCTACAGCAATGCCAGCTGCGGAGTGTGCGGAAAGAAGACTATCGAATCGCTCGAAGTCAGGGGCGCGATTGCGAAATCCAGCCTTAAGGTTCGTCGTTCATTGCTGCACAGTCTTCCCGACAGGCTGCGCGATGCCCAGGCCACATTCGCAACAACGGGAGGTGTCCATGCCTCCGGGTTATTCACGCCGGAAGGCGAACTTGTGGTGCTCCGAGAAGACGTCGGCCGACACAATGCTCTCGACAAAATCATTGGCTGGGCTCTGTCGGAGAGAAGGCTTCCCCTTTCTAATCACGTTCTGCTGGTCTCCGGTCGAGTCAGTTACGAGATCGTTCAAAAGGCCGTGGTGGCGGGCATACCCTTTATCGCCGCTGTCGGAGCGCCATCGTCGCTGGCTGTGGATCTGGCGGAGCGGTTTCATCTCACGCTGGTGGGGTTCCTCAAGCGAGACAGCATGAATGTCTACACGCATCCCGAGCGGATTGTGGCGTAGTTCCATCACAGCGAGCGTGTATTGCACTGTTGCCGTCTTCGTGTTACGGTCACCTTATGGGTGACACGCTAACGATACGGCTGGGTGAGAAACTGGCGTACGCTTTGAAAGAGGAATCTCGCCGGACAGGACTTGCGCAAGGTGAAATAGCGCGGCAGGCTCTCGAGTCCCGACTCCAGAGCGCCGGCAAGCTCTCGGTTATCGAGCGACACTTCGGCTCCATGGACGGCCCCGCGGATCTCAGCACGAACAAAAAGTACCGCCGGATTTGGAAGAAAAGCCGCACGTGAAGCATATTCTGGATGCGGGCCCGCTGATTGCTGCGCTCAATCGCAAGGATACGCACCATCGTTGGGCACGTGAGACTCTCCAGCGTATCGGACCTCCCTTCTATTCCTGTCCGGAGGCGATGACTGAAGCGGCTGCGATGACCGGACGGCCTGCCGCTATCGTAGAGATGATTCGCGCTGACGAAATCATTCTGGCTTTCGATCTGTCGGCCCAGACTGCGGCAGTGTTGGCGCTGCTTAAGAAATATGAGGACCGCGAAATAGATCTGGCGGACGCATGCATCATCCGCATGACGGAGTTAATGCGTGACTGCCAGGTCATCACGGTAGATCGCGATGACTTCGCATCCTATCGCCGAAACGGGCGAGACTTCATACCAGTCATTGTGCCGCCCGCAGGTTCATAGCGACCAAATGCCCACCGCTCCCCGGCGCACTGCTTAGTTCAACTTGCCCGAAAATCCCCGGCCTGTTCGCGGTCCCTTGAAATCGCGCACTGGCGCGTGATCAAGGTTAGCGAGCCGAAGACCTAGCTGATAGACCAGATTGGTGATGTGGGCCAGCTTATCGAAGTGGATCTTCTCCACGGAGTCCGTCACCTGGTGGTAATCCGGATGTAGGCCCGTAAAAAAGAAAATGATGGGAATGCCTTTTGCCGCATAGCTGAAATGGTCGCTGCGGAAGTAGATGCGCTCGGGATCCGCAGAATCATTCATCTCGAAATCGATGTGCAGGGGAACGCTTAAACTGGCGTTGGCATCAACCAGCAGATTATGGAGTTCTGTGCTGATGCGGTCTGCGCCAACTGCATAGACCGTGTTTTCCTCGGAATCCAGGTTATCCCGGTTGCGACCGATCATATCGATGTTGAGTTGGGCGACGATGCTGTCGATCGGTACGGGCGGATGGTCCGCGAGAAATTGGGATCCCCAAAGGCCGCGCTCTTCCCCGGCGTGCCAGGCGAACATCAGGGATCGCCGCGGCCGAGGCCCTGCCATGAAAGCGCTCGCGAGCCCGATCAGGGCCGTTGTCCCGGACCCGTCGTCGTCGGCGCCGTTGTTGATACGGTCCACATCCGGTCCGGTACGGGAATCCTCATCGATTCCGAGGTGATCATAGTGAGCGCCAAAAGCAACATACGTGTTCTTGAGTTGCGGATCGCTGCCGTCAATGAAGCCCACGACGTTCTGTGTCGTTCTCATATTGGTGACGCGGTATTCCGCATCTAGATTAAACGTGAGTTTCACACCCTTGATCGTTGACGGAGTCAGATCTTCAAGAAGTCCAGCGCGTGCCTTGATCTCATCGTAGTTAACCCCCGATGCGCTGAAAATGAACGCAAGCACGTCGTCGGAGACACTGATGTCAGGAGCTCGTGGAAAGTCCAGCCGCTGGGTGGTCGTAAAAGTCGAGGAACCGAAGAACCTTCGTCCGCGGAGAGACCGGCTAAGGGTCAGCGATGCAGCCGCTCCCATCTCTTCCAGGGCGGTCGAGGAACGGCTTTCGAGAAAACGGCCAGCGCCGGGCACATCCACCGACGAAGCAGGCACGCCTTCGCCCAGCCACAATACAGCCTTGTTACGGACATCACGTCCCGCGTAATCGTCGTGGAGAGAACCGATATGGAGGCCGTACCCAACAAACTCGACGTCATTCAGGGTGAGAGTTCGTTTCCCTCCGACAAACGGCTCGAAAAAAACGTCCTCGCCGTTGCGATAAGTGCGAGACTCCCCATTTACTTCCACGGTCAACGTGGATTGATTTGACGACTGGGCTGTGACGACCTCGACTTTCTGAAAGTAAGAACCATCGTCTCCGCCGGGACGAACGCGGGCGTCCTTCAGCCGGTCGGCAATGTAGGCGGCAGCTTTGTCGAGTCCGGGGGAGAAGGTGGCGCGGCCCTCAAATTCGTCGGAGGAAATGACCGTCAGCCAGGTCCGCAGGCTGTCGGGCGACAGCGGCGCCGGTGCGGCCGGCGCCTGACCCGCGACGGGAGACCCGCAGGAAACCGCCAACGTACACAGAAGCAAAAGAATGGCAGATCGCTTCACGCGACAATAATAGACGTTCCAGAGGGTCCTGTGGTGTCAGGAATTGGTATCCAATCCGTTCTTGACGACGTATTACGGGCATTGGCATTATCAATAGGCAAAAAATTGGGAGGTTCGATTCATATGAAGGCAAGAGTTCTTGCGCTCGTTGCTTCTGTCACCGTGCTTGCGCTTGCAGTCCCGGCATTCGCGCACCATTCCTTTTCCGCTGAGTTCGATGGCAACAAGCGGGTAACGTTGACCGGCGTTATTACCAACGTCAAGTGGCAGAATCCACACGTTTACTTCTACGTTGATGTGAAGGATCCGGCCACGAGCAAGGTCACCAACTTCGCTGTCGAACTGGGAAGCCCTAACGGCGTGCTCGGTAACGGGCTGTCGCGGGACGTTCTAAAGGTCGGTATGGTCGTGAGCCTTAATGGATCCATGGCGAAGGACGGCAGTGCAAAAGTCAATGGCAGCCAGATCACTGTGAATGGCAAGCCGTACAACGCCGCCTCGAGCGAAGGCGTGACCCCGTAATCAACAAGAAGTGAAGTAAGGAGGTTTCCTGTGCGGAACCGTTTTCTCGGTCGGTTCTTGATAATCGTGGTCGCGGCAACTCTGATGCTGGGTATGACCCTGATTTCCTTCAGCCAGGATGCTGCCGGAGGCGCCGGTGGGCGTGGTGCAGGCGGCGGTGGACGCGGTGGACGTGGTGGCAACGGCGCAGCTACGGAACCAACACCCCGTCTTCCAGATGGCACTGTCAACCTGGGACGCACGCCGAGCGACGTCGATGGAATGTGGAGCCTTCCGTACATCACCAACATGGCCAATAATGCAACCAATCGGCCTAACGCTGGTGGTGGCGGAGGTCGCGGCGGCGGTGGCGGTCGGGGTGGTGGCGCGGCTGCCGGCGGAGCCGCTGCAGCAGGCGGCGCACAAGCGGGTGGTGGTGGACGGGGAGCCGGTCGAGGCGGTGGAGCTCCTGCAGCAGCCCCGGCGGGGGGTGCACCTGCCGCTGGCGCTCAGGCCGCAGCGGCAGCACCCGATGCTAACGCTGGCGGTGGTGGGCGAGGCGGTGGTGCCCGGGGTCGCGGCGGCGCGGCTTCTGAACCGTGGATACCTTTTCTGCCCTGGTCGGCAGCGGTCTACAACTACCATTCCAAGAATGAATCCAAATACGATCCGGAGGGATTTTGCCTCCCTCCCGGCGGTCCCCGGCTTTATGCCACTCCGTATCCGATGGTCATTCTGCAGCAGCCAGAACTCAAGCGCATCTACCAGGTGTTTGAAGGCGGCACGCACGTCTGGCGCGAGATCTTCATGGACGGACGCGCGCATCCCGCCAAGGACAAACTCCAGGGAGCGACCTGGCTCGGTCACTCGGTTGGACGCTGGGAAGGCGACACACTCGTAGTGGATGTAACGAACTTCAATGAAGGCAGCTGGCTGGATTATTTCGGACATCCGCATACCGACCAGATGCACGTTTCGGAACGCTGGACGCGTCCGAATAAAAGCACGCTCCATTACGAAGCCACAATCGACGATCCGGGCGCCTATAGTGCTCCATGGACAACCGCCTGGGACATTAACTGGAGCGCGCAGTCCATCGACGAATATATCTGCCAGGAGAACAATCAGTATTTAAACCATCTGAAGGACGACTTCGGGCGTTACCTCATCGATCACGGCGAGGAGTACCCGAAGTTCTAACGTTGTCACGCAGAAAGCCCCGGCTAAAGCCGGGGCTTTTTTGTTTGTGCCCCCAACGTCTCTGGTAGACTGCGCCTCGGAATCGAGGTCCATGCCCATGAACAGACAAATTGTTGGGTTATCCCTTGTCGCAATGACATTCGCCTGCATCGCAGTCGTTTCGCCTCTGTCGGGAGCCGAGGAAGGCAGCGGACTGCTGACTGTGGATCATTACGTCCGAGTGCGGTCCACCGTTCCCTTCATGAATGGCCAGACCGCTCAACTGTATGTTCGCGAGCGGGTGGCCGCAGGTACAGCGCTGCGTTCGGCGAATCTCTCCGATCGAGTGGTCCTCTTTGTCCATGGGGCGGGGACACCCGCAGAAGTTGCATTCGATGTGCCTTATGAGGACTACAGCTGGATGTCGTATCTCGCACGTGCAGGCTTTGACGTGTTCTCCGTTGACATGACGGGCTACGGGCGCTCGACGCGACCAACCGCGATGAATGATCCGTGCAATCTCTCCAATGAAGAACAGGCCGAGCTCGTACCCGCACTCCTCAGTGCGCCCTGCAAGTCCGACTACACCAAACAACTGACAACGATCGCTTCCGATCACAATGATATTGCCGCCGTGGTGGATTACATTCGGAGTCTTCGTCGTGTTGAGCGGCTCAACCTCATTGCCTGGTCACTCGGGGGCCCACGGGCCGGAGGCTATACAGCAGCACATCCGGAAAAGGTCTCGAAGCTGGTTGTGCTCGCACCGGCTTACAACCGAATGACCTCGACGAATGCGCCAACGGCGGTTCCTGCGAATGGCGCAGCATTCAACACTCAATCTCGCCCTGAATTCACGGCAAATTGGGACCGGCAAGTCGGTTGCCCGAACCAGTACGAGCCAGCCACGAGTGATGTCGTGTGGTCGGCAATGATCGAATCGGATCCTGTCGGAGCAACCTGGGGAACCGGGATGCGGCGGGCACCGAATACGACGACCTGGGGTTGGAGTACAGAGATCGTAGGAAAGATGCGCACGCCAACATTGATGGTCACGGGAATTTACGACAAGCAAGTCGCGCCCGAGCGCGTCCGGGAACTCTATGCGGACCTGGGGTCGAAGGAAAAAGTGTTGATCGACCTTGGATGCTCGTCGCACAACGCCATGTGGGAGAAGAACCACTTGATTCTGTTCAGGGCTTCGCTGGAGTGGCTTGTGTCGGGGTCGGTGGGCGGCATGAAGGAAGGAATTTTGAAGATGGGCTATTGAGGATCTTGAAGATCCCTCACCCGGCCTTCGGCCACCCTCTCCCGGAGGCAGAGGGTGCGCACGACAAAAGCCAGCGTCAGCATCATCAGCATCAGGGAAGCTGCGATCACCACGGCAATCAAGTTGGGCGTAATGAAGTCTGGTTTATTTTTTGCAATGTTCACCAGCATCGTCCGAAATCCCGACGGGGAATACAGTTCTAGAAAATTCGCAAGATGGAATCTCGGGATAAAGAAGCCCGCGTAAAACGGTAACGTCTTGCAGAGCAGG
>Ga0157379_10001351_pt1 | contig 20063 bp, 19 predicted proteins | sample S25metaG_FD_121802 | JGI IMG/M metagenome (GOLD analysis project Ga0157379, IMG submission 121802) | Switchgrass rhizosphere microbial communities from Kellogg Biological Station, Michigan, USA - S2-5 metaG | ecosystem: Host-associated > Plants > Roots > Rhizosphere > Soil | place: USA... | reverse complement strand
GGCGCGGATGATTTCCGACGCGTATGCCCCCAGGTTGATCGCGAGTCCGATCGTCGCGACCGGGATCACGTCGAGCTTGATGCCGATGCTCGGCAGCCCGAAGAACACGACGAAGAGCTGCACCAGCAGCGGGGTATTCCGGATCATTTCGACGTAGGCATGCGCGGCGGCGCGCGCCCAGCGTGGCCCGTACACCGCCGCTGCCGCAACCGCGAGCCCGATGACAAAGCCGGCGACGATCGTCGTTGCGGTCAGCTGCAGTGTCAGCGCCAGGCCGCTCAGCAGCGCATCCTGGGCGGCGAAGACGTCCCGGAAGTGAAACGAGTAACCCATTCATGTTGCCGACGACGAACAACCTGCCGCCGCTTCCTTCGCCAGGGCCCGGGCCAACGATGGAATCACGCGCATCGCGTCGAAACGGTCGAGCTGCTAGGCCGCCTTGTCAGCGTCGGCTGCGAGCGTGGCGACAGTCGCTTTGATGACCGACGAAACCCGCCGCCGCTCCTCGCTCTCGAGCGGCAAGCGCGGCGCCCGGACCCATTCCGGCGCGCCGTAGACGATGTGCTCGGCCAGCTTGATGTACTGGACCAGCTTGACGTGCGTGTCCAGGTGGAAGGCCGGCGTCAGGATGCGATACAGAGCGCGAGCCTCGGCGAAACGCCCGGCCGCGCACAGCTTGTACAGGTGGACACACTCTTGCGGCCACGCGTTGGTCATGCCAGATACCCAGCCAGTCGCGCCAAGCGCCATGCTTTCGAGAATGAGATCGTCGACGCCGCAAAAGACGCCGAACCGATTGCCGAGCTCGTTGTAGATGTCGGTGACCCGGCGGATATCGCCCGATTCCTCCTTGATGTACTGGATCGTCGGCGTGTCGGCCAGCTCGCGCAGCACCGCCGGCGTCACGTCGACCTTGTACGCGATCGGATTGTTGTAAATCATGATCGGCAGGTCGCTTGCCGCGGCGATGTCCTTGTACCACTGCGCGGTTTCCCGCGGGTCCGTGAGGTAGACGAGGCTCGGAAATACCATCAGTCCTTCGGCGCCGTAGCCCTCGAACAGCTTCGCCGCGCGCACGGCATTGGCGGAAGAGACTTCGGCCAGGCCGGACAGCAGCGGAATGCGGCCGGCGACGACTTCCCGGCCCGCGCGGATCACCGCTTCCTTTTCGTCAGGCGCCAGCGAGGCGTTCTCGCCGAGCATCGGCAGGACGATTACGCCCGAGACGCCGCTTTCGACCAGCCGGTTGATGCTCGCCTGCGTGGCGGGCAGGTCGACCGAGCCATCCTGCCGCATCTTGGTCGTGGCCGCCGGAAACACGCCAGTCCATCGCTTCATTTCGATTGCTCCCGTCCGGATTTTTTCGCTGCGGAGTTGAACGACAATCCTATTGTCTATTGCATCCAATCATAGGATCGGGGAAATCGGGGCCGGTGTCAACCGTCGCGAAAAGGGGCCATACCGAATGCCCGTGCAGACCTTGGAGGGAGCCACGGGCGCAATAAAAACGGGGGCCCGCGGCCCCCGTTTTTCCAGACGATGGATATGCTTACTTCTTTTCCGGCGGTGGGGGTGCGCTCGGCGGCGGAGTCGCGCCCATCTGCGGCGTCACCGTCTTGCCCTTGGCCTTCTGGTCGGCGATGTATTTGGCTGCGGCGCGATCCTGCGCCTTGGCGAGATCGGCCGCGTCCTTCTTGGCGACTTCTGCGTCCTTGTCCTTTTTCGCCGCCGCTGCGGTCTTTTGCTCGTCGGTAAGAGGCGGCAGCTTGGCAACCGCCAAGCCGAAGCCGGCGATCACCAATGCCGCGGCGAGTAGTGCGCGCAACGTCGTCGTCATTCCTGTTCCCTCCGTCGTGGTCAAGCGGGGCGCGGGCGCGGTTCAATCGCTTTCCGCGGCAATGCCCTCGGGTCCGCAATTTTCTGCCGCGAGCGGCCCGCGACCACCTGTTCGTACCAAAGCAAGTGATGATGCTGCGCCCAGCTCTCGTCGACGTACCCATAGCGCATCGCCCGGTACGCGTCGATCATGCCGATGGTGCCCAGGTAGATGTGAACGAACGCCAGCGCGATGGCGCCGTACGCGGCCAGCATGTGCACGACATTGGCAATCTGCATCGTCGAGCGCGTCTGATCGAAGTTCGGAAAGACGAGCACCAGGCCGGTGACCACGAGCACCGTCGACGCCACCACGAGCACCAGCCAGAACACGATCTTCTCGCCTGCGTTGAATCGGCCCGATGGCGTTTCGTGACCCTGGAAATAACCCTTGATGTTCAGAAACCACTTCACGTCGTCCATGCCGATGCCGTTGTCGCGAACATAACGTATGAACATGAACGGTATCGCGACGATCAGGATCGGCCCGACAAAGTTGTGCAGGTTCTTGGCCAGAATCGCGAGCCAGGAAAACAGCGTGTAGCCGATCACGGGAAGGAGCACGGACTTGCCGAGCGACAGAATCAGCCCGGTGATCGCCAGAGTTACCCACACGATGGCCAGAAGCCAGTGCGCGTAGCGATCAACCGGCGAAAACCGTTCGATCAGGCGCCCGTTGCGCTTTTCATCCGGCGGAACGTCGAGCGGTCCCCTGAGCAGGTAGAACACCGCAAGTCCGAGCAGGGCCAGCGCCAGCAGCATGCCTCCCCAGAAGATCACGGGCACGCGCAGCGCGCGCCATGTCTCCCCCTGCGACTGAATCAGCACATTGGTTTCGCGCCCGCGCACCGTCGTTACCTGCGGGCCGCCCGAGCGGACCTCGCGCCATACTGGCGCACTGTTCAACGGCTGTTCGACCTGGCGCTTAACCTGCGGGCCGGAACCGGTATTTTCCGGCGTCGGGGCCGGCGTCGGGATCTGCTCGGCGAGCGCACCCCCGGCGACGACGGTACAGAAGACGAACAACAGCGCGCCGACGGCGCGCGCTCCGAAAACCTGCGGCATGGCGACTCCTATTTGATCCGCTGGTACTCGTTCTGGGCCTGGGCGCGCGTCGCGAGCGCACGTTCCCAGGCCGCCTTGTCGCCGTTGTACGGGGCGTTCTGATAGGCCGGCGTGTCGGGCTTGCCCGCGTACTTGCCTTGCTTGTAATTGACGACCTGCGGCCGCTCGCCGCACGCGGCGAGCGCGAAAGTCGCAGCGAGGGCGACGCCGACTACCGCGAGGCGGCTCATGACTTGGGCGCCGGTGCGGCCGGCTGCGGTTGTTGCGCCGGCGACTGCTGCGCCGCAGCCTTGTCGCCCGCGCCATACGCGGCATCCCAACCCCACGGCGGTCCGCTGAGCGTGCCGCGCGCGGCTCGGATGGTGACGCGATCGCGGTAGATGTTCGACAGCACATCGGCGTCGCCGGCGATCAGCGCCTTGGTCGAGCACATTTCGGCGCACGCCGGAAGCTTGCCCTCGGACAGCCGGTTGCGTCCGTACTTGGCGAACTCCTCGGGTGAGCCGTCGGGCTCGGGCCCCCCGGCGCAGAACGTGCACTTGTCCATCTTGCCGCGCACGCCGAACGCTCCCGTCTGCGGGAATTGCGGCGCGCCGAACGGGCAGGCGTAGAAGCAGTACCCGCAGCCGATGCACAGATCCTTGTCGTGGAGCACGACGCCTTCGGTCGACCTGTAGAAGCAGTCGACCGGACAGACGGCCATGCACGGCGCGTCCGAGCAGTGCATGCATGCCACCGACATCGAGCGTTCGCCGGGAACTCCGTCGTTGATCGTCACGACGCGGCGGCGGTTGACCCCCCACGGTATGTCGTGTTCCTGCTTGCACGCGGTCACGCAACCGTTGCATTCGATGCAGCGTTCGGCATCGCAGAGAAATTTCATCCGGGCCATAGTCTGGTTCCTCTCGCTTGCAGGTCTTTCTCGCCGATCGTCAAACCTTGGCGACCTGGCACAGCGTCGTCTTGGTTTCCTGCATCATCGTCACCGAATCGTAGCCATAGGTCGTCGCGGTGTTGACCGCCTCGCCGCGCACGATCGGGGCCGCCCCTTCGGGGTAGAACTCGAGCATGTCCTTGCCCATCCACCAGCCGGAAAAATGGAACGGGATGAACGTCGTTCCCGCGCCGACTCTTTCGGTGACCTGCGCCTTGACCTTGAGCTGCGCACCGGTCGGCGTCTTCACCCACACGTACTCGCCGTCCTTGACGCCGCGGTCGTTGGCGTCCTTCGGATTGATCTCGACGAAGTTTTCCTGCTGCAGCTCGGCGAGCCACGGATTCGACCGGGTTTCCTCACCGCCGCCTTCGTATTCGACCAGCCGGCCGGAGGTCAGCACCAGCGGATAGTTCTTGGCGACTTCCTTCTTGACGTTGTCCTGCTGCACGGATTTGTACAACGTGGGCAGACGCCAGAACGCCTTCTTGTCGTCGTGGGTCGGGTACTTTTCGACCAGGTCGGGACGCGGCGAGTAAATAGGCTCGCGATGCTGCGGAATGCCGTCGGGGAAGTTCCACACGATCGCGCGTGCCTTGGCGTTGCCCCAGAAGTGGATGCCATGCTTCATCGTGACGCGCTGGATGCCGCCGGAGACGTCGGTCTTCCAGTTCTTGCCCTCCGCCGCCTTCTTTTCCGCGTCGGTGAGCTCATCCCACAAGCCCAGCTTCTTCATTAGCACATGGTCGAACTCGGGGTAGCCGGTGGTGATCTCGGAGCCCTTCGGAAACGACCCGTCCTCGGCCAGCAGGTTGACGCCGTCGCGCTCGACGCCGAAGTTGGCGCGGAAGCAGCCGCCGCCGTCCATCAGCGCACGCGACTCGTCGTACAGGTTCGGCGAGCCCGGATGCTTGATCTCCGGCGTGCCGTAACAGGGCCACGGCAAGCCGTAGTAATCGCCGTCGCATGGACCGCCCTTGGCGCGCAGGGTCTTCACGTCGAACGTCGCCTGGTTCTTCATGTGCAGCTTCAGCCGCTCGGGCGACTGGCCGGTGTAGCCGATCGTCCACATGCCGCGGTTGATCTCGCGCAGCATCGACTCGGGCTCGGGCTCGTCCCAGCCGTCCTTGTCCTTGATCACCTTGATCTTGGTGGTTCCGTCGGCCTGCTTGCCGACGAACTGGTCGGCGTAGCCGAACTTCTTGGCGAAGGCCATCATGATCGTATGGTCGGGCTTGGACTCGAACATCGGCTCGATCACCTTCTCGCGCCACTGCAGCGACCGGTTCGATGCCGTCACCGATCCGGAGGTCTCGAACTGCGTCGCGGCGGGAAGCAGGTAGACGCCGTCCTTCCGCACCATCGCCGCCATTGCCGCCGTAGCCGACGGATAGGGATCGACGACGACGATCGTGTCGAGCTTTTTCATCGCCTCGACCATTTCCTTGCCGCGCGTCTGGCTATTCGGCGCGTGGCCCCAGAAGACGATTGCGCGCAGGTTATTGTCCTGGTCGATCAGCTCGTTCTTTTCCAGCACGCCGTCGATCCAGCGCGACACCGTCATGCCGGGCTTTTCCATCATCGCCTGCGACGCGAACTGCTTCTTGATCCATTCGTAGTCGACGCCCCAGACCCCGGCGAAGTACTTCCACGATCCCGTCGCCAGGCCGTAGTAGCCGGGCAGCGAATCGGGGTTCGGTCCGACGTCGGTCGCACCCTGCACGTTGTCGTGCCCGCGGAAGATGTTCGTGCCGCCGCCCGAGACACCGACGTTGCCGAGCGCGAGCTGCAGAATGCACGAGGCGCGCACGATCGCGTTGCCGATCGAGTGCTGCGTCTGTCCCATGCACCAGACGACCGTCGACGGCCGGTTCTTGGCCATCATCTCGGCGACCTGGTAGACCTGCGCCTCGGGAATGCCGGTGACTTCCTCGACCTTGTCCGGCGTCCATTTGGTCAGACACTCGTCGCGGACCTTGTCCATGCCGTAGACGCGGTCGTGGATGTACTGCTTGGCTTCCCAGCCGTTCTTGAAGATGTGGTGCAGCATCCCGAACAGGAACGCGATGTCGGTGCCGGAGCGGATCCGCACATAGACGTCGGCCTTGGCGGCGGTCCGCGTGAAGCGCGGATCGACGACGATCATGCGCGCGCCGGTCTCCTTGGCATGCAGCATGTGCAGCATCGACACCGGGTGCGCTTCGGCCGCATTCGAGCCGATGTACATCGCGCACTTGGTGTTCTGCATGTCGTTGTACGAATTGGTCATCGCGCCGTAGCCCCAGGTGTTGGCTACGCCGGCGACGGTCGTCGAATGGCAGATGCGCGCCTGGTGGTCCATGTTGTTCGTGCCGAAGAACGACACGAACTTGCGAAACATGTACGACTGCTCGTTGTTGTGCTTGGACGAGCCGACCCAGAACACGGCGTCTGGGCCCGATTCCTTGCGGATTGCCAGCAGCTTGTCGCCGACTTCGTTGATCGCCTGCTCCCAGCTGACCTTCTGCCACTTGCCGTCGACCAGCTTCATCGGCGTCTTCAGCCGATGCGAGTGCTCGTGCACGCCGTGCTCGCGCACCGAAGCACCCTTGGCGCAGTGCGCGCCCAGGTTCAGCGGCGAATCGAACACCGCCTCCTGCCGCGTCCAGACGCCGTTCTCTACGATCGCGTCGACCGAGCAGCCGACCGAGCAGTGCGTGCATACCGTGCGCTTGACCTCTACCTTCTTCGCATAGCTGTCGTCAGCGGCATCGGCCTTGCCGATCAGGTTGAAGGGGATCTGGCTGGCGAACGCTCCGGCCCCGGCGACGAGACCCGAACGCTTCAAAAACGCCCGCCGGTCCATCGTCGGGAGTCGAGCTCCCGCGATGCGGCGGAAACGTGGACGAGCTGCGCTGGCGGCGTCGGTTGCACCATCGTGTATTTTGGTCAGCAGCATGATCCGTCCTCCTCCTACTAGACCTTCATCGTCCGGTAATAGCGCCGGACGTGTTCCGTTACTGCGTAGCCCTTGCTATCGGTGGCCGTGACGACGGGCTCGGCGTCGATCGGGGCGCCAGTCATCGAGCGGGCGGCCACGGCCGCGGCGCCGACGCCGCCGACGCCGAGCGTCAACAGGAATCCACGCCGCTTGAGATTGGCGCTCGGGGCGGAGGGAGGTACGGGCGCGGCTGGGTTGGGACGATCGCTACGCTGCGTTTTCCGCATGGCTGCCTCCGCAAAAAGAGTCGTGACGTGGCTCGGCGCAATGACTAACCAATGGCAAACGAGTCACGTTCGATCGCCATGAACGCCTTGGTCAATTGTGCAACGCGTTTATAGTAATTAGCAATAGCACGCCCGTATATTGCATTGCAACATGAGTCGACCCACGGGTCGACGTGCGTCGCGAAAAACGCGCGCTGCGCATCGAACGCGAACGAGCCCGGCGCACCCGCGCCGGTGATGAGCACACGCATGGTCGCGAAGACCGCCGCAAGGTGATCCTCGTACAGTACATTGCCCGGCTGGCGCGACAGTCCCAGCCCGGCGAGCGCGGCGCGGATCTCGACCAGCGGCTGCCTGCCGGGCGTCTTTTCGTATGCCGATGCATACGGGCTCACCTCGCTGGCGCCGACCCCGACAAAGAGATCGATGTACTCGGCGGCCGCCGCTTCGGCGTCCATCACTGCGCTGGCCGCGATCAGCATCCGCCAAGCCTCCGCCAGGGTTTCGCCTTCGACATTGCCTTCGTCGACCGTGAGCTCGTCGGCCCCGGCGATCGACTGGAGCAGCGCGGTATCGGGCTCGGCGGCGTAGAGCCGTGCCAGCAATGCGTAGAAATCGGCGCGCGCCTGGTCCTCGGGATCGATGCCTGGAGCAAACACCACTTGGGCGGGTTCCATTCCGGCCCGTTCAGCGCCGCCGCGCAATCGGATTCGTCATCGCGACGACGGTCCCGGCGTTCCGCTCCCGGCCGGAGCCGGGACGTTCAATTCCTTCTGCATCATGTCGATCACGCGGCAATCGGCGCACATCTTGAGCCGATCGAGCGAGCCCGGCGCGGCGAACATCGAGTGCCCGGCGAGCTTGGTCAGCATGTTGTCGATCATCTTGTCGGTGCCCAGGGCCTTGCCGCAGCGGATGCATTTGAAGATCGACGCCTCGTTCAGGACCCGCGGCTGCTTCGCTTCGGCGACCAGCGACAAGCGCGGCGTCAGCGCGATCGCGTCCTCGGGACAGGTCGCCTCGCACAGGCCGCATTGCACGCATTTGGACTCGATGAAGCGAAGCTGAGGCACTTCCGAGGCCGGATGATCGAGGATCGCGCCTTCCGGGCAGGCGCCGACGCAGGCCAGGCACAGCGTGCAGGCATCGCGATTGACGGCGATCGTGCCGAACGGCGCCCCGGCGGCGAGCGCGATCACCGTTTGCGGCGTCGGCGCATGCGCCTGCAGATGCTCGATCGCCAGCGCGGCGGTCGTGCGCTTGTCCGCCGACCAATGGAACGTCGCCGGCGCGCGAACGGGCAGCGCCGGCTGCAGCGCCCAGACGGCCGCCTCGAGCGCGGCGGCGTCGGCGGCGCGCAGCAGATGAAAGTGCCGCCCCTGGTAACCGAGCGCCTGCGCGATGGTATCGGCGTAGCCCATCTGCCGCTCGATCGCTTCCGGATATTGCGGCGCTTCGGTGCCGGTCGCGAGCACGGCGACGTCGCTCGCGCCGTACGCGAGCGCGCCCAGCCAGGTGTCGATGCCTGCGGCCGCCATGTGATGCAGCTCGACCGGGATCACCCGCGCCGGCAGGCCCTTGCCGCGACGGCCGAGGCGATGGATCACCTCCGCGCCGGCCGCATCGTGGAACAGCAGGCATGCGTCGCGCCCGCCGGCCTTGGCATAGGTTGCGAGCAGCGTGCGCACCCGCGACCCGAGGTCGGGCACGGCCGGATAGGCATAACCCAGGGCGCCGGACGGGCACACGGTCGTGCAGGCGCCGCAACCCATGCAAAGGTGCGGCTCGACCGCGATGTGATCGCCGTCGGGGCGGATCGCGGCCGTCGAGCAAATGTCGATGCATAGATTGCATCCGGGCTGCTGCGAGCGGCTGTGCGCGCAGATCGATGCCTTGTACGTGAAATACTTGGGCTTTTCGAATTCGCCGACCGCGCCCAGCACGTCGACGATGACCATCGCCTGCGCTGCCGCGTCGTCGCCCGGATGCCAGTAGCCCTGCGGCGGCTGGTGCATCGCGAACGCCGGCTTGCGCTGCAGATCGAGCACGAGATCGAACGACTCCTCGCGCGCCGTTTGCGCCGCGGTGCGGTCGAAGTCGATCGCGCCGATGGCGCCGCATGCGATCACGCACTGACGGTGGTCCCGGCAGCGGTCGAGGTCGATCTGGTAGCTGGCGTCGATCGCCTCTTCGGGGCATGCGCGGATGCACGCGTTGCACCGGGTACACAGGTCCAGATCGATCGGATTCTCCTGAACCCACTGCGCGCTGAACTCGCCCAGCCACCCCGAAAGCCGGGTGAGCTTGCCCGAGCAGATCGGGTAGTCGCGCTCCGGCGGCAGCTCGTTGCCGATCGCCCGACCCGTGATCAGCACGGTGACGTCGAGCCGGTCCTTCAGCGCCTCGGCCCAGTACAAGGCCGCACCTGCCGGGCCGACGATCAAGAGCCGCCCTTCCGATTTGAATGCGACGCGCGGGACCGGCTGCGGCTCGGGCAGCGCCGCCATCGCCAGCAAGGCCGCGATCTTGGGCGTCGCGGCGCGCGCTTCGGCCGACCAGCCCGCATTCTCGCGGATGTTGACGAAGCGGATCGTCTGCGTCTTGCCCGAATCCTCGGCGACGTCGCCGAATACGCGCGCTTCCTGCGTGCAAGCGACCAGCAAGTCTCCTTCGGCGCGGTCGGCGAAGCGGGCGAGCTCCTTCTGGCAGAGCTCGGTGTGCAAGGGCAGCGGACCCGCGAGGTCAAGCACGCGCGCGAGCGCCGCGGCGTCGAGCGGCATCGTGCCGTTGCAGCTGCAGACGTGGATTGTCTTGTCGGCGGCGCTCATGCTTTCTTGCCGCCTTGCGGGTCCGCCTGCCGAACCGGGTCCGGCTCGGCTGACTCGTCGACTGCGCCCGGCAGCGATCCCGGGTTCGCGTCGCCGGTGCCGTCGGATATCGCGATCGCCGCTGCCGCGCCGGGCGGCTCCTCCGGCTGAGCCTGCTCGACGGGCTCGACGACGTCGACGACATGCCCTTCAGCATTAACTTCGGTCTTCGGCGGATTGAAGATGTGCCGGGTGTGCAGCAACTGCTTCATCATTTCGGGCGAGATCGGATCGGGCTTCGTGTAATCGTCGATATAGACGTCCAGCCCGTCCATGATGTTGAAGCGAGGATCGCGAAAAAGCTGCTTCAGCGCCGCGCGCTTGGTCGTTTCGGCGACGCCCGGCTTGAAAAACGCCGAGAACTCCGAATCGATGGTCAGCGACTCGATCGAGGGCAGCGGCGCGTTGGTGTTCTGCGGTACGGGCCCGGCCGCTTGCCCGGGCTGCGGCGGCGGCGCTGCCGCGGCTACCGGCTCGGGCGGAGCGTCGCGCGGCGGCGGCGTCTGGGCCCGCGCGGCCTCGAGCTTGCGCCGCGACCAGCGCTTGAGCGACAAACGCTCTGGCGGCTGCGCGACGTTGTCGGGCTCGTCGTTCATCAAGCGGCTTTGCTCCGCGGTTCGGACAGCTTGCGCTCACCCGCGTCGTCGTGGTGTTTGTCGTCACGATGCTGGTCGTCGCGCTCGTAGAGCTCGTTGCGGCGTACCTTGCGCTTGGGCTCGGGCTTGTAGTTCGCCGCGACGAATGGCTGCAGCCACGCCAGCAATTCGGGAAACAGCGGCACTGCATCGACCATCTCGCCCCCGTCCATCAGCCGCGCCGCCTCGTTGTAGCTGACGGTGACGAGCTCGGGCCTGGCCGACAATCCGTCGGCAGCGATGCGCTCGGGATCGAGCATGCGCCACATCACGAAGATCTTGGGCTCCGGTGCGGTGATGTTCAGAAAATAACCTTCGCTTTCGGACGCGTGCAGCTCGACGCCGAATCCGGTGAAGCGCCAGCGCGTGCCGGTCGCATCGTCGGACAGCTTGACCGCCACCGGAAGCGGACTATCGTCGCGCTCGACGGTGCCGATCTGCCATTTTTCGCTCGCCCAGCGGTTGGCAAGCGGAATTCTTTCGATGACGACGGCGACGGGAAACCGCAACGCTGGCATGGCTTTTTTTCCGGATCGCGGCACGATTCGCGCGAGCCGCAATCATACGCCTGTGTGCATCGGTGCGCGCCGTCTGCTACCATCGTCGGTCGCAGCGCCGCCCCACTGCGAACTTTCGCGAATTTTTGTTTTCATGGCCAGAATCATTCCCCTCACCGACGCCCGCGCGCTCGGCGATACGCTCGCCGCCGCGCGCAGCGCGCCCGCGGTCACACCGGCCGGCATGCTCGCCGACACGCGCGGCCGGATGTTGCGCGACTTGCGCATTTCGGTGACCGATCGCTGCAATTTCCGCTGCGTCTACTGCATGCCGAAGGACGTCTACGGCCACGATTATCCGTTCCTGCCACATGCGGAGCTGCTGACGTTCGAGGAGATCGCGCGGCTCGCCCGCATCTTCAAGGCGCATGGCATCGAGAAAATCCGCCTGACCGGCGGCGAGCCGCTGCTGCGCAAGCATCTGGAGCGCCTGGTGGCGATGCTGGCCGACATCGGCGGCCTCGATCTGACCTTGACGACCAACGGCGCGCTGCTGGCCAAAAAGGCGCGCGATCTCAAGGCAGCCGGCCTCGACCGGGTTACCGTGAGCCTGGACGCTCTGGACGACGCAGTGTTCCGCGCGATGAACGACGTCGATTTTCCGGTCGCGCGCGTGCTCGAAGGCATCGACGCCGCGGCCGCCGCCGGGCTCTCGCCGGTCAAGATCAACATGGTCGTCAAGCGCGGCACCAACGAGCAGCAGATCCTGCCGATGGCGCGGCATTTCCGCGGCAGCGGGCACATCCTGCGCTTTATCGAGTACATGGACGTCGGGCACACCAACGGCTGGCGGATGGACGACGTCGTGCCGTCGGCCGAGGTGATCGGCATCGTCGGCCGCGAGCTTCCGCTGGAACCAATCGACGCGAACTACCCGGGCGAAGTCGCGGCGCGCTGGCGCTATCGCGACGGCAGCGGCGAAATCGGCGTCATCTCCTCGGTGACGCAGGCATTCTGCAAGGACTGCACGCGTGCACGGCTCGCCACCGACGGGAAGCTCTATACCTGCCTGTTCGCTACCACCGGGGTCGACCTGCGCGCGCTCGTGCGGGGCGGCGCGACCGACGACGAGATCGGCAACCATGTCGCCGTGATCTGGTCGCGGCGCGCCGACCGCTATTCGGAAATCCGCTCGGAAAACACGCGCGCCCTGCCGAAGATCGAGATGAGCTACATCGGCGGTTGAACGCGCCCAGGAAGCCGAAGCAGACGAGGCGTCGGTTTCGAAACGGCAACACCATGCACATCAAAGCGCTGATCGAATTCCTGCAAGGGCTCGAGCAGAACAACAATCGGCCGTGGTTCATCTGGAACAAGCCGGCGTACGACGTGCTGCGCGAGGAGTTCCAGGCGCTGGTCGGCGACGTCGCCGGACGGGTGGCGAAATTCGACCACGCGCTGGGGCCGGTCGATCCGAAAAAGGCGATGTTCCGCATCTACCGCGACACCCGCTTTTCCAAGGACCGCACGCCGTACAAGACGCACTTCAGCGCGGCGCTGAACGACCGCGCCAAGCGTGGCTTGGCTCCCGGCTACTACTTCCACATCGACTACCAGGGGACGCTCCTGGCCGGCGGCGGCATCTATCGGCCCGAGCCGGCGCTGCTCAACCGCATCCGCCGCCATATCGCGGCCAAGCCCGCGAGCCTGACGCGGATGCTGCACGAGCCGCGTTTCGCCAGGACCTACGGGGGTTTCTCGGACGAAGACGCGCTCAAGCGACCACCGAAAGGGTTCGCCGCGGATATCCGTCACATCGAGGCGATCAAATTGAGGCACTATTTCGGCATGATCGAAGTCGACCTCAAAAGACGCCCGCCGACGGACCTCGCCGCCGACTTGAGCCGCTACTTTCGCGATCTCCTGCCGCTGATGACGTGGCTGCGCGGCGCCGTCAAGGAGCCGCAGCGGTGAACGCGCCGAACGAGCCCTACCGGCCGCTGCTGTCCGACGCGGCGCGGCCATCGACGTTCAACGTTCCGGCGGTCGACGAAAACGGCGCGACGCGCGATACGCCGATCGCCGGCGAACATCCGTTGACGCTCTACGTCGACAAGCGCGAGATCCTGACCCTGATGACTCTGGGCGCGGCGCCCGAGGCGCTCGCTATCGGCTACCTGCGCAACCAGCGGCTGCTCGACCGGATCGAGGACATCATATCGGTGCAGGTCGACTGGGACGTCAACGCGGTGGTCATCAACACGCGCAGCGGCTTGAAGGATCTCGAGGCCAAGCTCGGCAAGCGGACGACGACCAGCGGCTGCGGTCAGGGCACGGTGTTCGGCGACCTGATGGACGAGATCGACTCGGTCCGGCTGCCTGCGGACGCGATGCTCACCCGCGCCACGCTCTACGCGCTGCTCGATCGCGTCCGCGTGCACGAGACGATCTACAAGCAGGCGGGCGCCGTGCACGGCTGCGCGCTCGCCACCAACATGAACGGCGCGAGTGAGATCCTGTATTTCGTCGAGGATGTCGGGCGGCACAATGCAGTCGACGCGATCGCGGGACGGATGTGGCTGGACCGGGTCGATGGCGGCGACAAGATTTTCTATACGACCGGACGACTGACTTCCGAAATGGTGATCAAGGCCGCGCAGATGGGCATCCCGTTCCTCGTCTCGCGTTCGGGACTGACTCAGATGGGCTACGAGATCGCGCAGAAAGTCGGCATCACGATGATCGGCCGCGCCACCAACAAGCATTTCCTGCTGTTCACCGGCGGCGAGCGCTTTCGCGCTGAAGCGTGATGAACACCTTCGTTCCGCCCGACCATCCTATGCTCGCGCGGTCGATCACCGGACTGGTGCTCGCCGGCGGCCAGGGACGGCGCATGGGCACCGTCGACAAGGGGCTGGTGCCGCTCGCCGGGCGGCCGATGGTCGCCCACGTTCTCGAGCGCCTGGCGCCGCAGGTCGACGACATCCTGATCAATGCCAACCAGCACACTTCCGAATACGCGGCGTTCGGCCACCGGGTGATCGCCGACACGATCGGCGGCTTCGCCGGCCCCCTCGCGGGTCTGCAGGTCGGGCTCGCCAACGCGAGTCACGCGCTGGTCGCAACCGTGCCCTGCGATTCGCCGTTCCTGCCTGCCGACCTGGTGGCGCGGCTCGCGGCCGCAATGAATGCCACAGGATGCCAGCTCGCCGTCGCGCGCACCTTCGACCAGCCGCACCCGGTGTTCGCGCTGGTGCGCCGCGCGGTGCTGCCGCATCTGACCCATTATCTCGAGGGCGGCGGGCGCAAGATCGACGCCTGGTATTCGGCGCTCTCCATCGTCGAGGTGCCGTTCGACGACGAGGCCGAAGCCTTTCGCAACATCAACACCACCGACGAGCTCCGACAAGCCGATGCCTGAAACGATGACCGCGACGACGAGGACGCTGCGCGATGCGTCTTGCGCCGACGACTACGATCCGAACTCGATGCCGGTAGCCAAGGCGCGCGAGCTGATCCGCACGTTCCTGACGCCGATGAGCGCGATCGAGCGCGTGCATGTTCGAAGCGCGCTCGGCCGGGTGCTCGCCGCCGATGTGATTTCGCCGATCGCCGTGCCCGGTCACGACAATTCGGCGATGGACGGCTATGCGGTGCGCTTCGCCGATCTCAAGCCGGACGCCGAGACGGTGTTGAAGCGGGTCGGCGAGTCGTTCGCCGGCAAGCCGTGGGCGGGCACGATAGGGCCCGGCGAATGCGTGCGCATATTCACCGGCGGCGTGATGCCGCAGGGCGCCGACTCGGTGGTCATGCAGGAGCGCGCCGGCGAAGACAAAAGCGGCGTGCGCGTCGCGCCGGGCGCGCTCGCCAAGGCGGGAACGAACCGGCGCTTCGCTGGCGAAGACTTGAAGGCCGGCCAGCTGGTGTTTCGCGCCGGCCAGCGAGTCAACCCGGCGGAGCTCGGCATGATCGCGTCGCTGGGCATAGGCGAGGTCGGCGTCTACCGCAAGCTCAGAGTCGCGTTCTTCTCGACCGGCGACGAATTGAAATCGATCGGGACGCCGCTCGGCGCTGGAGAAATCTACGACAGCAACCGCTACACCTTGCACGGCATGCTGACCCGACTCGGCTGCGAGGTCCTCGACATGGGCGTGGTCGAGGACGAGCCGAAGAAGCTCGAGAGCGCTTTTTCCACCGCCGCGCAATCGGCCGATGTAGTCATCACGTCGGGCGGCGTGTCGGTTGGCGAAGCCGACTATGTCAAGCAGCTGCTCGACAAGCTCGGCGAAGTGCTGTTCTGGAAAATCGCGATGAAGCCGGGGCGTCCGCTCGCTTACGGCAAGCTCGGCGGCGCGCATTTCTTCGGCCTGCCGGGCAATCCGGTTTCGGTGATGGTCACCTTCTACCAGTTCGTGCGCGATGCGCTGCGCATCCTCCAGGGCGAGCGCGACGTGGAACCGTTGCCGACCTTCCGCGTGCCGCTGTCGGCGCCGATCAAGAAGGCGCCGGGCCGCACCGAATTCCAGCGCGGCATCCTGTCACCCGACGGCGCCGGCGGCTGGACGGTGCGCACGACCGGCGACCAGGGCTCGGGAATCCTGTCGTCGATGTCGCAGGCGAACTGCTTCATCATCCTCGGCACCGACACCGGCAACGTCGCGGCCGGCGAGCAGGTCGATGTGCAGCTTTTCGAGGGGATCATCTAGCCGTCAGCACGGCGTTGTCGTGGGGCTGACGACGACGAAGGCGCGATCCGGCTATGCGAAGGTATGATGGCGGCTTTGCGCTGCGCCATCCCGAATCCCGTGCCCTCCTCCCTTGGCCATCTGTTACAGCGTAATCTCGAGTGGGCGGCGAACCTGCGCGCGCGCCGTCCGGATTTTTTCCTCGGCGCCACCGAGCAGCAGACACCCCACTACCTGTGGATCGGCTGCTCGGACAGCCGCGTCCCGGCGAGCGACGTGGTCGATCTGCCGCCGGGGGAGATGTTCGTTCATCGCAACGTCGCCAATGTGGTCGTGCACACCGACCTCAACTTCCTGTCGGTGCTGCAGTTCGCCGTCGAGGCACTGAAGGTGCCGCATGTGCTGATCGTCGGGCATTACGGCTGCGGCGGCGTTCGCGCGGCTTACCAAGGCAAGCCTCTGGGCCTGATCGACAACTGGCTGCGACACGTGCAGGACGTCGCGGCCAAGCACCACGCGCTGCTCGAGCGACTGCCGGATGACGGCGCGCGCGAGGACCGGTTGTGCGAGCTCAATGTCATCGAGCAGTTGACGCATGTCGCGCGGACCACGATCGTGCAGGACGCGTGGCGCCGCGGACAGCCGCTTGCGCTGCACGGGTGGATCTATCGGCTGCACGACGGCGTGCTGCGGGACCTGGGGCTCGAGGTCGACGAGCCGGGGAAATTCGACAAGGCTTACGAGTCTGCGATCGCCGCGCTCACGCCACCGGCTTGACCGCGGCGGGCGACTAACCCTGGCGGTCGTGTTGGGTGCAGGCGGCTAGTGCCCGCGCTCGAGCCAGCGTAGGCGCTGCTCGAGATCGACGATGTCGACCGCTTGCGCCAGAAAGGCTTCGCGGCTCTTGAGCTCCTGATCGGCGAACCAGTTATCCAGCCGGTCGAGGAGGCTCCGGTGGGCAGGCGCGGTGTGAGCGGTCACTGATTCATCCGTCGCGTCAGGGCGGCTCAAAACGCCGTGGGTCAGCGTGGCGAGAATTCCGACCAGGCTCCGATCTCTTGGTTCATATCCATTTGATTCCATTGCCTTACTCCTTCGTCCCCTCATGAGCAACTAGCGGCAGCGCACTGAATTGTGCACTGCACAATCGAATTATGGGGTGACCGACCGGCAAATTCAAATGATAGATTCGGATGAGCGCGATAACGCCGCGCTATCGATGAGATAAGTCACTGATTAACAGCGTTTTTTTATGGATGGGTAAGCTTCGACCGGACCTCGATCCGGCGGCGCGAAAACACCCGGCCCTCGGCCGGCCGGTTGGGACGCACCGGCGCCGCCCGGCCTTCAGCGGCGCGCCGTGGAGAGCACGCCCGGAACGTCCTGCACCAGGCTGAGCGCGTGCTTGAGCTGATCGAGGCTTCTCACCTCGAGCGTGAACGACATCTTGGCCTGCAGGTTGCGGGTCAGGGTCTTGCCTGCGGTGACGTTGATCTTCTCGCGCGAAAAGACTTCGCTGACGTCGCGCAGCAAGGCCTGCCGATCCATCGCCTCGACAACGACGTCGACCGGAAAGACCTCGTCGCGCGGCGTGCCCCACTCCGCGGTGATCAGCCGCTCCGGATGTCTTTCCTGCATGCGCGCGACGTTGCTGCAATTGCGCCGATGGATCGAAATGCCCTTGCCGCGGGTGACGAAGCCGACGATCGGATCGGGCGGCGCAGCCTTGCAGCATCGGGCGAGCCCGGTCATCAGCCGGTCGACGCCGACGATCAGGATGCCGCTGCCGGCGCCGGCCGACTTGCTCGCGCGCAGGAGCACCGCTTCGTCTGCGGGCGCAGGCGCCGCGGGCCCGCCGGGCTTGGCGACCACCTGGATCGCGTGCTGAAGGGCGCGCATGTTGAGCTCGGTGCGCGACACCGCGGCAAAAAATTCGTCGAGCTTGTCGAATCCCGCCTGCGCCGCGACCGCGTCGAGCTTCAGCGCGGTCTTGCCGGCGCGGTGCAATTCGCGCTCGACCATTTCGCGGCCCTGCGCGATCGTCGCCTCGAGCTGCTGCGCCTTGAACCACTGCCGCACCTTGGCGCGCGCCCGGTGACTTTGCACGTAGCCCAAGTCGGCGTTCAGCCAGTCGAGCGACGGCCCGCCCTGCTTCGCCGCGATGATCTCGATCCGCTGCCCGTTCTGCAGCGCATAGTTGAGCGGCACCATCGCGCCGTCGACGCGCGCGCCCCGGCAGCGGTGACCGAGGCTCGTATGTACCGCATAGGCGAAATCGACCGGTGTCGCGCCACGCGGCAGGTCGACGACCTTGCCCTGCGGCGTCAGCACGTAGATCGTGTCGGTGAACAGCGTCGACTTGAACTGCTGCAGCCATTCGCCGGCATCGGCGACGGCGTCCTTCCAGTCGAGCACCTGGCGCAGCCACGCGATCTTTTCATCGTATCCGGGATCGCGCTGCGCGCCGCCGCCCTCCTTGTAGCGCCAGTGCGACGCGACGCCATACTCCGAATGACGATGCATGTCATGCGTGCGGATCTGCACTTCCAGCGGCTTGCCGTCCGGGCCGATCACCGCGGTGTGCAGCGAGCGATAGCGGTTGGCCTTCGGCTTGGCGATGTAGTCGTCGAATTCCTGCGGCAGCGGTGTCCACAGATTGTGCACGACGCCCAGCGCGGTGTAGCAGTCCTTGACGTCATCGACCAGCACGCGCACCGCGCGAATGTCGTAGAGCGCGTCGATGCCTACTCGCTTGCGGCGCATCTTGTTCCAGATGCTGGTGATGTGCTTCGGCCGCCCGGTGACCTCGGCCTTGACGCCGGCGACGGAGAGCTCGCGCTTGATCTCGGCGATCGCCTGGTCGATGTAGCGCTGGCGATCGACGCGTCGCTCGTCGAGCGCGGCGGCGATCCTGCGATAGGCATCGGGCTCGAGCGCGCGAAGGCTGAGATCCTCGAGCTCCCACTTCAATTGCCAGACGCCGAGCCGGTTGGCGAGCGGCGCGAACAGATCCTGCGTCTCGCGCGCCTGCGAATTGCGCTGCGTCGCGCGCGCCGCGGCGGTGCCGCGCGCATCCGGCGCGTCGGGCGGTGCTGCGACCAGGTGGCGCATCGCCTGCGTGCGCTCGGCGAGCTTCACCAGGACGACGCGGATGTCCTCGACCATCGCCAGCAGCATCTTGCGCAGGTTCTCGGCCTGCTCGTCGCGCGCCTCCTTGTGCGCGCCGCCCTGGCCCAGAGACACGGTGCGGATCGCGCCCATGCGCGCGACGCCGGTGACCATCTTCGCGACTTCGTCGCCCGCTTCGACGGCGAACTTCTGCTCGTCGAAGCCGGCGCTGTCCGGCACGCCGATCAGCAGCGCAGCGCACACCGATGCGGAGTCGAGCTTGAGCTCCGCGACGATCGTCGCGGTGCCGGTCGCGCGGGCGAGCCAGGGTTCGCCTTCCGCGGTCAGCGCATTTCCATAGCGCTTGCGCGCAAGCTCGAACGCCGCCTCGATCGCCGTCCGCTCAGTGGCCGTGTATCCGCTCGCAGCCTGCGCGACGCGCGCCGCGTAGAGGTCGTCGGACGCGGCTTGCGGCGCAGAAGTAACGAGCGCAACCATGACGTCGATTATACCGGCGCGTGCACTCCGTTCTTAGCGCGGGAAATGCTGAGCTTAGCGCCCGGGCGACGTTAGCTCGACGCTACCGCGGTCGCGACCGCGTCGGCGATGCCGCGCGCGCAGCGGTCGGCGGCGGCGGCTTCGCGCGCCTCGACCATCACCCGCAGCACCGGCTCGGTGCCCGAAGGCCGCAAGAGCACGCGGCCCGAGCCATCGAGACTCGCCATCGCTTCGCGCTCGGCACGGCGAATCGGCTCGCTGCCGCGCCAGTCGAAGCCGCGGCGGATCGGCACGTTGATCAGCCGCTGCGGAAACAGCGGCGCATCGGCGGTCGCGGCAGCAAGCGTCGTCTGCTGCTCGCGCAGCGCTCGGATGACGGCAAGCGCCGCGACGATCGCGTCCCCGGTCGTGTGCTTGTCGAGACAGATGATGTGCCCGGAGTTCTCGCCGCCCAGGAGCCATCCCTTGTCCTGCATCATCTCCAGCACGTAGCGGTCGCCGACGGCGCTGCGCTGCAGCGGAATGCCGCGGCGGTCGAGCGCCTGCTCGAATCCGAGGTTGCTCATCAGCGTGCCGACGACGCCGCCGGCGGTCGCGCCACGCCGCCAGTAGTCGAGCGCGATCACGTACAGCAGTTGATCGCCGTCGTAGATGCGCCCGTCGGCGTCGACCATCATCAAGCGGTCGCCGTC
>Ga0157379_10001349_pt1 | contig 20068 bp, 20 predicted proteins | sample S25metaG_FD_121802 | JGI IMG/M metagenome (GOLD analysis project Ga0157379, IMG submission 121802) | Switchgrass rhizosphere microbial communities from Kellogg Biological Station, Michigan, USA - S2-5 metaG | ecosystem: Host-associated > Plants > Roots > Rhizosphere > Soil | place: USA... | reverse complement strand
GAATAAGCGTAATTCCAGCCTCTGCTACCACCATAACCAGGACCGTTACCTTAGGCTCTACGGTCACTACAACAAGCACTATTACTAAAACCGCGACCACACTCATTATTCCAGTACCCACAACAGATACGAGCATTACACTCTGTGTCATCCTCACTCTCACATCGGGAGGAACCGTTATTAACACGCCCATGCCAACATGGATCACTATTTCAAGTGCAATCACACCTACTTGGAGTAATGTCGCAAAAATCCAAACCGCCAGATTCGGCCAGATCCGGTCATCAGGCAAGCCTTACCTGATCAGCTGTAGTGGTTCATGGAATGGATCTTGCCTGAAGGTCATAATCAGGCCTTAAGGTGTTTATCTGGGTAATCCAATTTTTTTTTTGAATAATCCTTAATAATCCTCAATTTCTTCAATAAATGCACGAATAAATGAAATAATGTATATTGTGTACTCTACGATCGTATTGTATACATAAACAAGCTAACTATTGACTACGGACTATGCGATACCTATCCCACTACTCAACGGAATATGAGAGATACCAGCACATTACCATTACTCTCTTCAGAGTGTATCCCCCTCTTACTGTCTCTTCCCCTGCTTAACGTTAACATCTGCACACATGTTGAAAGAAGAGAAGTGGGGCGGTTCAAGGGAGAAAGGTCAGCCTTATATGTTGCACAGGCGCCAGCATACAGCGGAGCGAGCTCCACTTGCGCTAATTAGTATGGAATCATTTACTCTCAAAAACGTTAATTCTTCTTGAACGTGCTACGTGTGCTACGCCTACGGTTGTCAACCTCCGTTTATCAACGGCCTGCTGGACCCATTTCAACTCAATGGATACTACTACGCAACTATCCATATGCCCTTCATCCAATGATTACTATGCTCTGGCATCCGAAATAGTGACAGGAATAATGGCTCTAGATGTCTTGAGCCGGTTTATTGTACACAAACACTTGAGCCAATGATGAACACTTTCCCAATAGCAACCCAAAAAAAAACCATAAATTGTGAATATGTTATTACCCTCCAGGAGACCATTCGAAACTGAAGAATGAAACATCGGGCAAATATCCTACGGTGCGAGCGTATGTTTATTTTCCGGACTGATACTGACTATCTGATCATAATATAACCAAGTAATTTAAACTGTAAATATACTACACATTGAATTTCTAAATATCCCAATAGTGATCGTGGCTAATTCAGGCCAACCCTTCGTCTGAACAGGCCAGTTTAGATTCCGTCTGGTCTTCAGGCCGGATCCGGCAAAAACGATTTTTGCGATATTGAGTACTTCATCTTGTTTACGACAATGGCTCTTTTAAATAACTCTCGTATATTTATCATCTATTATGTGGGGTTCAAGTATATATGTCGTTATTTGACAAGCAGTCTCCAGGACGGTTTCCTCTGCAGCTGGCCCTCCGCGGCTGGCAGGGGACTTGTCCATTGGACCTATTCTGGCTATAATGGAGCAACTTGGCGCAGCGGAAGCGCGCGAGGCTCATAACCTCGATGTCCCAGGATCGAAACCTGGAGTTGCTATTCTTTTGCCATCGGTTTTGTTGACTCGAGGAAGACGAGCAAAAATGGAGGCACGCTTTTGATTGGTCTCAATGAAAGCGCCCGCGTGAACTGCTTATGTCACAATGGTTCCTGTCACATTCCGGGAGTAATGCCTCTTCGGAAGTCCTGCTAGAAAACAAATAGGTAATTCTAGCTACGACTCTCCCATGAAGAGTACCCTGTTTCCTTTAATTGTTTGGCATAAAAGAATAGAATAGTATGTCTGACAGTCAGTATATTTAGCAGGCATTTGTGGGGATGAGAGCTGATGGCATTGGGGATTTCCCACCGTTTGCGGCTTATCTAGCCACCCTATCCATGGCGGTGAATGTCGAAGCCAAACCATGGATTCATGAGCTACCAGCATATTCTCCGGTCACAGAGACTCCTGACTACACCGCAGAACCACGTCCCGATGAAGAGAGAATCCAAATCAACCGTCGTTTGATTAGAGAAGAATCTGGTGTCTTCGTCACTCAAAACAAGCAAATTACGGTCGCACTTACAAATCAATCTGTCGACTGCACGGAGCCAACATATGGGAGGGGTGCAACAGTGCAGGGCATGGTTACATTGGCAAAGACAGAGGGTGTCATAAGTGTCATTGTGAAGGTATGTACTTCCAATCAATATAATCTTTGCTGGTATCCAATTCGTGTATTCTATATAGCTTTTAGGCGAAATGGAGTTTGCCTTAGCTTCATTGATCGTCAGCGGCAGTACCGTGATACCTATTATGGACGATCATGTAGTTCTCTATCGAAAGACTGAGTCCCCAACACATTCCGAATCGAAGCTCTCAACCTTCCGGAAACGAAGCTCTTCCCAACCTATAACGTCTTTAATCCCTCCAAATCTATCCGCAGAAAAGTGCCCATCCAGTTTAACATTCGCGATCCGACTACCTGGTGTATACACTCACGCTGGCATTACTCGCCCCCTTCCACCTTCCTATTCCGCCCGGTTTGGTGACGGTATACCCGGTATGTTTTTGCGAACCGTTATTCGGGTTGACCTGATTGTTTCTTTCTATTCGTCCAATTTTATTTGACTACCGTATTGTGTGGTGGGTTGTTTTGACACTTTTAGTAGAATATCCCGATATTAATACCTGAATATATAGTACTAAAAATTCTAGGATTATCTGTCGAGTGTAGCTATATTCTTCAAATCACAGTGGTTAGGAAAGGTTCTCTAGTGGATAAGAAAGCAATGTACGCCTGCTTTTTATTTTATGTATAACCTGACATTTTCTCACAATGATTATTAGATTAACAGTTCCTATCATCCATCTTCCACGTTCTCGACCACAAAGACCTCCCTTATCACATTCCCTGACATTCCTCTCAACAATTAAATCCTCTCCCGAAGAATGGAAACTGTTTGAATCGGAAGCGAAAGTTCGTATTGACGAAGTTTCTTGTCCAACTTTCTCCGCAGGCGTAAGTATTGAGCCTTATCATACTATAAGTACGCAGCTTCTGATCTGATGCATTCCCAGCTTCTCCTTCCTGAGTCACAGGTTTATACCCTAGGACAACCAATTCCATTCCATCTCCAACTATCTAGCACATCTACTGCAACGTTGGCTCCTTTCGCGTCCCTCACAAGCTTTTCTGACCCGCCTTCGATCAAAGCAAAGGAGCCTATAAACCCACGAAATAGTCTGGCTGGTGCTGGAATGATCGGAAAGAGAGGCACATCTGCTATGGACGAGGCGACTGTGAAGCAGGTGTCGACTAGCATCTTATCCAAGCAGCTATTTCAGAGTAACACTCCACCTCGTATTCATTTGTCCGTCCAACGGCATGTTACGGTTGAAGTAATGGGACAGTGGGTTCAGTTTAAAGAATGTCTCAGCAGGGCTGTCTTGGAATCCTGCCCAGTGAATAATGTGACTGATTCAGTACAAGACGGGGAAATGGCCAACATCGCTTGGGAGGGCCACCTGGAGATCCAAGAACGACATCGATGTAGTGGCTTTTTGGGTCCCAGCATTCGCGTCCGGGTGCGTCTAAATAGTTTACGTTCTCGTCTTTACTTACTTAAATAACCAAAGGATTTCGTGTGGTTGAGTGTTAAACCTCCGAATCCAGAACAAGCACCTCTTCAGGGCATCCACCTTTTAATCCCTATCCGTTTAACCACCGATCCCTATGGAGAAGAAATCATATCCGGAATGGAACTTGTCCAAGGTCCTCCTGCAACCGGAGTCTAGTGATCTCATTCGTGTTCGTATTCTTTTTGCATGTTTTGAAGTATTTTATTGCATTTTGTTTTCCGTTTATCGTGTACCGTGTACCATGATATCTATGTTGTTTCTTTATTTGGGCACGTTTTTCGTTCTGATAATAAATAATTGATCCAATCATCCAGCAGGAGGGAGGGATATCTATTCCTCTGTTCCCCGAAATGCGCTGGCTGAGACATGGCTGCAGTTGAGAGAAGAAGGGCCTTGAAAACCGGCAGCAATTGGCAAAAGACTTTCCACCACCCGCAATTATTTTAGATGAACGACATGGCGCGGCGTGCCGTAATGTATCTCTGATCTTACCCGTTTGTGAAGGTAAGTTACCACCCATAGTGCTTTCGAGTGCCAGAGGCAATCACACTTCCAAATCTGTGGACTTCGGTCGGAATCGCTAATAGGTACTGTATTATACTGAGAATAGGGATCTAGAGTACATGTGGGTATTTTTTCTTTCTCGACCAATCTTTTTAAATCTTTTTTTTTTTTGATAACAAAAAACTTTCGGATTACGCTTACTTGGTTGGCCATAATTTCAGTTTATGATTACGGTTAGCGTTGCCAAATTCCCTTGGATACTCCAGTGGTCAAATGGTCAAAATGGTTGAACCCACTTTTGCCATTACCATTGGCTGCCACTGTTTGACGCGAATGACGTACGCGAATGGTTGAGTCCCCGGTCAGGGCTTCCCGCTTGCCCCACATTAGCTTCAACGACCATGTCGTTTGGAGAACGTCTCAAAAGCTTTGGACATTCTGCCATCTCCTTCAGCATACCCTCGACAACAACTATCACAATCCTCGTGTACTTGGCCGTCTTTATATCGTCCATTGTTCAGTATGAGGTTCTTCCATCAGCACCTAGTGAGCCATCTGAACAACTGGGTCTTGATCTGAGGCAGGCGATGCGCGACCTGCAAATAGTATGTTGCTTCGATTTATTATTATTCTCTGCTAATGAAAGCTAATCATAGATTGCTGGTCGTCCTCATCCATTCAACTCTCATGCGAATGACGCAGTCCACTCTCATGTACTTTCACGTGTCCGTGAAGCAACGAAGAATATCCAAAAGGTTCACATTGTGGACGATATTGTCAGCAATGCTACGTGGAGTTATCGCTCTGGAATTGCGATTTATCATGAAGGCAACAATATTCTTGTTAAAATCGATGGAAAAGAACCTGGCCTCGAAGCTGTATTATTCTCGGCACATTTTGACTCTGTATCGACTGCACTAGGAGCTACAGACGATGGGATGGGTGTAGCAACTCTTCTTCAGCTCATCGAGTATTTTGCTAAGCATACCCACAAACGGACTGTGATCTTCAATATAAATAACGCTGAGGAAGATGGCTTGAATGGAGCGCATGTGTAAGTATCATTTTTTTTTCAGAGGGGATGTATCTTTTGTTATTTATCTCCTTGTGGGCTTCTGTTTAGGTTTCTTGAACATCCTTGGTCTTCGTTGCCGAAGCTATTTCTCAATTTGGAGGGAGCGGGCTCCGGAGGGTCAGTATCTCAGTTCGGCTTCCTAATTCAATTGAAAAAAATAATTCAAAATAATATGCACAGGCGTCCAATGCTTTTCCGTACTTCATCTCTCTCGGTGACAAAGGCATTTACAGATGTTTCCCACCCTCATGGCTCAGTCATCTCAGCGGATGCTTTCGCAAGAGGTTTCGTCAGATCAGCAACTGATTACTCCATCTATCAAGATAAAGGAATGAAAGGATTAGACTTAGCCTTTTATCAAAGGAGAAGTCTATATCATACGGCTCGCGATTCTGTGCCAAACCTTGAAGGGCCAGATTCTCTCTGGATAATGATGTCGTCTGCACTCCGCTCTGGTATCGCTCTTGCCGAAGATACTCCTGTCAAAGACGAAGACGATGCGCCAGTATACTTTGACTGTAAGCTTCTCTCATTTTTTTACATTGTCTATCGCTTAAAATACCATAGTATTCGGAGAGACCATGATTATTTTTGCTCTTAGCACCCTCTTCATTATTAACGTGATCCTTCTTGTTATCGGGCCTTTACTAGTGGCAGCTGGTGTTACGCTTATTTATACCAGAGGGCAATTGCATTATTCGGGATACGGATGGGGACGCTTCCCCCTGAGCATCCTACTTGGTCTGGGTCTGCCACTTGGAGTTGCATTCGCATTCGTGAAAGCCAATCCTAACGTATGGTACCTGCTTATTCCTTTATAATCTGTGTTGAACTCAGTCTGCAGATCGTATATTCTTCTGGATACGTAGTCGAACTCTCACTTTTCTCCGCAGCGTTTATAGGTATCCATTTCCCCCTTCTCGTGCTCTCTGAATTCCGTCCAGTGCCACAACAAAAATCAATCATTCTGCTCGAATCTTATGTTCTGTGGTGGATTCTGTTGATCGTTAACACGGTTCTTATCAACAATTATGGAGTCGGCGGTTTCTATTTCATTAGCTTCTTCCATGTTGCTTCATTCTTGACTCTAACTATTACATTGTCGGAACATCTCCTCCTACCCAAGAAGCCCGAGCTAAATACCAACGGTCACCATTTCCAGCACGAAGATACTCACACGGAGACTACGCCTTTACTCGGAAGACAAAGAGAGGTGGTCCACCCAGAAGTTCTGGAGGGGGAGCATTACGGATTCTGGCTGGTGGAATATCTCGTGATGATTCCCTTCCCGTTACTCTTAGTCACCCAGACTTGCTTGTACCTTTTAGGTTCTCTTCCGCAGACCCTTGCCGACGGAAGTCCGGCGACGACTGGTTGGTGTTTTCTTTTTTCGCGTTATTACCAGAATATCGGCTCACCTTCACTCTCTAATATTAGTGTATCTCTCGCTTGCATTTTTGAGCTTCTTGATGGTGCTACCTCTGGTTCCCTTCGCACACAAGGTCCATCGCTACCTTACAGTAGCATTCCTCGTTGTATTGGTGGTCACAAGTGCCTATAACCTTTTGGCTTTCCCATTTTCTTCCTCTTCCCCCTTGAAGCTCTTTTTCATCCAGACCATCGATTTGGACAATGGCACAAACACTGTCTCTCTTAGCGGCCTTCCGGATTATCTTCTAAACCCGATCATCCTATCTATCCCTTCAACTGAAGATCATGGTGTCCTCTGCACGAGCGAGGGTCGACGAAGTGGACTGGGGACTTGCGAATGGGAAGGCCTCTCGCCGTCGATTCTCCCCAACCAAACGCAAGATTGGCTTTCTTTTGAGGCGAATCTCGTTGCTCCAGGAACGGCATTGATCAAGGTGAAAGGACAGAACACTCGTACATGCCGAATTTACTTCGACAAGCCTGTGAAATCCATTCGTCTCGAAAATAGCACAGGCGAAGTTCAGAGCTTGTACCCATTCCCCAAGGATGGTATCAAGCAACTGGAATTGTTTAGTCGAACATGGAATAAGGAATTCGTCGTCACCGCTAACTGGGTGGGTGAACAAAATCTTACCGGGAAGGTGGGATGTGGATGGGCGGAGGGAACTGGCATGGCGGCTTTGGACGAAGTGAGAGGATTCTTGCCAACTTGGGCTATAGTCACGAAGCAGGACGATGCTTTAGTGGAGGCTGTAAAGAGTTTCAGTGTCTGAGTGTCTGAGCCTGTTTCTGAAGGACACTGTCATCGGTATCGATTTTTGCATATGTACATGTAGCACGGTAAAAAGTCATATCATACTATCAAGTCAACGCAAAACATGGATATCTACATGGAGCCTTTGACGGACGTGACCTGGGAGTAAGTAATGGATTCCAAACAGGATCCACCTGTAATACGGTATTGGCTTCAAACGTACTCCAGGTATATCCTAAGGGATTCTTCGCATTCATCATCGATCTTCCGTATGGCCTGTAAGTCGTCCTTTGAGAATCGAACACAACTATTGAAGAGGAGACTGGAATCAATCGCGATGTTGGGGGGGGGCGTCTCTTCGCAATTGAAGGTGGTTCGCAGTCAAGCGGACTATTGGAGCAAGGGGTAAACGGCGATGAGATAAAGAGGTTGGCACTGTATGTACAATATGTTACTGGTGCAAACTTGTAAGGAGCGCAAATCTACAGGCGTGAAAACATACGAGGGCAGCTGTAAAATATCTAGGAAAGGAAATAAAGCGGGACCAAGCTAACAGATCATCGATCAGGCTTGCAATTAGTAATCACATCCTCTAACGCGGACAACATCAGTGTGGGGATATGACAATATTAATCTTCAACAGAAGAGAGGTTCCCCGGGTTTGTCTCTTACACGGACCCTTGCGATACTACCTACCTAATCTGGAGCCCTAACAGTATTGTAAAAGTTGGTGTCTGGTATTGAGGCGACGAGAAAAGCTATATGTCAATGCATGATAATCGTCTGTAATCAGTAGTTTGTAGGTATGTCTCACGAGATGTTTACCAAGTGAGACATTTCCTATGGAGAACAAATCCTTCTGTAGATATCGGCATCTTACAAACAACAAAACCAAATTCAAATAATACAACAATATAATACATCGCGCTGTTGAGTTTCTTAATCATCCTCAGCAGTCGCCTCAGCCCATCCCAGAGATCGTTCGACAGCCTTTTTCCATCCAAGATATCTCTTCTCCTTGTCCTCATCTGAAATGGACTGGCTAAACGTCTGACTTCCCTTGGTATTGACCTCCGACAAGGTGTCGGGCTGGCTTATATCCCAACCACAGAATTTGATTGCTGCACCAGCAAGAATTGCGGCGCCAAGTGCCGTGGACCTAGAGAAAAGATCATTAAATTCCCAAAAGACACAGCGGATGCTGATACGATACGTACTCTCTCATCTCAGGACGGATAACATCAAAACCTCCAATATCCGCTAAGATTTGCATTACGATGTCTCCATTTGTCATCCCACCATCGACCTTTAAATGTTTCAGCGGCACTTTGGAGTCAAGACGCATGGCCTCAATGATGGCTCGCGTCTGGAACGCGTTGGCTTCAAGCGTGGCGCGTGCAATGTGGGCTGGGGTAGTATACGGGCTTATGCCTATCGTATTCATGGACGTGGTCAGCGCGTCAGGAACCGCATCCATATCTATAATACTGCGTACCAATAAGTAAACCGCCCGCTCCGGGATCCCAGTAGGGAGCGAGGAGACCATTGAAGGCCGTAACGAAGTATAGGCCCCCATTGTTCTCGGACTTGGCAGCGAGGGTATTGATATCTGGAGCTGACTGGATGAGGCCCATTTGGTCACGCAGCCTTAGTATTGAGAGTTAGGTAGGGAAATCAGTTAAGTTACTGTTACTTACCATTTAACCGCACTTCCGGCGACAGCGACTAGGAAAAGGGTCAGCCGTAGCTCATACTGAATCGGAGATCACTACTTACTGCTTCCTTCCAGAGCATAGACAGGCTTTGCATTGGGCCCAGCCTGATAACCAACCTAAAAGCCTTAACTTAATATACAGCGTAGGAACCCACAGGATCAAACATACGGTGCTAATCAATCCATTTTTACTGGTAACAGGCTCCGAACCAGTTGTAAAAAGCAAAAATGCACCTGAAGGCCATGTAAACTGTATCCAATAATTAAAAAATATTGATACACACCAGTGCCATATGTACACTTCGCTTCACCTTGGTGGAAGCACTTGTTTCCAACCAAGGCACCTTGTTGGTCACCGACGAGACCAGCGACTTGTACGCCTTTCAAGGCACCATAGGAGATCGAGCCGTAAACTTCGGAAGAGGATACGAGCTTGGGCAATATGGAAGATTTGAACCCAAAGAATTTAAGTAAAGGTTCGGACCATTGAAGTTTACGAAGATCCATTAGTAAGGTGCGGGATGCGTTGGTTGGATCCGTGACATGAAGGCCACCTTTGACACCGCCAGTCAGGTTCTAAGCCGTGTTAGTTTTATTTCAGAAAGGATTAAAAAGAATGCGCCATACAAAAACGATCCATGATTCAACAGTACCGAAGAGGAGATCGTCATTGTCATGGGCTTTCTTGACTTCAGGAAGGTGGTCAATCATCCAGCGCAACTTCATGCCAGAGAAATAAGTTGACAACGGGAGACCGCAACTAGCATACAGTCAGAAAATAAATTGAAGAATTGGCAAGCTGGGATACCCACATGGCGACGAGTTCATCTTTGCCTTTTTGGAAGACGCCAGGTTGTACCTCGATGCCTACTTCATCCAGTTGTTGTTGGTAATGAACAACAGTGCCCTTGGTGCGGCTGTCTGTCCAGACGATGGCGCGGCAGAGCGGCTTGCCTGTCTTACGGCTCCACGCAACAGCGGTTTCACGTTGATTGGTGATGCCTGCGGGATATAAACCTGAGTGTCAGTATGACAAACAGAAAAGCCTATACTTACCGATCGCCTTGATGCTGTCCTTAGACCAGCCTTCTGCCACCATCTTCTCCACGGTCACCTCAATACACTTGTCTGTAACTTCCTGGATCTCTGTCGCATCATGTGAATGCCAGCTATTGGACCAGATATCAAAATGGGTAATGAGAACGATATCACATCTCCATACCCCGGATTTTCGTAATACTGGGGGAATTCTTCTTGGTGCACAGCGATGATGTTTGCATATTGGTCAAAGACCATAAACCGCACGGAGCTGACCCAGACACCAGTGAACAAAAGAAACAATTAACAGCTTAGAGAACGTACGTGGTGCCGGCGTCGAGTGCTCCGATGAATTGACCTTGTTTGACTGAGGACATGGTTAATGGTTAGGAGAGAATTACAGGCCATTTTATAATGGAGTTTATGTTCGCTCGTGATCAATACTGAGATCGTGACACGTAACGTGCGTGACGCGACGGGCATGACGGTCCGCTCTCGTCCATAATTCTTTCCCATCGATGCTAGCACTCGCCCTCTTTAATCGTTGTTATTTCAAGGCGATAATTCCAATTATTTTCACCTTTAATCCTTCTTTCTGGACATTTACACCTAAGAACCCAAACAGAAAGGGCTTCTTACCGTCTTCACGTGTTTCTTGAAACATCTCAGTATCCCGCAGCTGACGGTCTCATTTTATGATCAGTTCCGACATTGAGGCACGGGGCCCAGTATCGAGAGGCTATTCCGGCTACGTTCTAAGCAGAATAGTCTTTCATGCTGTGTGAGTGAATCACGAAGTTGACATGTAATTTCACTCCTTTTTGTTGAAAGTATCGTTCGACCATATGGTACCAATCGACGGAGCGCTGGTCCGTCTGTCGGTTACCAAAATGGGTTGCGACTCTCCGAACAGCGATCCGACACCTATCCCCACATTCCCCAGATCGTGAGATGTAGTATCGACAGAATCGTTATTATTAGCTTATTTTCAGAGTTCAGTTGAAAGACCATCGACTCAAGCACCTTCTTTGCCTTTGAGATTTTACCTGAGGAAATGTTCTTTATCGTATCCTCAGGTTCGTTTCCTCCACCCATCCTACCATAATTAACGACCTCGTTATGCCAATTCTGTCGGTCGTGAAAACAGTATAAGTGGCATGGTTGAACAATAGGCATGTCTCCTTCTTTATCTCCTTTACTTATACAAATTCGGCTCATCTAACAGAGTAATTCAGATGTAATACTCGACTATTCCAATGTTGATAGCTAGCTGAATACCCTGAACCTTCAGAGACTTCAATGGGGACGCGTCTGTGGAAAATGTTTTCGAAATCAGCACATAAACGATAAAGAAACAGGACACTGAGTCGAAGGTGCCAGTTCCACAAAAAGAACTTACATTCGAGGCCGCGCCGACATTAAGCGAAGGATAAATGTTAAGGTGGATATTCCTACTGAACTTCTTGTGCTCATATTTCTCTGGTGTGTCATATTGAAGAATCCAGATACGTTTGCGGTCTCACCTCCTGGTGGCAGACCTCCAAGAAGTCGGCTCCTATGCTGCTTCTTCAAGTCTGCAAACGCTGAAAAGAACCTGTTCTGAGTACATCCGAACTTTTACCAAAGGCTCGTGTTAAGAATGGATCTTACGCCCATTAGTTGGTACAGCCATGGAGATCTTAACCCTGTATATTTTAATTTTCTACGTCGCTCAATCATCCTGGAATATTACCTTTGGACTATTCATCTGACCCTCGAAATGGGAATTTTGGTCTGGAATAATTTCTGAAGCGACGCTTTCAGCGGTGCAACTTATTGCTGACAAACTGAAATGACGTAGTCTGTTCGGATTTGGTGGACTTAGATACTTACAGCTTCTGGTCCCGTTGCCGACATGGTTAAGCTATCGAGTTTGTAGCACCTTATATTCTCCCTGGGCAAGACAGATAACGTACGATACGGCCATGAATATTGAAGAACATATCGGACAACTTGTAATACGCAGTCTCGTGGAAACTGAGGCCCTTAAAAAGTGGTCATCAAGATAAAGTTTTGTCAATTTTGCTCCCAAGAAATTACGCGTGTATAATATTTTTGGGAACGGTCGGTCCATTCTAATAAAGTAATTCGACAATGCCCCAACCTAGAAAACTTCAGGTTCGAATACCAGTCGTCTCTAGGCGACCAGGACGACTGGTCGGATGAGGACCAGGACCAATTTCATCCCCTCTCTCTAAAAAGTATCGACCTTCAGTGATGGGCAGAATCTGGCGACGTTTGCTTAATTTACGCGCGTTGCCCATAGAAACCTGGTGATGTGGTCCTTCGATTCGAACCTGACAACTTTACTGGTGAATATGTCGAAGGTGCCTGACGAACCATATCAGGAAGTCAAAGCGCCGACCAGGCATTATTATAGGCCCCAGTGTCAGGTATCGATCAGGTCCGGATCAGGGCTGGTCGGCGCTTTGAACTCCTGATATGGCTCGTTAGGTGTTTTCGATTTTGAGACATACGATGATAGCATAACTCTAGAACGTTACAATACCATGTTTTAACTCATCCTCAAAACGATGCCTCCGTTGAAATCTCTATCTTTTAACCATTTGGATATCCCGACTACCGAATTAATACCCGAATTACCAACACTAATGAAACTGAGTATCGTCGGACAACTTATTGCCCCAGAGTTTGTGAAGGCATTGACTCCGTCAAATGATAGAAAATGTTTATGCCCTGTACTCAGCTACATTTATATGACGATCAGTGAAACTCCTGGAGCGGAAATAGTTCTGGTGGCCCAAGGACGTGTTGAACAATCGTTCCTCGTTACCTTTCTATTTGTCTAGGCAGTTCTAATGGACTCTAAGAAGAACAGGAGGAAATCCTGACCCGGCCGGGCAAAACTCAGGGTTGACGTAACTCCGCATTAAATGTATTTTGAAGAGATGGGATTATTCAGAAGCGTTGAGAGACTCTCGAAAGGCGGTCTAAGTTATTTTAGTAGGGTGTATGGTACGTTGAGTTGAATTTTTACCCATCATCCCCTACCTTTCCCTAGCATTCCACGCTATGCAAGTATACCAATAATATCACTATTAACACTCCCCCTAATCTCTGTACGCTGTGGCCACAATCTATTCTTAGGGTTCACTGTGACGGTCACAAATCTCTATTAATTGTTCACAACGAGCGTCGCACTCCTAACACACAGCGACTACAACCACGCTATAACAGCGCGATGTCGGTCCCAACATCGGCGAATGCTGCTCAAGCCATTGGAGAATATCTGCAATCCCCAGACGACCTTATCAAGATTTCCAATTTTCGAATGAAACTGGAGAAAGAGAAGGCCTCGATTGATTTGAAGCTGAAGAGCGGCGTTAAGGACCAACTTGATACTACTCGAGCTGGGCTCAAGAGGTTATTTGGGACGAGAGATAAAGTACAGGCCATCAAGGACGAGATGACACGAATAGACAAGGCGTGCAGAGATCCCCAGAATGAGATTAAGACGTTTGACCAGATTAGTCGAGTGAGTTGTGTGCTTTATGATATTCTCGATGTCACAATTTACATATGTCGATAGGTCTCAATGGTTCATCGAAATTTTGCCCAAGTAGAAGAGATGATCAACAACTTGAGAGAAGTTGCACGAAGAGTAGAGGATTTACGGGAGATGCTTGAATACGACCAGCGCAATATCACAGGGCCTTCGAAGTATCTGTTCCCTATACATCACCAGCTTCATCAACTGGAGGAGTTTCGAAATCAGTCACTACATCAATCCAAAAAGTCATCACCCAACTCACATGCAATAATGACGAGACTCTTCGAACCCCTGGACAAACTCATCCAGGATTTCGATCAGCATTTCTTCACGTTGTGTTGTAATATTCTACCTATTGTTCGAGCCGGACACCCTGAAGTTGTTGTAAAGCTATGTAAGATAGCGGAGGTCGAAGGCGCCGCCGATCAAAAGGTATGTTCAGCTATTCATACTGAAATTATATTGCTAACTAACTTTGTCCAGGCTGTTCTAATCAAACTTGTGAAGAAGTCTGCCAATCTTGATACGGCTGCGAAGTTTAGGTCTATGCAAGCGAACGCACGACAAATAAAGAATTATCGGCTCAACATGATGAAGAATATCTCAGAGTCTGTCCGTCAGAAGTTCGAAGAGGAGTACGCGAAGGACAGGGATAACCCAGCCGCTTTTTTGGACAATCTCGGTTGGATATATAAAGATATCATTCGGATCGAAGACGATATTGTACCCTGTTTCCCCCCGGACAACGACATTTACAACTTCTACATCAAAGAATACCACAAGGGACTCTATGAAATTCTGAATCGACTCATGGCGGATGAGCCTGAGGCGAGGGTGCTTCTACAGCTTCGTGGATGGGTAAAGGAGTACAAGAAATCGATGAACGAACTGAATGTTCCCCCTGAGTTATTGGAGCCCCCGCTCCTCGATGGCAAGGAGCAAACCCTCATCGACGACTATCTCTCACTTATCGTCAAGAAGCTCGAGGAGTGGACAGGAAATCTGATGAAGACAGAACTAAACCAATTCACAGCACGAGAAGAACCTCCGGAAGTCGATGCAGACGGTCTATTCGGCACCCAAGGCGCTGTTATCATGTTCCAGATGATTAACCAACAATCTGATTCCGCGGCAGAGAGTGGCCAAGGTGCTGTCCTTGCCCGGGTGGTTGAAGCTAGTGGAAGAGTCATGCGAGAGACTCAAGTTCAATGGATCAAAACTATCGAAGGCGAATACAAGAAACTAGTCGAAAAGCCAGAAGAGGCTAAAGTTGGGTTGGTGGAATATGTCATTGCTGTTGCAAACGACCAAATTAAATCCGCGGATTATGCTGAAGCACTTGCGGCCAGACTGGAGCCTATGGTTTCCGAGAAGTATGGCGCTATTATTAGCGAACAGTTGAACGTTGCAATTGATGGCTATCTCGATGTCGCGAAGAAATGTACTCAGACATTGATAGACCTCATCTTCAACGATCTTAAACCAGCAACCAAGCAACTCTTCTCTCAGTCATGGTATAATGGATCCGTAATGGCAACAATCGTCGCAACATTCAGGGATTATATGACTGACTATCAACAATACCTAAACCCTTCGATTCTCGAGTTGCTTATTGAAGATCTCCTGGATACCTTCCTCATAACATATCTCACTGCGATGGCTAATGCGTCTAAACTACGTATGCCTGCGGCGATCGACCAGATCAAGAGCGATGTCAGCGAAGCATTCAAGTTCTTCTCGACATTGAAGCCACCAAACGAACTGGAGGCATATTTCGAGGTCGTGGAAATGGTTTTAGCATTACTTGAATCGTCGAAGAGTATGGTGTTCTTATCCTTCTGGAGCTTCGCCAAAAAACATGGTCCTTGCCTTGCTTTCGTTGAAGGACTGATGAAAGCTCGTGAAGATCTTGACAGATCTGCAGTTAATGAAGTCATGGAAAGTGTAAAGCGTAAAGTCAAGGATGACAATATTACCGATCGTATGTTACCTATTTTGACTTCTGTTGCGCACTAACAGACTTGCCGTTCAGCCCCGGAGCCAACTATCATGAAGAAGATCGTTGTTCAAGGCACATTTGCTCGATTAATAAACACGGTTACTAAGTAAATCCTTCATCCTTCATCCTGATTCTCTTTCCTTTTTGTCTCGTGTACGCCCAGCATCCACTGTATTGTTACCATTAATTTATAACTTAGCCTTCTTCTCTGCCTCCCGTTTCTCAATATCTTCGATTTCTCGGTCGATGCGCTTGAATTGGTACGGGAAACGTGAAGGATACAGGAAAGGTCGCAGGTCGAAGCCTAAAACGACTGTTAGGACAGGAAAAACTCGAAAGAAGAGAATGGCCCTGACGATTATCATCTGGACTATAAGACTCTGCGTGATATGCGGGAGTAATGGTCGTCATCTTGTGTCGATTTCGAGCGTACTCAAACCAGAACAGCTTGACCTTGTCGGCCACCTGCAAATAACATTAGCAAGGGACTGTGTAGGTCTTAAAAATTATACCTCAGTGTACGACAGATGCTTCCATATTCCTGTTAGTTTCTCCCACATGCTGAAAGGTCCCAACTTTTCGACCTTACGCAGACGACCAAATATCGACAATTCGTCGTATGTCATACCCATGTCCGCCTAAAGATGGTGGCTCAATGATATGGATGGCCCAGGTATAGAGAAATGAGTTACCTCGTCCGACTGAATATACGTCTCAGTAATGGGTTCAAGTTCGGCGGTGGGAATAGCGTCCAAGAAGCTGCATCTGATCAGAGAGTATACAAGATGAGTATGTTAGGTCATACCTCCCCAGAATGGGCAGATCGAAGGCTGTTTGTGCCCAAGCAATAAACTTCTTCAAATCCGTCTTACTGATAGCTCCGATGGGATTGATATCAGCTGTGTGAAGAGGCTTGTCAGGTAGTGTAGAAGGGAACGTCTAAAAATCAGTTACCAGACGAGCAGTCATACTTCGTCAAGTACCCTCGAAGACTAAAGCAGAAAGAATCAGCGTCTCTGAATGTATCTGAATATATACGTAGCAGAAAACCAACCTCTCATCCACGTTCGCGCTGCCCAATACAAGTAATGCACCGTATCGTCCTCTGACCCAGGGTAATAGTTGTGCAAAGAGATACGAAAGAACCATTCGTGACCGAGCCTGTAAACAGCATCTGAGACTATGCTCATCTTATAGTAAAAGCAATTACCTGGATGTTTTGGAGAGCTAGGTTCTCAGCAGCCGAGCCTCCATTTGAACGGAACCGAGGTGTAAGCTTTGTAGTGAGTGAAAAGACATTAATGATGCCAGAAACCATGCTGTCCATATTCAGATCGGTATGGTAGCTATGGGACTCTCTTGGTGAGAATGACCGCGATAATTGCGACCAACCATTCGCTTACCTGCCAATTGCATTTGCCAAAACTTTAGCACGCTTCCGTGTTTCGGCACTCGAGTTTTCGGTGCCCATATAGCATGTATGGAATATACGACCGCAAAACTCTTTCGGATCTGTGGGTATATAAGACGATCCTTCGGGTTCACCCGCAATTCTACGGGCATCTTCGATAACTTGCTGATCTGAGAAACATTTTCAACCATAAACGCTTCAGAAAGCCGAATTTGTATTTCTACTTACTGGCGTTGTTAGCCGCTTCCACGACAAGTCTGCACATCGAATATACAATGACTGCTGTAGCGCAGCTGTCAATCCCACCACTAAGTGGAACAAAATAGCCTTGTGTGCGTGACCGACGAAGATAGTCCCATAACCAACATGCAGGTCCAAAACTGTGAGATATGTAAGAATCACAGAACAGGGAAGAAACATTCGAAGACTTACGCAATCTCCTCCTCTGGCATATGATACTGAACTTCGTACTTCTCCGCCTCTGCTTTACTCCGCCTTAGTTCCCTGTCGTAGTCACGCGATGAAAGGGACATCGGAATTCGGATACGATGATATCTTTCTGCACCTGCGGCCTGGGTATTACGACTGATAACAGCCCGGTGCGCGCGCACTTCCTCAATATCGATTGTGGCCGAAACGACTTCGACATCGTTAAGAGAGAATTGACTGCCTTGGGCAACAATCTCTCCGTTAACAGCGATCATGGCACAACCATCGTAGTAAAGACGATCGCCGTCGCACCCTTGTTGGTTGGCATACAAATAGATCCCACCTCCCTATTCGGAAAGGTCAGGAATGCATAAAAGAACCCTTTATATGATTACCTTCTGAGTAGCTTCTTTAATAAGATTAATACGGGTGTGGAGTTTACGAAGTTCGTGGTGACTTCCACTGGAATTGCAGAAGATCTCGACCCCATCTAGACCCATCAAAATATGAGGACTGAAAGGTGGGGGTTTAGGAATGGGAGCATTCCAAATGCACTGGTATATCACTCACCTAGCAGGGGTGAAAAGCTCTTCGCAAAGTTCAACACCGATAACTGTATCCCGTGTGCTGACGACGCAATCACCGAAAGGAACAATTGTCTGCAAACTCAAATGAGAATATTGAAGAGGGGGAGACCCGGCATTCATACCTGTCCGTTGATCTCTTCAATGATACGGGGTAAAGAGTATTCTTCCCATTGCCGATGCCTCATCCACGGCGTGAAATATCTCAGCTCGCGATAATTTCCGTTATTGGCCATCCACATCTTAGGTCTAATAAGGAGAATTTCACCATCGTAAATAATAACGCGACAGTTGTAAATGACGCTCTTGTGGGTAATAGGCCTGTCATGGGTCGTGAATAACAGCGCTCCGACCTGAGAGAGGGTCAGAACTCACATTCCAATATCACAGATGATTCCTTTCGCATTTTCTGATTTCAGAATTTCACCAAGGATTTCCCATGAATGGAAAACAGTATCGCCTAAATCCTTCGGGTCAGCCATGGAGGCACAATTCTAAGAGACGGGACGGCTTGACCTTCCAGGAAATGGTCCAAGCATCCATATCCACTTTAAAGGGTAAGTTATTGTAGTATAAAGGGGTGAATATACGTACGGAATTTCAAGCTCGGGTCCAACACGAAGAGTTGCACCTCTCTCTTTCGCGATTCTGATACTTTCCATGATCCGAGCCAAATTTCCCTTCCAGGGAATGAGTTCTCTGAGTATACGGTCTGAGCCACTAAAAACATACCTCGAAATCCAATGCCCATTGGTTCAAAGAGCTATAGAAGGTCTTCGTTCGTTATCATGCAAGCCACTTAATGAGCTCAATCCTACCATCTACAAGCAATATCAACGAAATGGTGCACTGATATCAGCGGTTTACGTACGTGGCAACAGTTATAAGATGTCCCATGCTTAGTTATTTATCAAATTATCGAAATATTTTGACTAGAGTTGCGTCTTGAAAGTCAAGAACTGCCGAGATTGATTCGGACGGAATAGGGTTTATTTATAGCTCGAGTCAGCGGCCAAAAGGGGAGATGGTGTTATGTTCACCCGATAATGGCACCAAACGTTCAAAGGATATAGAAAGAGGTATATTTTCACTGAGAAATAGACTCTACCTCCCTCCGGCTTTTAATGGATCCTTCTTCCCTCTGCCACCACGCGAACCTCCTCGTCCCCGACTTCTGCCACGCCCACGTTGTGATGTACCAGGCTTTTTGAAAGGGATAAATCCAACTGAAGGACCCTCTTCCTCTTCCTCGCCTTCGGGAGTGGCTGCTGCGGGAATGACGCCCTTCTTTAAGTATTTCGGAACATATTTGAGATGGGGTTGAACTCGAGTAGGATGTAGTGGTTTGTCGTGGCGAAGATAGTCTAATGTTCGAGGATTGTCTTCAAAATAGGCCTACAAAGAAAAAGGTTAGTCACTGTGCAGCCGATGAAACGGTCCAACTTGCCTTCAACTTATCCGAGTTTAATATTTCCGTCGTGAGCTCCTTAACCCTCGCCTCAGCGATCGCACGTCTCGTCACACTTCTCAAGGCATCCTCCATACGATACCTGAAAGCTTCAACCTTGTTCTTCTCAAAAGTCCATTCCTTGATCTCCGCGCCTTTCTCCTTTTGTTTTCTGGTGATCCGTGCAAAGATCTTCTCGTCGTTTTGAGTACTCTCAACACCACCAACGACCTTGTCTTTCCCAAATTCTTCTTTAGGGACGATGAAAGAGATAGCTATGCCCGATTTTCCTGCACGTGCGGTGCGACCGACTCGGTGAACGTAAGACCGTGAGGTTGTTGGTAAGTCAAAATTTAGGACGCAGGCAACGGAGATGAAATCTATGCCTCGTGAGACACCATACTCTTTGTCAGATTTATGAACATGTTTGCTCTTTTTGCGAGAAGGAGGGGGTGATGTTGAACGTTTGCGTTTTGTAGAGGATG
>Ga0157379_10001346_pt1 | contig 20095 bp, 26 predicted proteins | sample S25metaG_FD_121802 | JGI IMG/M metagenome (GOLD analysis project Ga0157379, IMG submission 121802) | Switchgrass rhizosphere microbial communities from Kellogg Biological Station, Michigan, USA - S2-5 metaG | ecosystem: Host-associated > Plants > Roots > Rhizosphere > Soil | place: USA... | reverse complement strand
GACTTGTAACAATTTGTAACATTATTAGACCGGTGATGTCGTCTAACATCGCTGCGCTTGTTAAAACAGTCCCCACATCGGTATTTAGCAGTCCCCCATTTGAGATTACTGTGAATGTAGTCCCAAGGGAGGTGGCAGAGAGAGAAGCACCTGCTGCAAAACTTTGCAGTGGCGTCGCACCCGCGAAGAGAATCAGGAAGAAAGATAGAGCAATTGGCAATAGAATGCCAGTGAGAGCCACGAGTGATGAGACAAAGGCTGACGCAGCTAGACTCTCAAGCGAGGTGGAGAGGCCTCCTAAAAAATTGAAGATTTATATTCAGGGAAATAGAGCTCCAAACATGTAATATGTATATTTACCTTCATAGACTGATAGAATCAACCCAAGATATCCGAACTCAGTGATAACGGTTTCGAGAGTGTCTCCTAACACTCTGACACCAGAAGCACCAAAGAGAGTTCCAATGAATATTTGTCCAATGAGTCCACAGTAGAGTAAATCATCCAGCATATCATTTACGATGTTGAGAAGAAGGGTAAACCCGCCAAGAACCAACAACGAGACGAGGGTTGGTTCATGATAAGGTAGGGAAGCTGGCATGTTACCTATGAATTCTCCAGATAAAGTGTGCAATTCAAATACCCCTGAACTGCACTTGAGCCCATATAGATTGTTGGAGACCAACGATACTTTGTGACTGATAAGGCTGAGAAGGAAAAATATTTTTCTCATCGTGACTGCGCGTGACCGTGACTCTCGAACACGTGCAAGTTTTAGGAGCGAGTTTCGTGCCACAAATTCGCGTCTACTTACCTTACCTTGACATTGTAATCTCGAATTCTTAACACCTTTGAAATCCAATATGCGAAGGGCACAGACAGTTAAGCATCGCCAAAGCCATAGCTTAGCGGTGGCCGACGAGCTTGGGATGGCCCGCGAAGCTCAAAGTATCGAGAATGTCCTCCGTCAAGACTTGGCCGCTAGTCGACGAGAGAATGAGAGAGTAAGCCAATTCTGGACCCATAAGCGATTTATTTGCCGATTATATTCTTCAGCTTCAATCCCAAGTTGACTCTCTTCACACCGTTCTCAAGAGTCGGCCTGCTGCAGAAGAATACGAGGAGTTACGCCGCGAATATAACAGTCTAGAGCTTTTACTACATGGAACTCAGAAGGAGAACGAACGTGCAATGGCTGAGTTAGAGAGGATCAAGAATAGAGAAAGACAGATGGCACAAAAATTGAAGGAATATGCTGGAGACGACTGGGAGGTACGTTTCATTGGAGATAGATAAGACTATTCACTTACGATGTCTTCGTTTCGATTGATAAGGATACTCTTAACATTCCGGGTACCTCTTCTGCTGTGCCATCTAGTCGGTTATTCGGCACTGTGAAGTCCAGAATAGGAGCCAGCGACACCACTCAATCTGGAGAACAGACTCAATCCATGTCAACCGATGCGACTTTGGAACATATGGAACGGATCCGCGCAATGTTAACAGGAATGGCCGAACGACTCCAAACTGGTGAAGAGAAGATGCGTCAAGCACTTGCTCGAGCAGAGGAAGAGAAGGAGCGCCTGGACGAGATCCTTATCGATGCATCAGCTTAAGAAGAATCATTATTCACTGGCTTCCCGATCCTATGCAATACCCCCATCCCTGTATTTATATACCCTTCTCCTTCAGGACTCTCTCCACGATATTCTCGATTGTAGCACGTAGACCTTCACTAGCGGAACCAGGAACTGCACTATCTCCTCTAAAGCTTGCAATAACAGCCTTCTCCACATATTTGCCTAACATGTCAACCTCAATATTGACTGTATTCCCTACTTTCTTCTGTGCCAGCGTGATCTTGGTCTGTGTATGAGCGATAAGCATGACGCCGAAAGTACGATCAACATCAGAAACAGAGGTCACAGTCAGCCTTGAAGAATGTCAATGAAGGTCATTGGAATGAGAACGTGCAGAGCTCACGACGTCCCGTCAATCGCAACATAACCCTTCGGGATGATATACCGCAAAAAGATAGATCCTTCAGGGAGCTGGAAAAGGAGCCGTAACGAGTTTTCATCTGGTGTTCTTGATACAATCGTCGCGGTGGTATCAACATGTCCCTAGGATAGTACTGTTAGAATGCCGGGACAACCAAACGATATTTCGAGCCCACCTGCACGAAATGTCCACCAAAGCGTACATGAGCTGCCATGGCCCTTTCTAGATTGACACCATCTCCAACTTTGAGCTGACCTTTCGGTCGAGGTTTAGAACAAATGGAATACCAGAGTAGGGACCATCCTACCAAGGTTGGTCTTCTCTAACGTCTCCGGTGCAAGTCCAACCTTGAAAGACTCCTTCGTAAATGCAGTCACAGTAAGACAGGCCCCATTGATAGCAATGGAATCCCCTATGTGACAATCCGATACTATTTCTTCGACGTCGGTCACTGTCATGCTCCATCCACCTCCTCCACTTTCTGTCTGGTCCAGAGGGACAATAGCAGAAACCCGACCGATTGTTTCAATCTGGAAACGTATTAAGGAACACTTTTAGTTAGTCCAGAGCTAGGCTCACAAGTCCGGTGAACATGATTGTGGAAGAAGAATAAAGGATTTTTACATAAGCGACTTTATCAGTCACCATCACTATCGAGTTCCCAGTCCACATCTTTTCTAACTCGTCTACTCTTTTTCCTTTCTTCCATTTTCTTCCGTTTCTCAATATGGTTTCCTTTAGTGAATTCTCTCCAATTTTCTTCGAGTTTTCTGACCACGCCCCATTGGTCTTCAGCAAAGTCCTCTTTCCACTCAGTTTCGACATTCCATCCTTTGACTTCTCCGATAAGAAGGACCATTGCCCATGTTTTGGGTGTTGAGAGGATGATATCGTGATAATCCGATTCCACCAAAAGACGCTTGGGATCACAAGTCGCGATTAGCTCTTTGTGGGATGGCGAACGAGAGTTGATCGCAGTCGACAAGGATAAATAAACATTAGGATGATTTTTCTATTATCGCGGATAAGAAATGATAATTTAAAATAAAATTGGATATGCGTACCTCCAATGACTTCCACATTTGAGCACTCAATCCGCATGAATGCATGTCGATGCTGATCATATCCCATCGTTCGCCATGTTTGTTCGCCATCCGATTAATAAATTCCAGAGTTGCTTGCTGACATTTAACGCTGTGTAAGCTAACGTTCCGTTGCAACTCTACTGCCAGGTCCAACTGCGCTTCAAGGATGTGCAGTTGATGATTCAGTGGGACAGTGAAATTCGACAAATGCTTGGGGCCTTCGGAGGACCATGGGATGCGGAATGCCCGATCTAGACCAACTTCGCCGAGCATCGCGTTTGGAAATTTCACGAAATTTTGTCGCAAGTCAGAGAGAACATCAGAGAGCAAAATGGGTTCAGGGAGCTGGGGAAGAATCCTTTCAAAGGCGGCATCAAGTTTGTCATCCATTCCTCCATCTGTAGAATTGAGTAGCAAAGACCTATAATGCGACTCTTTCGAAATTGGAGGCGATACAGAAATCCAATGTGTGAACCAAGGATGATAGCCTTATGCATGATGACTCAACGTTAGATTATTGACAACAGATTTGAAGATGAAGCTACCAAAGCATGGTGTCACTTTATCGGGCCATTTCTGAGCAAGGCTAGCAACTAGAGGCTGGTCCTTGTGTCGCGTGGCCCTAATATATAAACCTGAGGAGCGGAACGTATCGTTAATCAAATAACACCAACATGGCACAGACGTGAATGTTGAGAGCCTCCATGGCCGAGTCAGATATGGGGGAGTCAGTTGGATGGCAGTGAACGTCCACCACATGAGCCAGAATATCTTGTGAAGGGACGATAGCAGTCGTGTTCGACATTATCCAAAGGTGAAATCAATGGCGATGACGATGTTGAGCTTATCGCCCAACATAGGATTGGATGAATCTTGCGGAGTCTGAAATCCCCAAAATATATGTTTAGACCTTCAAGGGTCCTTCGAGTCAGTTTCAAAGCTACTCCTCCACTATTTCACTTCAGAATGCCATCTAATCGAATTATTCCTCCGGTTGACACATCTCCGCCTGCAATTCCCTCAGATGGGACGTTTGATAGGGCCTTATTTCACAAAGAAATCCCCATCCTGGGTGTCCGAATCGATCCTTCCAAAGCAGGTCTATTTCTTCAATCGCCAGAAATGAGGGGGTATGCATGTATTATTTGAGGCTTTGGGAATTTTGTTTTATTTTTGCGCAGGACTTTATTACAGATTCCCAAACACAAAAGTGTTGTGCCTTGTCAAGATGTTGCTGATGAAAAACTCGTACTCCTGGGCACGAACGACGAAGGTAAAAATTATTCTAATACCACATGGACATAGAACGGTACTTTAGTCATATATATGTCTCCCATAAAGGTATTTTACCAAACGAGGCTCGAGAGCTCATCTCGAAAGAGGGCCGAGGCCTGGTGCCATATACCGTTACTTTGGATTATTCTTATTGGACAGCAGGTGGCTTAATCTCTATTTCACCAAATAAAGATTTTTAACTGGTTTAGATGAGATTCTCGACGCTATTCTTCCCCCAGGGCTACCTGAAGGAACGCCTACCGCATTTGCGACCGCTGGTCATCTAGGTATTTCTCTTCCCATTACATGTGACATAGTTAATCTATTTTAGCACATGTCAATCTTCGAGATGAATATTCTCCTTATAAGTCTATAATCGGACAAGTAATCTTAGACGTAAGTGCTCATTTTCGAAGATTTCTGCACGCCATTTTTTGATCGATAGTTTCCGTAGAAAAACCCCAACCTTCGAACTGTCGTGAACAAGCTGCAAAATATCCATGCGCAATATCGATATTTCGATATGGAAATCCTTGCTGGAGATGATGACACCGTGGTTGAAGTGGTATGCCAACCAGCGTCCATATATTTTCGTTTCATAACTGACATCATCCCAAGAGCGAATCTGGGTGCAAATTCCAATTTGATTTCAGAAAAGTTTATTGGAATTCGCGACTACATCATGAACACGAACGTCTGGTATCCCTACTAAAATCCGGAGAAGTTGTCGCGGACGTGATGGCCGGCGTTGGTCCATTTGCGCTCCCCGCGGCGAAACAGGGTTGTGTTGTTTTCGCCAACGATCTCAATCCTGAAAGCTATCAGTGGCTTAAAAATAATATTGAGCGTAATCACGTAAGTCACAGCCCTTTCATTTTTATTATTATTGTAGCTCATGTAAAAAATTAGGCCGAAGATCGAGTACGGGCCTATTGCGAAGATGGTGCCGATTTTATTAGACAAGTAGTGAAGATGGCTTGGGATGATCCTTTCCCCGACTTGGGACCTGTTAAATCCGCGTCCCAGCGAGCGAAAGAGGTCCGACAGCGTCGCGGAAAGCCTCCACCGCCCCTGGAGCCTGGATCTCGAAAAATCTCACACTTCATAATGAATCTTCCTGACAGTGCAATTACATTCCTGGGATCGTTTAAGGGATTATTTTCTAAGCTTCGTCATGAACCAGACTTCGATACCATTTATGCAAAGCACCCTTGGATCCATTGTTACTGCTTCACAAGAGAGTTGGAAGAAGAGAACGCAAGGAGGGATATATTAGAGGCCAGTCTTCCTTGCACCTTTGTAATCACACTCGAATCTCATTCATTCCTACAGCGTGCTGCCGATTATCTAGGATGTCCTCTGCCGGAAGATAGTGCAACTCATCTCGTCCGTCGAGTAGCTCCCAATAAGGATATGTATTGTATAAGCTTTATTTTACCCAAAGAAATCGCATCGTAGCAGATTCGGGCTAATTACATCAATTAACATTTAATTTTAGAAAGAAAAAATACACGAGTCTGTCCAACTCAACTCAAGCAATCGTATGCCCTAATAGGTCATGCTAGCTTTATCGCATGCGAAGCCTCTAACAAGCAAAAGAGACATGAGCACAATGCAAACCCTCGGTGACATTGAGTTCACCACCATCGACACTAAATGACACTGGAGGAACAAAGGCACGGAGGAATAGAAAATTCAGAAGCACAAGTATTTGCCCAGAACGAATTCGACAATAAATCATACAAGCAGAAGAGAGGTACAGAGGAGTGGAAGCAAGTTGACGCGACATCCCTCTGTAAAGCCGAACTCCAACGCAGATTCATTCATACAAGTCAGCCAGACGACGAGCCTAAACACTGGTCTCTCGCTGTTGCAAAGGAGGGAGAGCCGGGACAAGTCAGCGACGGGCGATGCGCAATGCATGACTTACGTCTCCCCGACGAAGCCAGTTGCAACTCTCAGCGAAGAGCAAGCTATGTTGGTTCGAAAATTGCTGAAAACGAAATACTCCCACAGCCGAAAATCGCAAATCTGTAACTGAAACTATCAAGGGGTTATTGGAAAGTTGGTGAATAAAGGGGTGGCATCCAAGGATGGAATAGGTATGGCGAAGGATCCGATGGACCCGCCGAAGTAACCATACATATAGGGCATGCGCTGGTGCAACCTTTTCACGAGAACTTTCTCTCTGCCTCGGACTTTCGCGGAAGGCATCGAGCCTGATTTAGTTGCTTCCGAACGCATAACAAAGAAAAGGGCGAATAGAACGGCTCAAATTTCAGTGTCTAGCCAGCACTCTGACCCCTTGATAATCTCCAAGCTCCCAGCCATGATTTTCACCAGGACATAGCATAAACATTTTACTTGGAGGAATATTCCGCCTCGCACTGACGGCTTCTACCAGCTTTTAGGTAAATTAGACCGTGTCGCAATATGTATAAGAAGATGTGACATACCGTAGGAGTGAAGGCCCCTTGGACGAACATAAGATCTATTGCAATAGCTGGGAAAGCTTCGTCCAAGATTTTGCTATTAGGAGCAAGTTCTTGGGGTATTTGTTCTATGGATTGATATGCGTGTGCCAGGATGATATGGTCTGTAGTTTCATTGTCCCGTACGAAAAGAATCAGATTGAGAAGATCATGAACCTTCATTCAAAGATTAGATCCTACGCTCCCAAGGAAATGAAGAGGAAGGCGTACATCGTCACTGTCAACCCAAATTACAATAGGATGCTGTCGTCCCTTTCGGATCATATGAATTAAGCCTGTATCCCACCCAGAAGACCAAGACCACTTCCTCAAGTTGGTTTGGCAATATGCCCACAGTGCTAGCCGGATAATGGGATCCCTTGTGCGGATTATGGCGAGAGGAACGAATGATATTGTAAAATAACCGATGAATAAACCTAATATTTTCGGTCTATAGTCAACTATGTAAGCGAGGGGGGGGAGCCAGTGAGGACACTGAGGACGAACTCTAATATGATATTACCGATTAATAAAGCAGTCACGACTAGTAGGGTGAAGACTACCAGGAGGAAACTGGTGGAGTATTTTCGCGGAAGTCTACTGCAATTGTATTTCAAGAGTAAATCACTAATTGCATACTAAAAAAGAGGTTAATATCAAATGTTGTTGCACTCGATGCACGTACCATAAGAAGAGTTGATAGAAATGTGATAGTGAAGACCGCAGAAAGGGTGGATAAATTAAAAGCAGAGGCGGTGGATAGTAGTAAATTGAGAGCGAAACAGACCCCGACAGCGACGTATTGTGCGTTGGTTACAGGGAGTGTCTTCAGAAAGACTGGCGAGAAAACCCGATCCCTATGATTCACCAAGAAATAAATACACAGCGGGGTGAAAGGAGAAACCCTCTTGACTTTGCAAGACGCTCTAACAGAGAGCATGTAGAGCAAATCCCACCTATAACACTTCCTGCCATTACCATGACACAGTCCACGACCACAATGATCCTTAGCCATTTTCCAGAGACAGTATCAGCCAATATAGAAAGAATATTTGTCCCGTTCAGAATCGTTTCTTGAGGTAGAATTGTGTACACCAGGAGTAATAGCGGGGCATTCAGGATCAAAGTGGAAAGAAGAACAACGGCGAAGATTTTAGAATACGTTTTCTTATCCATGTATTCGATGTACGTGGGCGCTGTCTCAAAACCTGATAGAACGTCTCGATTAGTTCTGAAATTGATGCATAAATGAGTGATTTGTCTGACCTGTGACTCCCAAGAATCCAACGCAAACTCCGTTATAGATGGATTTGGCGATAGACGTGACACTTTTTGGCCTGAGGTCCCAGTTAGCGGAGAGGATACTTGTTCCATGACGACTCCATGCAACTGCTGATGCAATAATCAAGGCTGCCATTACTGCCAACTAAAGTGTTCCAGTTAGCAGAAAATATTGACGAGAATTTCTTACATGAATCATGAATATTGTCAGTGTAATACTACTGCTCATACGAATATTGGTCAGACATATGGTTGCCAGGCCAACTAATAAAATGATTGTGATGACGGAAACAGGAAGTGTAATTGAACTGGCAAATTCGCCTTCCAAATAACTGGCTGCTGTTGCCGCCGAGACGGTCGAGGTCGCCAGGGTGTCGAGAAGGGTAATAGCGGCCCCAACAAGACCCATTGTCGAGCCGCTGACTTGGAGAGGATACGCATAATTAGCACCATTGAGATGCATGGCGGAGCCAAGTTCTAGAAGAATGGGTTTCCATAGAAATAGAATAAGACATCCAATTAGAAGGGATAAAGGTGAGAAGACAGAGCCAACTGTAACGACTGAAAAAAATATTTCAATAAGAGAATGAAGAGATATCAAGGTAAGGAGAAATATACCAGCTGGAAATGCATAGAAAACAGAAGAAATCATGCTGTTTCCAGGCAAACTCGCCCCCCGGAGAATACCGTTAGTTTGAGGTTTGTTGTTTATTCTCCTTTCCGCCTCTATCAATTCATTGGAAGATAGGTCAAGATAGGTCAATATTCCCCATCCCTAGATATGGTATTGCTTGATATTCAACCGGAATGAAATGTTGAGAAATAAAGTGTTTACCGCGAATTCCCATTGACACCCTATGCCAGGAAATCGTGACGGAATGTTTACTGCCTTCAGTCCATCAGGTCGCCGCGTTCTCTGACGTCGAACGATCATTTGAAATTCACTCATTGCAAATGAAGGAGGCTGTCCAATAATTATATTTTCAGTTTCGCGTTGAAGTAAGGCTACAGACATGTTAGGATGTTTGCATCCGGATCATCGCCTTTGGAGTTGTTTGCTCACCTTCTCTCACAACCAAAGAAGAAGTCTGACCGAATTCAACAATTGGTAGGTTATTCATAGAAGTAGAGGCAATGCCGTAGCCTTCGTGGATAACATCTGAATCACCATTATTGCCTTTCGACATTATGTTGACCTTTAAAGTCGTGGTAGAAGTATGAAGAGAAGAGCTCCAGTGCACAACTTCTACAATGTGAAGAAGTCGACAATCGAAGAAGGGCGGGCACGTAAGCCAACGTACGAATATCGGATGTCCAAACAGGAAGAAACAGTCGCGAGCAATAAAGGGACTGTGACGACGCGTGACAAGTAAGATTTGCCGATTTGATGCCGATCCTGCTCTTCAGACAAGACTGGTGGAGTTTCATAACTCGGTATGCCAGTCCTTCTACATTTCAAGTCACTATACTGACAACTTTCAAGTGGGAATGGCATGTGGCGATTCGCGTTCATGAATTGCAATTCATGACTACCATCAAGAACAGCGATCTTACTTTGTGTAGAAGTCTTCGCGATTGGTCGCTTACCGAAAGAAGGAAATACACTGATGAGCTACGAAACGAAACCCTTCAACCTCATGTTAAGAAGATTTTCGAGGAAAAGATAAGTGCTTATGAAGTTGATATGGATAAGAACGGGACATAAGTATATCAAGGTACTAGTTTCTGCTCATCACGGTCAATGCATCGTTTTCCAAAGGTGCTTCAAAGTTGTTCGAGAGTGGCCTGTAGCTGAAGCAATTCGTAAAGAATGTCTTTGGATATATCAGGGGGTTCTCGCTTCCTAGCCCGATTTTAAGCACTCTCAACTGTGCATTTGATTCCTTGAGCCAAAATATTGCAGCATAAAGTATATCGATCACTTTCTCCAGTGGTGTCTGATGGATCAAGTTGAACTTGGATGTGCGTAACCGTCTAAGGATGTAAGAGAGATAGTGAAGAGGGCGGCCTGAATAACGTCATTGAATATGCCGTTTTTTCAAGTGATCCAGGTAGATTACTTCATGTATCGTTTTCTAGAAACCTTCCAGTCTTTGAGTATCTCTCGTCTCGTGGTAGTCAAAGAAACATGTTTTCAACCTTGGGTGTCAAAAAAGGACTGAGGGTATCCTCGTGTGTATTCTGGAGGTTGATTCGCGTGAGGCTCCCTACAAGTGCATGCCGCTTCCGCCACCCAAAGAGCCGAGGAGATATGAAAATGGAAAGAACGGAATGACAAACTACATCTCCTATCCTTTCCGCTGCTCCGTTCATGTCGGACTTCCTTTTCATACAGCCCATGTCAATCCAACGAATCGCAAGTGAGGAAGTTGAGGAAGAAAGGAATTTGTGCCTTTCGGGAATAACGCTTCGACATGGGGGTTATCAGATATAAGAAGACGCTTGATGTGATGAGGGCGACTCCAAAATAGTTGGAACGTCTATATGATGACCTATTGACGCTTTGATATCAATTTTGTAAAGAGCAATAAAAGCTTTCATTGGATCAACGCGTTTGTCCACACCAACTTGAAGCACATGATGGGTGAGCTTCTGACTTCCATTGTTATTCTCTTTCCACCACTTGGTGATTGCCTCTCATAAAGGGATAGCTCCCATTTCCCCGAATCTTGCTGATATTAATCTTGTCTATTCATTCAGCTTCACTTCTCGACTTATTCGTCCGCAGCTGGTCGTGTTTGACTAGAGTATTTTATTGTAGCTTCTTTTTTTCCCACCCTTATCTCTCCCCCATTATTTATTGGTTCTTCCTTTGTGTTTGTTTTCTCGGCTACATATGTCTCATATGTTTCGGTTTGAATTCGGTCTCCCAGACCACTACGAAATCGATTTCTACTTACACGGAAGCGGGGATTGAGATTGGAAAACAAATACCCAGGTCAAGAAATTCACAGAATGATTTACAGGAATAAAATAGGGAGTAGAATGTAGTAATTACAATAATTATATTTCATCCTGGACGAAAACGAAGTGAGTATAAATACATGGATCTAATAATCTAAACAATGTAGATATCCGTACACAATGAAGAAAAAATGCTGTACAAAATACAATAATAAGATTGCCACGCCTTATTGATTTAATATCTTGCCAACACTCTAACACCTTGATAATCGCCAAGTTCCCATCCATGATTCTCCCCAGGACACAACATAAACATTTTACTGGGTGGGACATCTTGTCTTGTACTGACTGCATTGACCAACTATTTTTCAGCGCAGTCAGAATCCGCAAAGCGACGCAAAGAAAAACAACTCGAGACATACCGTAGGCGTGAACGCCCCCTGCACAAACATAAGATCTATCGTTATAGCTGGGAATGCCTCGTCTAAAATTTTACTGTTCGGGGCCAGTTCTTGGGGGATTTGTTCGATGTATTGGTATGCGTGTGCGAGGATGATGTGGTCTGTTGTTTCGTTCTCGCGTACGAAGAGAATTAAATTGAGGAGATCATGGACCTAAAATTAATCATAAACCTTACGGTTTCAAAGGAAAGGGAGGAGGACGCACATCATCACTATCCACCCATATCACAATAGGCCGCTGTCGCGCCTTCCGAATCATACTGATCATCCCTGTATGCCACCCCGAAGACCACTTCCAATTCTTCAAATGCGTTTGACAATAAGCCCATAGTGCAAGCCGGATAACGGGATCTTTTGTGCGGATTATGGCGAAAGGAGTAATGAATAATGCGAAGTAGCCAGCAAATAGACCTAGTGTTTTCGGTCTGATGCGATAATATGTGCGTCAGTTGGAGGCGAGAGATATCGGAGGGAAATGATTCGAGAAGCTTACTCTAGGATGATGTTCCCGAATAAGAGAGCGATTACCACGAGGAGTGTGAGGAGTACGAGGAGGAAGTTGGCGGTGTATTTTCGCGGAAGTCTGTTGCAGTTGAATTTGAGGAGCAAGTCGCTAATAGCATACTGAAGAGCTGTTATCGTACGATACTTGCACTGGGAAAAACTGGACGTACCATTAAAAGAGTCGATAAAAATGTGATAGTAAAAACTGCAGAGATTGTTGATAAATTAAATGCAGAAGTCGCGAAAAGCAATAAATTGAGTGAGAAACAGACGCCGACCGCGACATATTGTGCGTTGGTTACTGGAAGAGTCTTTAGAAAGACCGGGGAGAAAATTCGATCTCTGAAATTTAACCAGAAATTAATAAAGGGGAATCAATGGTAGGACAACTTGCTTTGCGAGCCTCTCCAAAAGCGAACAAGCCGAACAAATCCCCCCAATAACACTTCCCGCTAACACCAAAACACAGTCCACAACGACAATAACCCTTAACCACCGCCCCGCAACAGTTTCAGCCAATATAGAAAGGATATTCGTCCCATGTAAAATGGTCTTTTCGGGAAGAAGCGCGTAGACGAAGAGCATTAGAGGGGCGTTCAAGAGGAGTGTGGAGAAAAGGATGATGGTGAGGACTTTGGTGTATGTGCGCTGGGTCATGAATTCGATAAAGGAGGGAGTTGTTTCGAAACCTGGGAAAATAGGTTGATATGAGTTCCTTTGTTAAAAGAGAGAGAGCAATTATTGACCTGTTACTCCTAAGAATCCGACGGAAACACCATTATATATGGATTTGGCGATAGCAGCGCTTGTCTTTGGTCTGAGGTCCCAATTGGCAGCAAGGACACTTGAACCCTGTCGCCTCCATGCAACTGCTGAAGCAAGCATCAACGCAACCATAACCAATAACTAAAAGGTAAATCAGTTAAATTACCTCGGGAAAACCAGTAGAAGAATTTCTCACATGAGTCACAAAAATCGTCAACGTAACCCCACTACTCATCCTAATATTCGTCAAGCAAACAATCGCCAGCCCCGTCAACAATAAAATCGTAACAACCGATCCAGATATCGCCAACGCCCCCGTCTTAAACTCCCCCTCTAGATAACTCGCCGCCGTCGCGGCAGAAACAGTCGAAGTCGCCAGCGCATCAAGCAGTGTAATCGACGCGCCGATTAACCCCATTGTCGAGCCACTGACTTGGAGAAGGTAGGCGTAGTTTGCGCCGTTGAGGTGGATAGCGGAGGATAATTCGAGCAGGATTGGTTTCCAGAGGAAGAGGATTAAGCAGGCGATTAGGAGAGAGAGGGGGGAGAAGACGGAGCCTGCTGCTACGACTGCAACGTGTTTGGATTAATCAAAAAAATTCGGGAAAATGACGAGATGTAGTTACCAGCTGGAAATGCGTAGAAAACAGAGGCGATCATGCTGTTTCCTGGCAAACTTGCTCCCCGTAGGGTACCGATAGCTTTTGGCTTGCAATTTGTTCTTTGCTCAGCCTCTGCTAATTCAGCAGAAGATAACTCGAGATAAGTCAACTTTCCCCATCCCTAAATAATAATAAATCATTCCGCGAGATAAAGCATGAAAATTATTTACCACAAACTCCCACTGACTGCCTATCCCTGTAAATCGCGAAGGCATGTTCACAGTCTTCAGTCCATCAGGCTGTCGCATCCGTTGTCGTCTAATGATCGTTTCGAATTCACTCATTGCAAATGAGGGAGGTGCATTGTCTGTTCCTCGACGACCTAAGCCTAAAGATATTGTGGGCGGGTGGCGACAAAGAAATAGAGCCCCACTCACCGTCTCCCGCAATTAACGACTGAACCTGACCCAAATTCACTATAGGTAAATTATCCATTGATGTTGAGGGAAGATTATATCCTTCAGGAAAGTCATTCAATCCATGACTATCTTTCGACATCGTGTTGGAAGTGATGACAGGTGAAGGTGTGGATCGCGGCGAAGTCAAGGGAATCCAGCTAAACGTTTGTAGAAAAATTTCCAATATGTTGTCCACGATGTGTAAGCGTGCAAGAAGCAACCAAGGACCTCTACTGACTGACGCGGCCAACGCACGAATATCGAGCGTGAAACAACGAAATGACTGTGACGACGCGTGACAGGTCACTTCTTGCCGATTGGACGTCGTTTTTCCTTTTCAAGTTTTCCCTCTACCATATTCGGTCGATTATCAGCTCAGCGACCAGACATGACAGGTGGAAAGGTATTATATTCGTAAGGTGTACGCTGATGAGACCGTTATAGATTATGAATAAATAGCTTCAAGTCCAGCCTCAGGACAACCGGAATCTCTTACATCTATATCGTTGCAGACTGCTGTCCATGTTTCAAGACCAACTCCGTCGCGACCCCGTCCCCTGCTCCTGCTGCGTGTCCCGGTCCGGTGATACGGCCCCAAGGCACATTCAATGTACAGAACTCCAGACTATCATCATTAATCTACTATGCATTTGAAAGGGCACCCGTATCACACCGAGCCTGGCTCAGCCTTTGACAACGGACATCTTGTCATGATCCAACCGCTCCAGCGGAGTACCGCAATACAGGTCCACCATCGCCCAGAATAGCACTTCGTTTCCAGCTCCGTTCATCCGTCGTCGATAAAGAAATTCGCCACGACTGTACGCCTTCTCGACCACACGTTTAAGGCAGTCAAATAAGATTCCCAAACATGGACACAGGAAATTAAGAATGAAATCAAGTGAGAAAGGAAGGAGAAGCACGCGTGACACCTTCCGGCAATGTGACTCACCGGCAGCAAGTTTTTTGTCACGGGGAACCTCGACTTCACCGACGCACGGCACAGCAGAGGGCGTGGTCCCGCTCCCTATCCTTTCCTTTGCATACCCGACTCTTAATATTTCATTTCTCATTCTTATCTCTTTAATAGACAGTTAGAATCCCCGTTGACGATCTTTATAACAATGTCGGCCTCCCTCACCGCGATCTCCGTCTCTACCCCAGAGTCAGAACTCAAGCGATGGAGGAGAGCATTCGATACCAATGCAAAAGTAGACATCAACGGTCAAAAGTACGTACAGCAAGCCAAAGCCATTTACAGAACAGGAATTGATTATGAGTCATACACACCAGGTACCTAGACAAAGATACATTCGTCAATGCTATTGCACCGAAAGGTGATAGAGACAAGATAGACATTTCACAATACGCTCTACTATTCCGTGTTGCCGATGGTCAGCGAAGAGGACTCGTTTCTTGGGACGATTTCGTAGTGTTCGAAACGATCCTCAAGCGCCCAGATGCTGATTATTGGATCGCCTTCAAGTATTTCGACGTGTATGTCATAGTTCCTCTCCTTTTGAACAAGAATTCACGTCGCTATAGAGACTCTTCTGGAACAATAACATATGATGAATTTAAAACTGTCTTCTCTGCCAACCTCGGCCCAGGGAGTATACCCTTTGACTTTGACTGGTGTGTTTCCTTTCCGATCTGCTTTGATACTGTCCCTGATCTAATCTGATAGTGACTGGGTCAAATTATATCTTGGAAAAAAGGATGGCGCTCACGTCTTGGGATGTTAGTATGGACACTGCACCTTCGCGCTTTCCTAACATGTTGCTCTAGACAATGAGTTTACACAGCTCATGAAGGGTCTTCAAGGAGAACGTCTAAGACAGGCTTTCAAGTATCTTGATGATAACCAGGATGGATTCATCCGACCAGAACAGTTTAGACGTATTATTGTGGTATGTTCATCTGTGCTACAAGGAAGCCGTTTGGATGCTAAACCCCCTTAGGAACTTGCAGGTCATAAATTATCCGACTCTGTAATTGAACGGTTACCTACTCTTTGCGCCATTTCTCCTGGTGGCCGGATATCCTATTCTGAAGTCATTGCTTTCCATAATGTCGTTAGAGGTACGCCGATATCTTCTCTTTCAATGTCATCCACTCATTTCTGCTCCAGAGATGGACATGGTCGAACGGTTAGCCCTCTCTCCTTCCTTTCCAATACCCCAACTAACCCGCCCACCCTAGCGTCATCCGCGAAGCAACCCGCAAATCCAAAGACGGCCGCATCGACCAAACCGACTTCCTCAACCACGCTGCTGCCACAACCCGCTACACCATCTTCACCCCCATGGAAGCCTCCATCATCTTCCACTTCGCCGGCCGCGGGAACGGAAATCAACGTCTCGCCCTCCTTGATTTCGGCCAGTTGTTAGATCCAAGATGGCAGCCTCCGACAGATGAATTTTTGAAGCCGGTATCGACGGCGCAGAGCTTTTTGCATGAGTTTGGGCATTCGGCGTATAATTTTGGGTTGGGGGGGATTGCGGGTTCGTTTGGGGCGACGGTGGTGTACCCTATTGATTTGGGTGAGTGGGTGTTCTGGGTAGTATTTGCGAGATGCTGATTATTTTTCTAGTTAAGGTGAATACGAGTGGATTATAGGTGTAGACTATCACTTACAGGCAACCAACCTGTTTACAGACACGGTATGTCCCTTTCAAAGAACACGTATATCTTCACTCACCTACGCTATCTCCAGCATGCAAAACCAAAGAAGTAACGTCGTCGGTCAACTACTATACACCAACAGCATCGACTGCGTCAAGAAGGTCTTCCGAAATGAGGGTTTCTTAGGATTCTACCGTGGTCTCGGCCCACAACTAGTCGTACGTACAATCCCGCGAAAAGAAAGAAAACACAGGTCTCTAACCTGCTTCCTTTATATAGGGTGTCGCTCCAGAAAAGGCCATCAAGCTCACAGTCAACGATCTCGTCCGCGGTCGGGCCACAGATCCTGAAACCGGCAGAATAAAGCTTCACTGGGAGCTTATTGCAGGCGGAACAGCTGGTGGCTGCCAAGTGGTATGTGGCTTCTTACCCCTTTGCTCATCTTCTTCCCTGTGAATGCTTAAATGCTATGCTGCCACAAGATCTTTACGAATCCTTTGGAAATTGTGTAAGCGTTTATTTGTTTGATGATATTAGCCTTCTTATTCACACGATTTTCAATTTCACTTCGCTTTACAGGAAAATCCGATTACAAGTCCAAGGAGAGGCTGCTAAATTAGAAGGAGCGAAACCGAAAGGCGCGATCCATATTGTCAAGCAACTTGGTCTCCTTGGTCTCTATCGAGGTGCATCAGCTTGTTTGTTGCGTGACATCCCCTTCTCAGCGATCTACTTTCCTGGTGTGTAATTCCATCGGCATTTTGAAAGATGCGACTTTGCGGACTGAAAGGCTCTTCTTCGGTTAGCGTATTCCCATTTGAAGAGAGACCTCTTCAATGAAGGATACAACGGTAAGAAGCTCGGGTTCTGGGAGACTCTTGCTTCGGCTGCTATTGCGTACGTCGTGCCACACTTCTCTAGCTTCTTTTGCGTTTTTGCACAACTGACGGTGATAAACACAGAGGCATGCCTGCAGCCTACCTCACTACGCCTGCTGGTGATTATTCCATCCCGCTCTTTTACTGTGTCTCGTAAATCATCGCTGATCGGGCTCTTCGCGTAGACGTTGTAAAGACACGACTCCAGGTGGAAGCTAGGAAAGGACAAACAACCTACAAGGGCTTGACCGATGCTTTCGTCAAGATTTGTAAGTTGATCAATTATCGTCGTCAAGATCAGTGGGCGTACATGATTCTAATCTCTTCTTTTTGGTGAATCAAAAAAAATAGATCGAGAAGAAGGACCCAAGGCGCTTTACAAAGGTGGTCTAGCGCGTGTTCTGCGAAGTAGTCCGCAATTTGGGTTTACGCTTGTAGCATATGAATATCTGCACAAGGTGAGTCTAACACTGCATTTGGGGAAATCAGGGATGTCCGTATGGCTGACCATCCTCATTTGTTTAGTTCTTCCCTGTATGTGACCCTGCGAATCGTCTATGATGGGGACGTGTAAACTAACCACTGTTGCAGTACCCGTGGCAAGAACAACCTCGACAGCTCGAGACGGTCCTCTCGTCGAGCGAATCCGACATGTCGCGCATTCGGTGAGCCCCCGTTTCCAAGGAAAATATTATGGACCACTCTGATCTCGCATTTATCGCAGCGCACGTAACGCACTCAAAATTCTGTTAGATGTGCACGGGGACTTCGGGCGACGGAGCCCAACCGCCTAGGTAATTGGGGTGTATTTATGTGTGTGACTTTTGAACTTTGCAAATAGTATATTATAAATAGTCTTTTTCTCTTAATGGTTATAATGGTCTGTATTAGTTGCATTGAGACGTATAAGTAAAACGCGATCGTCTGCGGCATCGCATTTAGTGGATGAAATACTGTTGTCGGCTTGTAAGATAGCTGGACTGACAAGACGGCTTAATTCAGCGACCGACAGTGCCGCTTCTTGATGCTCCTCGTCAAGGAGGTTCGTCTTGGCAAAAACCTGTCGGAGGTGTGGTTTTATTCTGATCATCATCGGTGACGGCAATGGCGAGTTTGGCGAAATGGGATGCTCCTAGATCCTCACACAGCACTGACCCACGCACTCTGGGCATGGAGAGTCGGCCTCCCCGCATAACGAACAGCACCCTCTGAGATCATGACCGGCCCAGCTGTCAGAAATGTCAAAGGTGACAAGGAGACCGTCGGGCGAAGCTGATCCTATCCACACAGAACATACACTGCCTTCAGAATGAGGGTGATCACTGTGACGGTGACGCAGTGATTGAAATAGTAAATACAGAGATAACCTAGTCCAGACCGTGTCTTAGCAGGGCCAGTTAGTTTCGAAAATAGGAGTGTGACTGATGCTGGTTGGCATTGTTGGCTGGCGCAGCGGCACATTCCTTCCCACTCCCTTGGTTCGATGCCAAAGAACCTCCCCTCCTCGCAATTTCCTTTCTTTGTCTCTTCTGCAGTAGGTAGAGACTAGCTCTGGGAAATACGACAATTTATCATGATGCGTTGTATGCCTCGATACCCTGCATGATGTCCGTTCACAGACATGATCTGTCGCAATGTTAGTTAGGCGGTTATCAGGGCTAGCTGATGCAATGAGGCATAGGCTAATTTCGTTCTGGGTCTAAACAATGCCGCTCGTTACCAGGCGACCATGCTTTTTAAAGCAATCGAAATAAGCTCAATGGTGCAGAATACACACTTTTTGAAGAATAAAGAGCTTTTGTCAAGACATTATCTCGTGCTAAGAAGTCACAGATGGGCGCATGATTAATAACAACATTGGTACTTGGTAAATCAAGGAGTACCAAGGAGAGATGAGGCTATCCGAACTTTGATGGAGAACCAAGCAACCGAGCCGATTTCTAACTCCGCGATATATATTTCGGGGCTCAAGTCACACATTGACCCCTCACCCCCGTCCCCTTCGTCCTTCACCTTTCCTCTTCTTTTTTTCTTTTAAAGCCTTCCCTTCTTTCTTTAAAGGTAGGCGACGTCGCTCAACACATTTACATTACGCTCACATCCTCAAGGGTGGTAATCTCTGACGGCAGTGCCCAGGCAACGACCAGCGTAGACCGCTAAAACCCATTCGTTCTCCAGACCCGCCTCAGCAGCCTTATTAGAATATTTTTTCGCTTTCTCTACAACCCCCTCTTACTTTAATATGTTCTCCACGTTCGCCGTCGGATTAATAGTTGCGAGCAGCGCGGCTGCTCAGCAGATCATCGCTACTGGCTCAGTAGTCTCGTCCATGTTGACATCGATGCCCCCAATGGCCACCCCGGATGCGAATAACTACGGATCGGGAGGTTACAATCCCAGCCCCGCTGAGTCTGCGTACTCGTCCGAGGTCACGGAGCCCCCTTCGTACTCCTCCTCGTCGATGGATGAACAGGCATACTATTCGACATTTACGTCTGAGGGCTATAAGAGTATGGATTGTGGATATGGGTATTCGAAGGGTAGCGATGGAAAGTGTAATGCTCAGTCTTGGGTGCGTCTCAGCGTTTTACTACCTTCTTCCCTGAATTTACCAGATATATGCAGTACTCGAGTCAATCGTGGGGGTGCTATGCTACTACGATTATCAACAACAAGTAAGATTAAATATTGTCTGTGCATTTTAGTTGCAGGATTTGACCATATATATCAGCGACTGTCATAACAATTACAACCAGGGTTATAACAGCTACAACCAAGGCTATGG
>Ga0157379_10001345_pt1 | contig 20099 bp, 15 predicted proteins | sample S25metaG_FD_121802 | JGI IMG/M metagenome (GOLD analysis project Ga0157379, IMG submission 121802) | Switchgrass rhizosphere microbial communities from Kellogg Biological Station, Michigan, USA - S2-5 metaG | ecosystem: Host-associated > Plants > Roots > Rhizosphere > Soil | place: USA... | reverse complement strand
GCACAGGTGGCCGATGCCAAAGCGAAAGGCGTGCTGTTCTCGGTGCACTTGAAGGCCACCATGATGAAGGTGTCCGATCCGATTCTGTTCGGTTATGCCGTCAGCGCTTACTACAAAGATGTATTCACCAAGCACGCCGATACGCTGAAGCAACTGGGCGTGAATACCCGCAATGGCTTCGGCGATCTGGTTGCGAAGATTCAGTCGCTACCTGCCGAACAGAAGGCCGCTATCGAAGCCGACATCAAAGCCGTGTATGCGAAGAATCCGCCGATGGCGATGGTCGACTCCGACAAGGGCATCACCAATCTGCATGTGCCCAGCGATGTGATCATTGACGCGTCCATGCCCGCAGCGATTCGTTCCTCGGGACAAATGTGGGGACCCGATGGCAAGCCGCACGACACCAAGTTCGTGATTCCCGATCGCTGCTATGCCGGCATCTACCAGGCTACGATTGAAGACTGCATTGCCCATGGCAAGTACAACGTCTCCACCATGGGCAGCGTCAGCAATGTGGGTTTGATGGCGCAAGCCGCTGAAGAGTACGGCTCGCACGATAAGACGTTTGAAATTGCATCGGTCGGTGTGGTCAAAGTCATCGATGCCGATGGCAAAGTGCTCACGCAACACACCGTCGCACCAGGTGACATCTGGCGCATGTGCCAGACCAAAGACGTGGCAATCAAAGACTGGGTGAAGCTCGCCGTGAATCGCGCGCGTGCCACCGGCGCTACAGCGATCTTCTGGCTCGACGAACAACGCGCCTATGATCGCAACCTCGTCGGCATCGTGAAGAACTATCTCAAAGATCACGATACCAACGGTTTGGATATTCAAATCCTGTCACCAGTTGAAGCTTGCAAACTTTCATTGGTACGCATTCGCCAAGGCAAGGACAGCATCTCCGTCACCGGCAATGTACTGCGCGATTACCTCACCGATTTGTTCCCCATCCTCGAACTTGGCACCAGCGCGAAGATGCTGTCGATTGTTCCCTTGCTCGAAGGAGGTGGCCTGTACGAAACCGGCGCCGGCGGTTCAGCACCCAAGCACGTACAACAGTTCCTCGAAGAAAACTATCTGCGCTGGGATTCGCTTGGTGAGTTCCTCGCCCTGCAAGTTTCCATCGAAGATCAAGCCGCTAAAACCAACAACGCCAAAGCCGCAGTGCTCGCCGAAACACTCGATACGGCAAACGCCAAGTTCCTTGAGAACGATAAATCGCCTGCACGCAAAGTCGGTCAAATCGATAACCGCGGCAGCCACTTCTATTTAGCGTTGTACTGGGCACAAGCCTTGGCTGCACAAACCAAGAACGCCGAGCTGCAAGCCTTGTTCAAACCTGTCGCCGAAACGCTAACAAGAGATGAGCAAAAGATCGCCGGTGAGTTGATTGGTGCACAGGGTAAGAAGGTGGATATCGCTGGTTACTATCACCCTTCGCCCGCGAAGTGTTCCGAGGCCATGCGGCCTAGTGCGACGCTTAACGCGGTGCTGGCGAGCATCAAGTAAGGAAGAGAAACTAAAAGGCCCGGTGTGAAAACATCGGGCTTTTTTTATGGAATCAAAGGAAGTGAAGTATGGCAAGCAAGAAGAATTCTGCGGCGGCCGCAATCGAACGAATCACCCAGTCCATCATCATTTTGCGCGGTCAGAGGGTACTGTTAGATAGCGACTTGGCGGCACTCTATGGCGTAACTACTGCGCGACTCAACCAACAGGTCCGGCGTAACCTGGAACGTTTTCCAGAAGATTTCATGTTCCAGCTGACGACCGAAGAGTACCAATCTTTGATGTTGCAAATTGCAACATCAAAGCCGGGGCGTGGTGGTAGTCGAAAATTGCCGCTAGTATTTGCTGAGCACGGTGCAATTCAAGCAGCCAATGTTCTGAATTCACCAAGAGCGATCGAGATGGGTATCTATGTTGTGCGTGCTTTTGTGCAATTGCGTGACTTACTGGCTTCCAACAAGGAGCTCGCACAACAACTAAAAGCGCTCGAGACTCGTGTCATGCGCAAACTGGATACTCACGACCAAGCCATCACCGAAATCATCAAGACCATCCGCCAGCTTATGAATCCACCAGAACCCAAGAAGCGGTCGATTGGATTTGTAGAGTTGCAGGAAAGGAAGCGGTGATGTGGTGATCGGGCCGCAATGGCTGCGATCCTTCGGTCCGGCACAAGTCATTTGCCGATAATGGCGCACGAGACAAAAGTCTCGATCACAAATGAATTTGAATGGCGCAACCATGACTGGCGGAACTTTTGATTGATGCACCTTCTAAGCAAGGACCACATCAAGGCAGGATAATCTCTCGCAGCGAGGGATTAACAATGGATGCTTCTAACCGCTCATAGCCACGGATTGACCTGGACCAAGCAGCAGTCGATGACACTGATTGTCGTTGCGGCCCTGCATACCGGGCTAGTGTGGATGCTTTGGAAAAAACAAATCTCGCAGTCTATGGAAGCGGTGGGCTGGACAAGGCCAGCCTCGCAGCCACCGACGATGATGGAAACGCTTTTGTTACTGCTGCCCGCGGAGCCATCCAAAGCGGCACCTTCAGCAAAGCAACCCAAGCAAATTCAAGCTCCCGCACCTCAGCACATATCTTCCGTTGGCAAACAAGCAGTAGCAGAAAACCGGGCAAAGCCGCTATCGGCTGCAGAATTGCCGCAAGAAAAAGCCGCTAATCCCGTTGATTGGCAGGCTGTAGCCGCAGCGACGATTCGACAAGCTGCGCAGACCGCAACGACACCGTCAAAGGTGCGCGAGTTCGGTCAGTCAATACGTCAGCAAGCGCCAACCACAACTGAACCGCCAAGCGCATTCGCCCCATCGGCACATCGTTTCGGCGACACCACCAAAACAACCGATGGCGATAACATCGTCTGGCTGTCAAAAAACTGTTATCAAGTTGCCAACTCCGATGCCGAGCATTTCAAGGCATTTGCAACCGGGATGCCGGATATGGGTAAGGGCTCGGTAACCTGTAAAAAATCCATCGGCCAATCGCAGGACAAGGCGCATCTATTCGAACACTTGAAACATCCGCCGGCGTCAGAGCCTTGATCGCCACGTTTATATGTTGCACACGCCGTAACTATGCTATCCCGCATAAGGCCCTCGACTGAAAAGCCTTCCAATGCGTAAGTTGGGCTGAGTCTGCGAAGCCCAACATTTTCCTCATAACCCAATGACGTTGGGCTTCGCAGACTCAGCCCGACCTACATGGCTTCTTGATTTTCCAAGCCTGATATCGGCTACCATCACCGACATTCAAGATCACAAATTGTGATCTTGAATAGAGCATAAAGTGCTTTGCTTTGTTGAACACCGGTGCCGCGCTCGGCCCGCTTGAAGATAAATAATTATCAGAGGGAAAATCATGAAGGCGTTCTTGAAAATGTGTCTATTGGTTACTGCAGCTTGCGCATTAACCGGTTGCCACAGCAACACCACCCCGCTAGCCACCGAATCCGTGATCATCGATAACCCCTGGTTCTTCGGTCACGGCGGTGTGCGTGATGAAACGCAGAAGCCGGGGCTGTCATGGTACTGGTCTACGACGTCGGCAATCGATATCGCGACTTCGCCGATCAAGTACGACGAGCCGTTGGAGCATCTGGCAACAGCGGATAATAATTTCATCAACTACAACAGCTATATCGTGTTGCAGTGGAAGGATCCGGCGTACAACGCCAAGAAGTTTGGCGTGGCGGGTTGGTATGAAAACAATCTGAAAGAGCAATATCGCACCATCGTTCGCGACGTTACTAAGAAATATCAGATGACGGCGATCATGACCGACCCCGATGCGCTATCAAGGATTGAAGCGGAAATTGCTCAGCGCTTCGTAAAGCACATTGAAGAAACCGGTCTGCACGTCGCGCTGCTCAACGTGAACATGGGCAAGGCGTTGCCGAACCAATCGGTTGTCAACGAGATGGATAACACGGCCGCCCAACAACAACGTCAAAAAACCGAAGTACAGCGCAAGCTAGCTGAAGACTCACGCCTCGAAGCCGAAAAGAGCCGCGCACATGCCGACAACGCCTATCGTGAAGAGATGAAACTCGATGGTGCACAGTTCGTACAACTGGAGTCGGTCAAGCGCTATTCGGAAGCCTGCGGCAAATCTTCGAGTTGCGTGATCATCCAGGGAAATTCACCGGTGATGGTTGGTTCAAAGTAAAAATCTGTAAGGGCTCAAGCTCACGTAGGGCGCACACCTTGTGTGCGCTGAATGAATCAAGCCGCTTCCACATCTTGTACGCCGCACGTTTGATGTCGCAAATTGCAATATCAAGCTCATGTTTGAACCAACTCATCCATTCGCTGTCTTCGGCAATCTCGGTACGGCAATGCGTCGCACACGTGCCTTGAATCGTTTCTGCGCTTGCCATTGATTGGTGGCTCGCTAACTATAGTCAGCTATGTGTGGCAGGTGTTGAGGCCGCTGTTGTTGATTGCGGCATTGGTCTACTGCGTTCGTGCGTTGCTCCGCTTGAAAAATAGATCCGCAGGCAAATCGGTTTATCAACGATTGCCGTTGTACGGTCGGATTTTCGTACGACAGAACCTGCGTGATTTCTTTGAGAGTCTGGCTCTGCTGTTGGAGGCGGGCGCTTCCATGCTGGAGGCATTGCCTGCTGCGCTGGATACTGTGATGGATGGCGATATCCGAAATGAGCTGTATAAACTTCGGCCACGCATTGCGAAAGGCTCATCGCTGACGGATGCATTGCCCGGCGTTGGCTACGTCACCGATGAACGTCTAATCCAATTTGCGCGCACCGGCGAAGCCAGCGGCAAGTTGCCGGAGATGTTGCTGCGTCATACCAGGATGGAAACTGAGTCCATCAACGGCTTTCTTGAGCAGCTTGCGTTGTGGACGCCACGAGTGATTTATGGAGCGGTGGCCGCATGGATGGCTTATGGCTTGTTATCCGGTGGTGGGTTCATGCCCAACCTGCCAAATTAGTTGCAGCGTGGCTCAGCAACTAACCGATCATATTCAACATCGACAATTCGTGGCCGAGCAGAACCACATAGCAACCCAGCACGGCATACAGAAACAATTCACCAGGCACGGCACGTAACACCCGCATCTGGCTGCACGCAACCAATACCAGCAAGCACACGCTGGTCAGGCCAAGTTTGACTGCAGCAAACCACTGCAGGTTATGCGGCACTAACAGCGCCATGAGTGGATTGGCTTCAACCGCGCCATGATCGAGCAGCACAACGGTCAACACACCATCGATGCTCGACAACGCCAGTATCAGTACCGCTAGCGCCAGTATCCGCGGCGAATGCCAATCGATAATCGGATAGTGACGATCCTCTGTGCGGCGGCCACGCAGACGACGCGGTTGGAGGGCGCCGTACACATAAGCCATGAGTGTGCGCCGGCGTCGATCAACGCCACTGCGCCTGTCGATGAGCACTTCGTTCATTGCGATCTTGCAAGTGAAAGGTGCAGTAACCTTGCCTCATCACGTTCGAGTAAATTATTGGAGTTAACGTAACTGGGAAATTTTTCTTGGCAGGTAGGGGGAGTGAAAACAGGCCGAATAGCAAGCGATGAAATGCTTGCCTGTTACGGCGTGGTTAAAATTGCCAAAAAATAAATGTCGGAACGGTGATTAATCCATCGTCCTTCGCAAGTACCGGCGCGATGGTCGCGCTGCGAGGAGCTATTTATGCGTTATATGTACTTGGTGTCGTGTGTTCAGCAATCCGGTCCGCCGCCGCAGAAATTGATGGAGGCGATTCACAAGATGGCGACGCGCGAACGCGCAGCGGGGCGCATGATTATGGATGGCGGTTTGATGCCGCTTGATATGGGCGCACGTGTTGAGTTGCGTACCGGCAAGATCAAAGTGATGGATGGCCCGTTCGCCGAGACCAAGGAAGTGATCGGCGGCTTTGCGATATTTGAATTTGCCACGCGTGCTGAAGCGGTGCAGTCGGCAGTGGAGTTTATGGAGGCGCATCGCTTGTACGCCGAAGGTTGGGAAGGTGTCTGTGAGATGAGGGAGATGGCGGTGGCGCCGCCAGAAGCGTGTGGGTGATCAACTGATATCGATTTCCGCAAGGACTATGCCCGACGTGAGTCGGGCTTAGTTTTCAAAGTTGATGTTCAGGAGATCGTATCGCAGTCCCGTAGGTCGGGCTTCAACACGACGTTTTAAGATGTCGGGTAAACGCTGAAGCAGGTAACCCGACCTACACAAAGAGACAGCTGCGCTTCTTGCCGAAAAAAATTATGATTTTTGTTTAAGCGCGAGAACAACCTGACTACGCAGCGTACGCAGCAAGCCAAGCTGTTGCGGATTGATATTGATGCCTTCAGCACGATCGCAGTCGGCATAAAACAAGCCGAGTGCCTGGCCTTTGACCATCACCGGTAACAACAAAAAACTTTTCGCGGTCATGGTCTGTCGATGCCATTCGGGAATGCGATTCACGATCTTTGGTGACAGTGCATCTTCAATCACAATGTCGACGCCTTTATCCAACGCTACATGAAACACGTCGGGGGCAAACTTCAGCGGAAATACGCATTTGGGAATGATGCGTTCGATGTTGTCGCCGAAGCCGGAGCGAGCGCGCATCGTGCCGAGCTTGGCATCGCGGATGAAAATAAGCGTGCGGGTAAACCCCATGCCGCGATACATCGTCTCCAGCACCATCTGTAGCACGTCGTTCAATGCAAAATCCGACACCAGCGTTTCGGTTACATCGCGGATGCCGGCCGACAGAATCTGTTCTGGGTCGTGAGCTGGGTTGTCGTGCTGTTCCAACGCATCCACGGCGTTGATGTCTTGCAACAGTACATCGGTATCAGTGCCGAGATCTTCCGCTGCGTTGGTTTCTTCAGCAGTCACATCGCCAGCCCAGGTTTTGATGGTATGCAATGAGGCGCTGTTCTTTACCGGCAGATTTAGCGCCGGTGCCGTCTCGGCAATTTCTTTCAAGCTGGCATCGATGGCGGCAGTGAGTACGGCGCTATCGAGTTTTACCGCGTTGGCATAGCGACCCACCAAGGCTTTTAACGCCGCTGCCTTTTCTGATTCGTCGGTAGTCAATGCCGTAGCGCACAGCTCATTGGCGAGACTCGCGGCAATCCGCAATTTATCGGCATCGGTTTTCGTTGCAGCAATATCCAGTGATGTGGCCATCTGCATGCCATGTATAAGACGATCGGGAAAATTCCATTGCCTGGCCATGCCGGTGCCCAACTCGCGATACGACACACCGAGTACTTGTGTGGCGGCCAACTCTTCGTTCATACCCGTTGCCATCAACTCACGCACTTGCACGCTTTCGTCGTACAAGAAAAAGGTTGCCAGCAATTTGCCAAGATTCTGAAACATGGTGCAGATCACGGCTTCTTCGTCGTTCTTGATCTCCATCCGTGCGCAAATGGACTTGGAGACCACGCCGGCGAAAAACGCGGTGACGATTTCGTCCTGCATGGTCTTGGCCTGCGATTGACCGCGATCGAACTCGAGCAGCATCAAACTCATCGCCGCATTGCGCACTGCTTCGAAGCCGAGAATCAACACGGCTTTGGAGACGGTATGAATGCGTCCACCGAACTGCCCATAAGTCGCCGAGTTCACCACGTGCAGCAACTTACGCGTCAACGACACATCGCGCAGAATGGTGCGTGTCAACTTGGTAACGCTTTCCGAATCTGAAGCGGCAATACGATTGATATCGGAGATGGTGGTCGACAGTGCGGGAAAGCCCGAACTGCCATCGAGGCGACGCATCACCACTTCAAGTGGCGTGGGTGCGTCGTTATGTGTGGCGGGTTGGGTCATGTAGTTATACGTTGGCGGCTCGCGTGACGAGGCCGTTGTTCTCGAGCCGGTTAGCAATGGCGAAGTTCTCTTCCGGTCATCGACTGAGACGGGACATCCTTGAGCAATGAATCGCTAGTTGCGGGAATAATCTGACGCCGCTCTCAGTGCATTAACGCTGCTAAGCGTTGCGCTGAATACTTTGGCGCTACAGCGTGTAGGCGCGGCCTTTTTGAATAGGTGGGGCCGCAATCATTTTCATTCGCGGCCCCACCTATTCAAAAAGGCCGCGCCTACATTAATGCCGATTAGCCGTTACCGAACTGCTGCCCCGTCACACCTGCGCTGCTGCTGCCCAACAGGTACAGGTAAGGGTTCAGCACGTCTTCCGGTTTCGGCAGCACATCACGATTTTCAGCAGGAAACGCCTGCATGCGGATTTTGGTATTGGTGGTGCCGGGATTCACGCTGTTGACCCGCACAGTGGTATTGCTCAATTCATCGGCCAGCATACGCATCATGCCTTCGTTGGCCCATTTGGAAACCAGATACGGTCCCCAATGCGCCTTGGCCTCAGTGGCGATATCGCAGCTGCTGAAGACGATCGATGCATTCTGTGACTTCTTGAGCAAGGGCAGACAGTAGCGCGTGAGAATGAAGGGCGCATTGGTGTTCACATGCATGGCGCGCAACCACTTGGGTACATCGTGATGCTCGATGGGCGCGCGCTCAGCCAGCATCGCGGCGTTATGTACCAGGCCGTCGAGATGACCGAAGTTGTTCTCGATCGCCTCGGCCATGGCTTCGTAATCAGCCGGGCCGGCCTTCTCAAAATCCAGCGGCAATAACGCCATCGGTTTGCTATGCGCATCGGTGACCAGATCGGCGACCGCTTCGAGCTTTTTCTGACTGCGACCATGCGCAATCACCTGTGCGCCCAGCTTTGCCGCGGCAATGGCCAGTGCCTTGCCGATGCCATCGGTCGCACCGGTGATCAGAATCACCCTGTCTTTCAGGGAATCGGGCGCAGCTTGGTAGTGTTTGAGGTTTGGCATGGCGAATCGGATGGGCAGGCGAGGGCGCGCATGATAGTGGCTGCGTGGTGGGATACCAAGCTGCATTCCCGTGCTCAAGTGCCCCCACCCTAACCCTCCCCCGCAAGCGGAGGAGGGAACACGCTACATGCTGGTCTTCAACCTTCGTCCGCAAAGCGAGAGGGGGCGTGCTCGCTGCCCACGCTAGTCCTCAACCCTCCTCCGCCTGCGGGGGAGGGCAGGGAGGGGGCATGCTTTATTGCGCCGCCCGTGCCGCACGCCACGCTGTCCAGAGTTTTTGCACTGGCCCCAGTTCAAGCCGTTGCCGAGTATGTGCAACGAAGTCGGCAGCAAGTCGCTGCAATAATTGTGCATGCAAATCACCCAGCACGAGCAACGGTCGCAGCGCTTGCTTCTCTGTAGTCAGCAAGCCTTGCTTCAGCGTTCGATACGCACTGAGGTGTTCAGCGCAGCGCGATTGCAACAACTGCACGAAGGCGTCCGGCCACTGCGGTTGTTGCAAGGTCTCGTATTCGATATTGAGTTCATCCAGTTTGTTCAAGGGTAGATACAAACGTCCGTGATGAAAGTCCTGACGTACATCGCGCGTAGTTTCTGCTCGACGAATGAAAGCGCCAATCTCGCTGGCAGTCGCAAGCAATTGTGCGGATGGGGCGTCGGTGGATCGCTCGGCAAATAAAGTGAAGAGTGCACCCAAGCCGTTATGCAGATATTGATTCAGTTCTGTATCGGTTTCGAACGTGACGTTCGCGAGTTCTTGTGCGGCACTAAGCAGTGTTTGATGCAGGAGTTGGAAGTCGAAGCGTCCTGGTCTGTCCTGTGTTGCGGCTTGCAATACCTGCGTCGCTGGATGCTGCGCCTTGCCGGCGATGAGTCGCTCAATTTCCTCGCGCCACCATTGCAGACGAACGTGCGCCACTTCATGTGCGGCATGAGCGCTGTCGTGCAGCTCGGCTTCGAGCAGCAATAGCGCGGCAAGAAAATCGCGCTGCGCTTCCGGCGTGTACAGCCAGGCGTAGTAACGCATGGAGCCGGGCGGCACGGCGCGGGCTGTGAGTGTTGAATCAAGTTTCATTTGCAGCGAAGCGTTTATTGCTTATCTGCTGGCGCATCGAGCGCAGCATTGGCCGGCGTGCGCGCCAATGCATCGATTGGCTCCAACGTCTCCAGCACCTTGTCCGGCCTGATGCCCAACTCAGTGAACTTGCGTGCGCCGGGCAGCACTTGCCGTTCCAGTGAACCCACTGCCGCATTGAATGCTTCGACACTGCCATTGAGATTGCGCGACAGCTTGCTCAAGTGTGTGGTCAGTACATTGAGGCGCTTGTATAGATCAGCGCCAAGATCGCGTATGACTTGTGCGTTTTCTGCCAACGATGTTTGTCGCCAGCCATAAGCTACTGCTTTCAGCAGCGCCACCAATGATGAGGGCGTGGCGATAATCACATCCTGTCGAATTGCGTCTTCGAGCAGCGCAGGATTTTCAGCGAGCGCTGCGCTCAAGAATTGATCGCCGGGAATAAACAGAATCACAAAGTCCGGACTCTTAGCGAATTGCGCCCAGTAACTTTTGGCAGAGAGTTGCCGCACCCGTTGCGCCACCATGTTGGCGTGACGTTGCAAGGCAATGGCCTTGGCTTCGTCGGTATCGGCTTCGACTGCTTCGAGATACGCATCCAGCGGCGTTTTTACATCGACCACTAAAGTGCGGCCGTCGGGCATGTTGATGATCATGTCCGGGCGCAATGCGCCGTCATCGGTGTGGGTATGAACCTGCTCAGTGAAGTCGCAGTGTTCCACCATGCCGGCCAGTTCGGCGAGACGTTTCAGCGTCAGCTCGCCCCACTGACCGCGCACTTCAGGGCGACGCAGCGCAGTCACCAGATTGCGCGTTTCTTTCTGCAGGGCCTGTTGTCCCAGCGTGACGGTCTCCAGCGAGGTGCGTAATGCGCCGAAGGTTTCGGCACGTTCTTTTTCGATGCGGCTGATCTGCAGCTCGGTTTTCGCCAGTGCTTCCTTGATCGGCGTCACCATCGTCTCAATGGCTTTTTCGCGTTCGCTCAACGCGGCGCTGGCGACTTGTTGATGTTGTCCCAGATGTTCGCGCGCCAGTTGCAAAAAGGTTTCGTTGTTGGCGCGCAACGAGCTGCCTGCCACTGCATCGAACTCGGCAGCAAGACGCTCCATGCTCAGTTGCAACGCGGTCTGTCGTTCCTGATCGAGTTGTTGCTGTGATTTGATTTGCGCGTGCGCGACCGCGAGTTCGTTGCTGAGTTGTTGTTCGTGACGATTGGCTTTGACGCGGGCCAGCAGCCAGCCGAGAAGCAGGCCGATAAGCAGAGCAATGAAGGCTAAAAATTGGATGTTCACAGTGATTTTTGCAGTGATCCGATGTGGCGACGATTAAGACACTTCGACAGCTACGCTGCTCAGTGACCGGATTTCTGCTTCCGGTCGCTGAGCCTGTCGAAGCGTCTTGGTTCGCTTGCGTTACTCAAACAACCACCTCTGCAGATGTTCGGGCAATTCGATCATGCCATCTGCCTGCCACGTATGCGGCGTGTCGGTGTCGGCAATGTAACCCCACATGGCAATCAACGATTGCATGCCGGCCGCGCGCGCCGATTGAATGTCGCGTTCGGCATCGCCCACATACAAACAATCGGCAGGCGATAGCTTCAACAACTCAGCAGCATGCAGCAAGGGCAGTGGATGTGGTTTCTTTTCGGCAGTGGTATCGCCGCTGACCACGCAATCGGCCTGCTCATGTATTCCCAGCGTCATTACCAGCGGATCGGTTAACCAAGCGGGCTTATTGGTGACGATGCCCCATTGCAGGCCGTGATCGCGCAGTTGTTGCAGTAACGGCGTGAAGCCTGCGAATAGCTGCGTATGGATCGCCAGCGCGTCGCTGTACAGCGCGAGGAAGCGATTTACCAAGCGTTGCCGCTCATCGTCGTTCGGTGTGCCGAATGCCAGCCGGATCAAACCGTTGCTGCCATGCGATACCACCGGACGAATCTGCGCGAAGGGCAACGGTTCGCGTCGCTCTTCAACCAGCAAGGCATTCAGCGCGGCGGCCATATCGGCAGCGGTGTCGAGCAGCGTGCCGTCGAGATCCAACAACAGGGCTTGTTTACGCGGGCGGGTAGGCATGCGTCTACAGAGGCTTACTAACATGCATCAGGTAGTTCACGTCCACATCCGGCCCCAGTGTGCAGACGCGGGTGAGCGGATGAAATTGCAGGCCGGTGATGTCGCGCAGTTCCAGACCGGCCTCGCGCACCCAGCGCGCCAGCTCGGATGGCTTGATGAACTGCGCATAGGTATGCGTGCCCTTGGGCAGCAGCTTCAACAGATATTCCGCACCGAGAATCGCCAGCGTATACGACTTGGGATTGCGATTCAGCGTCGAAAACACCGCTTGGCCGCCGGGCTTGAGCATCGCGGCAATGGTGCTGATGACGCCGGCAGGATCGGGCACGTGTTCCAGCATCTCGAGGCAGGTGATCGCGTCATAGCTGCCCGCATGTTCCTGGACAAGTTCTTGGGCATGCTGCTCGGCGGATTGGCGCAGATAGCGAATATCTAGTTGCGATTCCAACGCGTGCAGGTTGGCGACTTCGATGGTGGTTTCACCCAGATCAATACCGGTGACCTGCGCGCCGCGGCGCGTCATGGCCTCGCACAGCAGGCCGCCACCGCAACCTACATCCAGCACGCGCTTGCCACTGAGTTGCACGCGCTGATCGATGTAGCCGACGCGCACCGGGTTCATGGTGTGCAAAGGTTTGAATTCGCCTTCGGCGTCCCACCAACGTTGCGCAATGCTGTCGAAGCGGGCGATTTCTGCGGGATCGTGATTGCTGATGACGGTCATGATGAGGCCCGAAATTTTCAAGTGGCGAAGTATACCGGCAAGCTATGCAGGCAGTGGGCTTTGTGCGGCTCGGAGTCATCTAATTTCCGTTCGATTTTTGGGTTGCTCGAGGCTTTATTCGCGGGTTGCAAAAAACTGCATTTTTATCGGAGTTTTTTGATGTTTTCAGATCACCGGAGTGGCGTTGGCGAGGCCGGTTTTTATATCCATTTTCAGCAGCCTTATGTGCTAGAATTTTGTGGATTCACAGCGTCTCTTTAGCGGCTGCTGATAAGCGTGAAAAGCAAGTATTTCCAGCTCGATAACGAGCCCGATAACCAGTCCAGCAAAATAACGGAAAACCGGTTCAACCATGGCTGAATTCGCAAGCGAGATTCTGCACGTCAACATCGAAGACGAGATGCGTCAGTCGTATCTCGATTACGCCATGAGCGTGATTGTCGGGCGTGCACTGCCCGATGTGCGCGATGGCCTGAAGCCCGTACATCGCCGCGTGTTGTTCGCCATGCGCGAGCTGGGCAACGACTGGAACAAGGCTTACAAGAAATCCGCGCGCGTGGTCGGCGATGTCATCGGTAAATATCACCCGCACGGCGATACCGCCGTGTACGACACCATCGTGCGCATGGCGCAGCCGTTTTCGATGCGCTACATGCTGGTCGATGGTCAGGGCAACTTCGGTTCGGTGGACGGCGATTCGCCCGCGGCCATGCGTTACACCGAAGTGCGTATGTCGAAATTGGCGCATGAGTTGCTGGCCGATCTCGACAAGGAAACCGTCGATTTCACCCCCAACTACGACGAATCCGAACATGAACCGGCGGTGATGCCGACGCGCGTCCCCAATCTGCTCATCAACGGGCAGACCGGTATCGCGGTGGGCATGGCCACCAATATTCCGCCGCACAACCTGAGCGAAGTCATCGATGCCTGCGTGGCCTTGCTCGACGATCCCGCCATCACCATTGCGCAATTGATGCAGCACATTCCGGCACCGGATTTTCCAACGGCCGGCATCATCAACGGCACGCAGGAAATTGCGCAGGCGTATCACACCGGCCGCGGCCGCGTGTACATGCGGGCGCGCACGAATATCGAAGAAGATGAAAAGGGTCGGCAAACCATTGTCGTCACCGAACTGCCGTACCAGGTCAATAAGGCGCGTTTGATCGAACGCATCGCTGAGCTGGTGCGCGAGAAGATCATCGAAGGTATTGCGTCGGATGGGTTACGTGACGAGTCCGACAAAGACGGCATGCGCATTGTCATCGAACTCAAGCGCGGCGAAGTGGCTGATGTGGTGCTGAACAATCTGTTCAAGCACACCGCCATGGATTCGGTGTTCGGCATCAACATGGTGGCGTTGCTCGACGGTCAGCCCAAGCTGCTCAACCTCAAAGAAGTGCTCGATGCCTTCCTGCGTCATCGCCGCGAAGTGGTTACCCGTCGCACGGTGTTCGAGATTCGCAAGGCGCGTGAACGTGCCCACATCCTGGAAGGTCAGGCCATTGCCTTGGCGAACATCGATGAAGTGATTGCACTCATCAAAGCGTCGCCAACTCCGGCCGATGCGAAGATCGGCTTGTTGAGTCGCGATTGGTCGGGCGGTGCGGTGCCGGAAATGCTGGCGCGTGCCGGTGCGATTTCGACGCGACCAGATGGACTCTCATCAGAGTTTGGTCTGCGAGGTGACCGCTATCGCATGTCCGACGCGCAGGCGCAGGCGATTCTCGAAATGCGTTTGAATCGCCTCACTGGTTTAGAGCAAGACAAGATCATTGGTGAGTATCAAGAGCTGCTGCTGAAGATTCAGGATCTCGGCGACATCCTCGCGCGCGCCGAACGTCTGGTGCAAGTGATCCGCGAAGAACTGCTGGAAATTAAAGCGACGTATGGCGATGCTCGTCGTACCGAAATCAATCACACCCATTCCGATCTGTCACTGGAAGATCTGATCGAGCCGCAAGACGTGGTGGTGACGCTGTCGCATGGCGGTTATGCCAAGTCGCAGCCGCTGATCGATTATCAAGCGCAGAAGCGCGGCGGTCGCGGCAAAGCGGCCACCACGATGAAGGATGAAGACTTCATCGATAAGTTATTCGTTGCCCACACGCACGACACGCTGCTGTGCTTCTCCAGCCAAGGCAAGTTGTACTGGCTCAAGGTGTATCAATTGCCGATGGCCAGCCGTGGTTCGCGTGGCAAGCCCATCGTGAATCTGTTGCCATTGGTTGAGGGCGAACGCATCAACGCCGTGTTGCCCATCCACGAGTTCACTGACGATCGCTATGTATTCATGGTGACCAGTCAGGGCACCGTGAAGAAGACCTCGCTTGAAGCATTCTCGCGCCCACGTCAGGCCGGCATCATTGCCGTGGATCTCGAAGTGGGTGATCGCCTGGTCGGCGTCGATATCACCGATGGCAGCAAACACATCATGCTGTCCACGGCTTCGGGCAAAGCCATTCGCTTCAGCGAAGACGATGTCCGTCCGATGGGCCGCCTGGCAGCCGGCGTGCGCGGCGTGCGTCTCGCTGAAGGCGATGAAGTGATCTCGTTGATCGTGGTCGAAGACAATGGCCTGGTGCTCACTGCCTCCGCCAACGGCTACGGCAAACTCACCGAAGTCAGCGAATACCCCGTGCATGGCCGCGGCGGCCAAGGCGTGATCTCACTGCAAACCAGCGAACGCAACGGCGACGTCGTCGCCGCCGTGCAAGTGAAACCCGATGACGAAATCATGCTCATCAGCTCCAACGGCACGTTGGTGCGCACCCCCGTGAAAGACATCTCCGTACTCGGCCGCAACACCCAAGGCGTGCGCCTGATCCGCATCGATGATGATGCGCGATTGGTGAGTGTGGAGCGCATCGTCAATGAAGGCGGTGAGGGTGGAGATGGGGCTGAGGGTGAGGGAGAAGCCGGCAACGAACCGGCGCAGTGATGACTTGATGATGATGTGGGGGCCGTTCATGAACGGCCCTTTCTCTTTGTCTGATTGAAAATCGTTACAGCAACGTGGGCTGGGATGAAATCCCAGCATCTTGATTCGGAGTGCTGGGATTGCATCCCAGCCTACGAGCTTCTTCGAAGTCCAACGATTTTTGATGTGATGATGTTGGGCTTTGCAGCCCAACTTACGTGCTGTTTTAATTCGCGGCCAGAGGCCGCTCCTACAGCGCTTCCTGTTTGCTGAGTCTAGAGGGTAGGTTGGGCTGAGTCCTCGAAGCCCAACGATCTTCGGTGAGCCTACATTGGGCTATTCCCGACACCCGTCAGACAGTGCATGTAGTGAGCTAGCGTTACATGTGTTTCGGGCAGACGCGCTTTGGTGCGGTGGATTGGCGGCCGGAACGCAGTAGGGCATTGATACGACGCTTACCTGTCGCCGCCAAAACCAGGATTCGAAGCTGTCCCCGTCTCGTAATACTTCTTTAAGTTCTTCGCTACGCTGCGCACGTTCTTCAGCATCAGCTTATGAATGAATAGGCGATCCACCAGACTGACAAGCCAGTTGGCGGGGGTGTAGCACAGTTCGAATTTGAAGCGCGTTTGTTCGCCGGCTGGAGCCATGGAGTACACGAATTCAGCGCGTTTGAATGGCGCGAGCGCTTTGGCGCCGCGATGCAGATTGAGCGTGAAGCTACTGCCTTCGTTCCATTCGATCACGGTCTCCTGCAGCGGTGCCTGGCCTTTCATGAACACGGTGCGGCTGGTGCCGGCGCCGCTGGTTTGTGGCGTGTCGATGCGCGTGTCGGTAGCGTTGGGCACGTAATAGTGTGCTTTGCCGAGGTCGCGCAATCGTTCCCATGCCGCGGCGGGCGGGACGTTCACGGTGATTTCTGCTGTTGCGCTGCGTGGCATGTTGGGCTCCATTTCAAGCGCCGTGAACTATAGCTGTTGATGAACGAGACGCAAAGAAGAGCCCTCTCCCTGTCCTCAACTCGTAACTCGCATTGGTTCTTGTAGGGCGCACTCGTGAGTGCGCCGCATCTCTGACTGCCACACCTGATCAAGAAAAAGACATTCGGCGCACACCGATGCGGCGTGACGCCTACAAGAATCAAATTCGACGTCGCAACAGCCATGATATGTAGGAGCGGCCCATGGCCGCGAATCAAAACCATCGCGGCCCCATTCAATCAGATCGGGCCGCTCCTACATTCTTCCGCAGGCTTCATAGCGCACTCACAACTGCGCTACAAATCCTTCACCCGCCCAACAACCCCTTCAACTTATCTCCCATCATCACCTGCACCTCACGGGTCTTGCCGTCGTCGATCAGTTCAAACGAACTCAACGAGTCCGGCACGGATAAGCCGTCGATAACGATGCTCGTAACCCCGCTGCTTACCGCGTGTGGATTAACAACAACGATCTCATAACGTGTGTTTCGATATTTGAAGACAACCTCGAAGCGAGGCCACTCTGCCGGGATGCATGGAGAGATCAGCAGCCTCGTGCCTTGCTGTCTAATGCCGAGAATGTTTTCAACTGCCGCGCGATACAGCCAACCGGCGGCGCCGGTGTACCAGGTCCAACCACCGCGTCCGACGTGAGGCTCTACCGAATACACATCGGCTGCGACTGCGTAAGGTTCCACTCTATAACGGCGCACACTGGTACGCGAACTGGTGTGATTGATGGGATTGAGCATCGACCACAGCGCTGCCGCCTTATCGCCTTGTCCCAACTTGGCGAAGGCAATGACCGACCACGTTGCCGCATGTGTGTACTGGCCACCATTTTCACGCAGGCCGGGTGGATAGCCTTTGATATAACCCGGTTCGAGCACAGTGCGATCAAACGGCGGCGTGAACAGCAGCGCCAAACTATCATCGCGACGAATCAAGCGGGCGTCCACTTCACTCATGGCCTGAGCAGCGCGCAGCGGATCGGCAGCGCCGGAGATCACACTCCACGACTGCGCGATTGAATCGATGCAACACTCATCGCTATCAATCGAACCCAATGCGGCGCCGTCGTCAAAGTAGCCACGGCGATACCACGCGCCATCCCAAGCCTGCGCTTCCAGCGATGCACGCAATGTTGTTGCATGTACACGCCACTGTGCTGCGCGCGTCAATTCATTACGCGCATCTGCCACCGTGGCGAATTGCAGCAGCGTGGTATGCAGGAACCAGGCAAGCCAGACACTTTCACCTTTGCCCTGTTCACCCACACGATTCATGCCATCGTTCCAGTCGCCGGTACCGATCAGCGGCAAGCCATGCGCGCCGACAGACAGACTTGCATCCAGCCCGCGGGCACAGTGTTCAAAAAAGCTGGCGCGATCATCGGCGATGCCGGGCAGGAAATAAGCATCGTGATCGCTGATCGACAATCTCGCGCCTTCGAGAAAGGCAATCGATTCATCGAGTATCGATCGATCAGCGGTCGTGTCCACATAGTGCGCAGCGGCAAACGCCAACCAGATTCGATCGTCGGAGATATGCGTTCGCACACCCTGGCCAGTGGGCGGCAGCCACCAATGCTGCACATCGCCTTCGCGAAACTGCCGACCTGCAGCCCGCAGCAGATGTTCGCGTGTCAGGTCAGGCCGGGTCATCGCCAACGCCATGCCATCTTGCAGTTGATCGCGAAAACCATACGCGCCACTGGCTTGATAGAACGCCGAGCGCGCCCAGATGCGGCACACCAGTGTTTGGTACAACAGCCAACGATTGAGCATGATGTCCATCGAACGATCCGGCGTCTTCACCTGCAGCGTCCCCAACACTTCATCCCAATGATCGATCACGCGCTGCAGTACAGCCTGGAGATCTGCAGCTCGATAATGACGGATCAATGCTTGCGCGTCCTGCTCGGTGGCCGCTTCGCCAAGCAAGAAAACTATTTCTGCAGTTTCACCCGGATCGAGCAGCAGCGAAGTTTGTAGTGCAGTGCAAGGATCAAGGCCGGCGCCCGTGCGGCGCGACAGCGGCTTGCGACTGAGTAATGCAGCCGGCTGATCGAGTCGGCCATGACGACCGAGAAACTCGCGTCGATCGCCGGTCCACTGACTTTGTTGTCCAGCCATGTCTGCAAATGCGACGCGTGAGCTGAACACCAGGCTCCACGGATTGCGTGCGAACATGGCACCCGTCTCGGCATCGATGGCGGTGATGATGTGGGGCGCACTGGTCGCACGCACGCTGCCCAGCACCCATTCAACATACGCAGTGACCGACAAACTACGGCGGCGCGACGAAGTGTTACGTACCTTCAGTCGCGAGATCTTGATGGCGTGGTCCATCGGCACATATTGCAAAAGCTCAAGCTCGATGCCATGTGCGGCGTAATTGAATCGACTGTAGCCTTGTCCATGTGCGGCAACATACGCTGCTGCGTTGTCATGCATCGGCGCTTGAGTCGGTCCCCATAGATCGCCGCTGTCATTGTCACGCACATACAGCACTTCACCGGGTCGATCCACAACTGGATCATTGCGCCACGGTGTCAATTGATTCTCGCGACTGTTTACCGCCCAAGTAAAACCGCCGCCCTCGGCAGCGACTTGAAAGCCGAATTGTGGATTGGCGATGACATTGATCCATGGCGCCGGCGTTGTCTGCCCGGCGTACAGAGTGGTCACATACTCGCGTCCGCCATCAGCAAAGCCACCGAAGCCATTGGCAAACTCCAGCGCCGCAGGCGCATTGACTACAGCACGCGAAGCAATCAGCGCGGGCATGCGGCTGCGCAATACAGGAGCGTATTCGGCAGTTGGCTCGCTGCGTCGTTCCAATTGTTCGACGAGACTGCCACGCTGTCCGACCAGCACCATGCGTGCTACAGCCGACAACACACCACGAGTTTCACTTGAGATCAGATCGGTACGCAACACATACACCGATCCTTGTGTGCGTCGTGACGCACCGGTGGAAGTTGCATGCAGATGCGACTGGCTCATGCGCACTAATGTGTCGAGCGCTATCTGCAGGTCCTGCACATAAGAAGTAGCGTGTTCATTGAGGATTACCAGGTCCACTGCCAGTTGCTTCAAACGCCAGTATTCGTGTGCCCGCAACAACTGCCGCACGATGTCGATGTCTTCGATGTGATCGATACGCAGCAACACCAGCGGCAGATCGCCGGAGATGCCTTGCGCCCATAGCGCCGCGGCCGTGCCGGCGCCGCGTTGAATCGACTCACTGCCGGGACGCATGGCGGCATTGGCATACAGCACATGCCCTGCCAGACGCTGAAACAAATTGGCTTCTTCGGCGCTGATACCCAGATGGCGCAGCTGCACCTGTGCCTGCGTCCATGCCAGCGTTGCAGCGCGGGTGAAGGCGCTGGCGTCGTGTTGTTTATCGAACAGATCAAGCACGCCGGCGCG